>Ga0209596_1000019_pt1 | contig 165347 bp, 217 predicted proteins | sample M_130807_MF_Meta_FD_187314 | JGI IMG/M metagenome (GOLD analysis project Ga0209596, IMG submission 187314) | Freshwater microbial communities from Lake Montjoie, Canada to study carbon cycling - M_130807_MF_MetaG (SPAdes) (version 2) | ecosystem: Environmental > Aquatic > Freshwater > Lake...
CGATCACGATCGCTTTGCTCGGCTTCTTAGCGGCTTTCTTCGCATGGATGCCCACCGGATTCTTCAGAGCATCCAGTTTCGCTTGGATCGCATCGATACGCGCGGCCTTCTTCGCTGCACGTTCTGCGGCTTTCTGAATGCGAGCATCTGCTTTGAGCGCTTTATTGATACGACGCTGATTCGCTTTCATCGCGCGAGCATCTTTCTTCTCGGCTTTGATCTTCGCAGCAGCGACCTTTCGTGCGAGCTTGAAGTTGGTGTTATCCGTCTTGACGTTCTCGCGGAGCATCTTGATCTCGCAGCGAAGCGTGGCTGTGTCTTTTTTGACGCCGGCGAAGGCACGCTTGTAAGCTGCTTTGATATCCTTCAGTTCCTGACGCTTGAACTCAAGGGCCTTTTGTGTTGCGGTTTTCGTAGTGTTTTTCATATAGTTTCTTTCTCAGTTATTGAACAGCTATTATAGAGCATTTGCGGCTAAGTGTCAAGGCTTATTAACACATCCAGTCACCTGCATTTGCTTGGGGATCGATCCCTTCGGCGATGCAGATGTCGACCCAGTTGCGTTCGCGCTGCGCTTTAGCCAGTGCTTCCTCGAACTTGTCACGCGCAACAGCCGCTTTGAGAGCCAGCTTGTGGAGCCTTGTAATCTTTTTATTTATCATACTGCTGCGCAAAGGTCAAACGCGGATCATACGGCCTTGCGCGCGCATCGGCGTAGGCTTTTTTCTGCGCAGAGGTCAAAGGCCGTTTCTCGGGCTGATAGCCGTCGGCTTTTTGCTGCGCAAAGGTCAAAGGCTGATTCGCTGGACGATTCGTTTTTGTTTCTTCAGGAACGTATTTTGCATGTTGGTCGAAATGAATCGTTTTCATCTTTGTTTCCTTTTTAATTTTCATACAACCATTATACCTGGGTTTCACCTAATTGGCAAGGCTTAGATTTCACCCAGAGCAAACAGAAAACGAATATCATTGACCGAATGGAACATGTCACGCATGATGAGCTTCCCGTTCTCTTTGATATCGAGGCGGTTGTGACTATTGCGAACCAGCTTAATCACACGACCATTATACTGCAGAGTGGTCGTCTCTCCGGTCTTGGAATAGGTCACTTCAGCACGCAGTTCTTTTTCATATTCACGCATTGCTGCGGTGGCCAGTTCAAGCTGCTTGGAAGCCTGAACTTCGATCGCGCACAGGCGCTTGTAATTACGCTGCTGCGTGATCGCTGCGGCACGGCGATTTAGTTCCTGATTGAAGGTCAGAGGGTTCAGCGTGATCGCTGCGGCACCGTAGGCTTTTTCCTGGTTGAAGGTCAGAGGCTGATTCGTTTTCATCTTTGTTTCCTTTTTAATTTTCATACAACCATTATACCTGGGTTTCACCTAATTGGCAAGGCTTTTTTGGGCTTTTCTGGTTTATTTTGGTCACCGGCTTCAACCACGTTTCCACGGCTGTAAAGCGGCGTAGATACTGGAGTGTAGCGTTAACCTTTTGATTCTTAAGGGTTTTCTTCATTTTGGATTTTGTATTCATTATCGACACTATATTATACCGTATATAGGGGTAATTGTCAAGGCAATTCTTTTACCGTTAGGAATCAAGGGGTTACGAGCAGACCGACAGCGTAGATCAGCAGCAGGCCGCCGTTCACTATGATCAGCGATAAGTCTTTGATCTTAAACGAATATATTAGGAACAGCGACGTGCCAGCGTTGAGCAGGTAGATGTTAAGCGGATCTACGCGAAGAGCCGTTGCGAGAGCGCCGGCGAGAGTGATGATTACAGCAGAGTATCTAAGCATTATACAGCCATTATGCGCCTCTTCTGGCTAATTGTCAAGGCATATACCGGCGAGCAGAACCGTAAAAAACGGGCCTTTTTTTCTCCCTACGGTTTTATACGGTTATTCTTGGCTTTTAACTGAATCCGACTCCATTTCCCCTATATAATTATGTGCAGCGATTTTGTTGCATAACACACAGTAACATCACACACAGGAGAACACTATGAGTAAAACACCGTATGAAATTCGATTTGATCTATTGCAGTTGGCTAGAGATATCCTTTCTCAGCCTATCTATGAAGAAGTGAATGCTCGAAAAGAGAAGTGGCATGGACTGAGTGATGCTCTTCGAAATACAACTGAGTATCCTACTATGCCTACATTCCCTTCCTCTACTGAGATTATTAGTAAGGCTGAGGAATTAAATAAATTTGTGAGTGGATCTTGATCTGAGTTGATCTAACGCAAGGAATGTTTTATTGTTCCTTGCGTTTCTTGGCTTTCATTCTTTTATTTCGTTCCGCCCACCGATTTCCTGACGATGTCATCCATGTTTAATTCTTGGCTCCAATACGTTTCAAATGCAATTGTTGGTTGCAATGCTTGGAATTGATGGAACTCGCCCGGTGCGACGGATGTGAAGTCGCCCGCTTGTAATACAGTTTCATCTATCAGATCATAGTTGTTCTTCCATACTCTAATCATCAGCAGGCCGGACTCTACAAAGAATCCATTCCACTTGTGTTCGTGCTTGTGTATAGAGCAGAACCCATCCTCTACTATCTGTATTCGATGAAACTCATATGCTGCGTTGGAATGTATACATTGTGTGTGACCCCAGACTTTACCCTGTTTGTTCATTCGTTTATTCCTTTATTGTTTTAGCCCAAGAGAATCTATTCCAGATTCTCTCGTGCGTATAGTATATAATTGCGTTGAAAATAGTTGCGAGTGTGAGGAATGCGAGTGCTTTTCCGATCGATCCCGTCAGTAGATATGGTATGAGAAAGTTAGATGTGGTTATCAATAATCTCCATGTTACAGATTTGCTTATGGTTCTCGGATGACCATCTTTGAAGAATCGATCGTCTGCGGGCTTTCTATTCCATTGGAACCAATTCCACACTCTCTCGTGCGCCCAAAATAGGAACATGTTAATCAATGTTGCAACAGATGCGATTTGTGCGGCTGCAGCCAATGTTCCCGTTACGATAAAGCCATTCAGAAGATGACTCAGTGTGAAACAGATTCGAACAGTGATTGTTTTAGCCAGGCTTCTTCGATGCATCTCTACATATTTCATATTACAAATCCTTTATTAGACGATCGACAATTGTTTGCACAGATTCAATCGCATTAATATTGTCCAGAGCTTTTCCAGCCCAGATAACTCCTTGGTCCTTTGTGTCGCGACCCAACCTCAATCCATCCGTGTGATTATTATCTGTATCTGGTGTCTCTGAAAATACGATTCCGTTCATACGATTCACGCCAATAGATTTGACGTCGCTAAACGATTTCTTTATCATCTCCAATTTCTTATCTGGATGTATGCGCGACTCTTCCGAAAGAGCAAATATCGTTCCTAATCCTACTGCCTCTGCACCAGCATCTAGATACATTTTTATCTGCTCTGACGTAGAGATTCCACCCGTGACAATAATTGGCATATCTGGATTCATAGCTTTCTGTTCTAAGAATCTATCCATCGTTGTCTGATTTGTATCCAGAACTCTAGAAGCAGCATCTGGGCTTTTCAGATCTATTGCATCTATCATTTTTGAGACATTAGATATGTCTTCCGGTTTTAATAATTTATGTATGAACTTTGTGTGAGGAGCGTTTTTCCTATAATATATAAAATCGTTTGGGAAATATGATAGCAATTGCATGTGCGATACACGATACCATCTTGCCAAGTTTAAAAATCCTGGTGTCAGTTTTAATGAACTAACAGCCAAAATTATATCGCCGTCTGGACAAGAATCACGAAATTCTTCTAGCTGTTCTTTTATCTTGTCGTTACTCACTAAACTCGGAACGATTCCGGCTTTATTACAGGCGATCGCTAATCTTGCATCGCTCACGAAATTCATTGGAGTGCATATGATCGGATAACGAGAATTGAATAGACTCATAAGATCATCCTTATAAGTCCAACAGAATCGATCAAAGTCAGTATTAGATAATTAGCAAAAAGCCAAAACGATCCTCGCGAGTAAGAGCATCCTGCTGCTATTATGCATCCAGTCATCCATATCGGATAGAGAATCAGCAGCGGAGGATTCGGAACCGTTATGGCCATTGCGACGCAACAACCAATAGAAATCAACCAAGCAATAGATTCAAATACGAACCGTAATTTGTGGCTTCTATAGTCTGTAATGAAAAAATCATACATTGAACGGCTGCGACAATCTGATCGACCCGTGAATTGCTTGACGGATTACTGTATTAGATACCTCTCCGCGAGCGTGGAATCCAAACGTGTTAGCGATCACTAATGTATTCGCTTTGACTGGATATGCTTTACATTCTGGATCGAATCCCATCTCAATTAATTCTTCATCGAATACTCGTAGAGATCCCTCTGCATGACCATATGTTCTTCGTGGATCTACTTTACCATCAATAATATCTTCCCACTGTTTTCGCATCCATTCTTTTCTTTTATCTGTAAGAATATTAGATCCAGCCACATAGCAGAACGGACCGTCCTTTATCGTCACATCTTGAGGAAAGAACCAAAATTTAACAGTCGGGAAAAATGTGTCCATGTGCATCACTTTCTGCACATCATTATTATCTGGGCTATTCTGGAGACGCTGAACGAATGTATTTTGTTTGAATTGTGGGTCTAGAGTAGGTAGAGCGTGACAATCCTTGACAATATAATATAGATCCGCAATATCAGAATACCACCGAGTATCGAATTTTTGGCGGCCAGTTTCATCAAATAGTAGATTATGTTCGTTCTTATTTTCAGCGATAGGATACTTTTCAATCTCCTCCACAAATCCGGTCATATCGCTCATGAAATTCGAAATGATTACAATTCCTCGTTCATCAAACTCTTTAGAATATAAAGTTTTGTATCCATGTTTCGCTCTGCGTTGTTGTTGAGCTTCATACGCTCTTTCAGCTCGTTCAATATGCATATCAGGAACGAATCCTTGTAGCTTGTCTGCAGATTTAGCAGAGCTCTTGAATATACTCTCAAGTTCTTTTATCTTCATAGCAACACCTCAAATAATAGACACATTCGGACAGAATTTCATGGCCTCTCTGAGGAATAGGAAATCTCCAGCAGATGCAGGATACTCTCCATCACACATATCTTCATTCATAAAGATCATTTTCTTGGTCGGATTAAACACAAGCATGCTCATGATGAATGCAGATGGAGCAGCATAGATGATAGGAGAATTATACATATCGATCCAGTCATCAATATCCAATTCGTTTTTGCTGATCTGATGATCTGGAGATACGCTTTTGGCTTTCTCTTTATCATCTGTGTATATCATCGCGTTAGATCCAGCCATAGCTAGAAGTTTTCTGCAAGATTCAACAGATGCTACATTTTTATCGTTTCCTCTGATATGAACTGCAACAGATTTACCATCAGAGAATGGGAAGATGTTCTCGATCATATCTGTTCTGGGAACAAGAAACTTGAATATGTTTTCTCTGTTCTCAAATATAGAAGTTGCTGCACCCTCAACCCAATATGGCGTTTTCTCTTTGCAATCTATATCTACAACTCTGCATCTAGCATCAAATACGTGATGGAGTTTATTGGATAATCTATCAGACGAAAGAACTTCAGTCTTTTCATTGTTGATACAGATAACACAATCGTCTGGATCTTTATCAGACTCTTTAGATAATCCTACTGCTACTTGAAGAATCTGAACACCCATTAATCCTCTTACATGGATTCTGCTCATTTGGCAAACAGATCAAGTTGTTGTGCAAATATAGCTGGGCGAGGAGTATTATTTTGCATTACAGTAAGAATATTTTTGATCTGTTCCATCTCATCAAATGTTAGACGCACACTAGCGTCTTTGGTAGCTACATCTAGTTTATGTATTAGAGTAGAGACATCCACAGGCAGTAGTTTCTGTATATCAGATCTTTTATTATTCATGATTAATCCCTTAGTGAGTGTCCATGATGTAAAACTGAATATCTTCTGAGATATGGCGTGGCATGACTTGTGCTATTTTATCCAATAGCTCAAAGTTTCTGCATTTTTTTGAGAGGAGAGAAGCGCATGCAACCAACACGAGATCAGTGTTTCGTTCAGCCATAAACTGAACGATCTTATCACCTTTAGTGATGTGGAATTTATACAGAAGACTTTCTGCATACTCTCCGATCTCATCTACGATCAGTTTTCGATCTGCATCAATCTCATTATATACGTTTTGGTATTTGCATACATTTATTACATCTTCTGAGCAAATCCAATGACGAAGGATTTCTGCTGGTTTATCGTATGTTCTGTAGATGTGTTCACTTACTTTATCTGATAGCATATTTTATTCACAAAGTGATTGGCTTTTTTTTCACCTTCAAAAAAGCCAATTCGAGTTTCCTCAGTTATAGAATTGAGCATAACGACTAATATATGCCCCTTCATTATAGAACAACGAACGAACCAATCTTCTACAAGAACTGTATCTAATGAGTGAATTGGAAGTTTAGCTGTTTTCATAATGTTATTTATTAACTCAATTTCATATCAACCGAAGAACTCATCTAAGTCTGAGGCTGTTTGAAAATGATCTTCGAATATCTTTCTACCATTTCTAGGTATGGCTGGATCGTGATTCGTTTTTATTCTAAGTTCAGTAAGATATCCCGTTTTCTTACCTATGGCTAAATCGATGTAATGTTGTGCGATCACTTTTTGATCAAATTGTTCAATCAATTCATAGTTATTTTGTTGCATCTGTTTATAATCAGCTTCAGACATATCACAAAAGTTAGAGATCGCTTCGCCATATTGTTTCGGTGTATAATCTTTCTTCAACATGCAATAGTGAGTGCCAGCCTTTAAAACAGCACCGATACCCTCTGCATTGTTGGAAACTCCGAAATTAACTGCAATGGGCACAGTGCCAATGCGCATTGCATCAATGACTACTCTATTGAAATGCTCACCAAAAGTGTTAGACCAAGAAGGATCAACAAGAAATTTACAAGTTGCAAGAATTTTATCACGCTTTGCTCCAGAGATAAAACCAAGATATTTAAAATTGCCAGATGTTTCTGCATTTTCCCAGATACGTTTTCCCTGACGTTTTTCAGTTACATTTGGATCATACTGAGATGTAGCATAATATTCTTCTTTACACTTATCCTTCGACATCATATAAGCAGCTTCGATACCAGCGCCACCAACAAGAGTTTCGACTTCAGGCATGTAAGGCACAGCACGAATCAAATCATCGACACGTTTCCAACGCTTGAATGTTTGAATAGATAGGATTTTCTTCTCACGTTGAGCATAAGATGGTGTTTCAGGAATACCAGAGATATCCTGTGGATTTAAAATTAAAGCACGAGGAACATCCATAAAATCAGCTGAATCATAAGCAGCCGGATGCACACACGCGAGACCTGTAAAATATTTCTCATATATCTGAATCCATGGATACATTTTCTTCAGATTCGCATCGTGAATGATTGGAATTTGTTTAGCTGTTACCTTCTCGATCATAGGCAACCACTCTAATGATTTTTCAGTGTCTTTGTTTTTAAAACCAAAAATAGACTGCCAAATGATCAAATCGTGTTTGTTGGCATCTTCAACAAATTTATCAATAGATTCTTTGACTTTATAAGAATAATATGGCGCAATCCAACCAAGGCCTTGATGAACTGGATAGCCAGTTCCAATACCAATTTCATAACCTTCCTTCAAGTCGATTGGAATTTCAACAGGACGAACTGCTTTATTACCTTTAAGATATGCAAAAGTTACTTCATGACCAAGTTCTTTCAATCCTGCTATAAGATGCTCACAGTGATTGATAATGCCACCAAAGTTATTGAATGTATGCACAACCATCATAATTTTCATAGGAAGTCTAACACATTTACGTTTTCGCTTTTAGATACTTTAGCTGCTTCTTCTGCAAATCCATTATTGCTTAGATAATCTGACCACTCTTTTGTTTCCCACATTCCAGCTGAGACTCCATTCCAACCTTCATGCCATTCCTCATGATCTTTATTATCTTTTCTTGTGTAAACAAATTTCCTGCGAAGATTTTCTTGTTCGACAGAAGAACAATTTATCATAGATGATCTGAAATACATTACGACGGAAATTCTTTCAAATCCTTCATCAGATGAAATCAGAGGAACGTTGCCATGGATTTGATGAGCATCCATAAGCAATAGATCTCCAGGTTTCACATCTACGCAGACTTTATACTCAGGCATGCAGAGATACATACCATCAAAGTTCTTTCCGTCACTCAATACTGTAAGATTGCTGAATCCTGCTGGAGCATTGATTCGTTCTGTTTCACATAAATCTCCGGCATCTCGGTGACAAGCTGTTCTGAAATCTTTATTGATCGTTATAGTTGTGTAAACTGAATTACCAATACGCCAGCCAGTATCTTTCAGTTGCTTGACGGATTCATTCTGTCCATTCCATCTAATCGGAAAGTTGTCTTTAAAAACTTTAGACGCTGCTTCGAATAGAGGATATCCTTTTTGAAACAGATCTGGATTTGCGGCACTCCAAGCAGTTTCTCTGCAAAAAGGAATACGAGGATAGCGATCAAAATATCCAGCAGTTCCAGAATATACAGAATTACCATAAGATGTATCTGATATCAACTTGCGAACTTCTATTGCAGCCTGCTTTCTTTCTTTCCTAGATAATTGTCTAGTCGTTTCTACCCATTGTGTGAAATCAAATTCTGCAGTTTTCTTTACTATCCATATTGCTCCGCCTTTAATATTGCCACCACCAGCAGCACCACGACCTTCTAATGGTTCATTAGGCGTTTCACGTAGGATATCATCTAGCTGATCTGTTCCAGATGCAGATATTGGAGAACCCGCTAGAAAGTAATTGATGATTGCTTTTTCTAGCTTAGTGATCCATCTGCGTTTCCCATGTCCAGTATCAGTCGGCATTATCTGGAACTCATCACGATGAGTTCCTGCGGCAAGACCACGATTGTCAGATTGACTAGCACCTTCGCGCAATCCGATATATGCCGGATCAGTAATGCTCTTAGGAAATACGTTCTTACGAAACTTCAATAGACAATTATTCTCGTGTGGACTTTCACCTGGGCCCAAAGGCTTATACACATCGCAATCTTCATTAACAATATAATTGTATGCGTCGTGCTCTAGAAATTTACCTAATAGATGCTCACAGTCAATCTGCTCTGTCAATATTATCTGCTTTGTCATAATATAATTCCAATGTTATTGTGTATCTTTATGTATGTTCAATTTTAGAGTTCTGTATGGTATTGTGAAAATATTTTTTGCACCAATTGGGACTTTCGGAAATAGATCTTCAAGAACAAAAATAAAAACAACATCTTTATTTTTTCTTGCAAACCATTCTAGATAACGAATTCGACCAGCATTATCTTCTACTTGCGCACGAGTTTCTGGACCATAGTTTGCAGTTCCGGCAAACAGATTTGAGCAGGAAAAATGATTATCATTAATCAAAAAATCAAATCCTAGACATATGAGCACATTATAATTTTTTTCTATTGCGCGCTGCATAGCATACATCCCAGAATTATTTCTAGGATATCTGTTTCTGCCTGGATGCATATCTGCTGGTTCGTATTCTTCAGCTTTTGATCTAGGAAATAATGTATACTCTACAGGAAAATCAGAAGCACTGATCTCATCCATCATTCCCTGATCAACAGCAACCAACCAGTCTGGTTTGAATGTTCTATAGAGGGCATTACATCCAAATATCGGAGATACACCATTAATAGAACTTAGGTCAAAGTTTTTTCGACTCTCACCATTCCCTATGATGAAAGCTGTATTGTTGCTCATTTTTTCCAGTTTGCGGTTAGATTAGGAAATGCGGCTTTTACAGCATCCATCTTAACCTTTAGGCCGCGATTTTTCATACGAAGAACCAACTGCGCATCATGCACATCTAAAACCTCGAGCATTTGAATAAACATCTGTTCGCGTTTTAGATTCGATATCCTTCGTCCATCTGGTGAATCTACAAAGTAGATAAACTTTCGATGTTCAGCCACCAGGCGACCGTGTGCATCTGATCCTTCTGGCATTGGACGAAACGGAGGATCTGTTTCTGGAAGAAGGAATTTAACGCCGGGATCCATTCCATATCCAATGATAGCTTTCAACGCAGCGGATGCATATTTCTTTAGAAGTTTAGTCTGTGCTGCAGAAGTTTTTTGTTTCTCAATCTCATCAATAATTTCAGCCATACTTTTAGTCATATAAATCTCCACATTTCATTAATTAAAACCACTCTATTATTTATACATTAAAAATCGGAAATTGATTCTGTAAGACTTCCGAGACGATTCTGTATGAAGTAATTGAAGATCTTAGAACGATCATTACAATTTGCAGATTCAAATTCTGATATACATTGATTCTGTAAATCCTCTGGGATCATATCTAGATCAATGAGCATCTGATTTCGTTTATATCCACGGAGCATTTCTCCAGAACAAAATTGCTCAGGTTCCATACGAGACCACTCAGCAATCTTATCTCTACGCAGAGGTTTCTGTCGCTTATCTACTACAAATGTATCGTCATCCGAAATGAAATTTGGCACTCCGTCTGATCTATCTCCGAGCATAATATGCTCTTTACGAAAGCTCTCTGGATTATTGATTGCGATCATCTTCTTTTGAACAGGCGCATACTGATAAACATTACAGTATTTCTGAAGTTGTGCAAAGTCCTTATCACCAGAAAGAATCAAAATCTTATCTGTATTTGCGCCTAAGAATCTACCATACTTATGACAAATTGCGGCAATAACATCATCTGCTTCGCATCGGTCGATACGTATGACTTTGTATGGAAGATGGTCACGGATTTCGTCACGAATCTTATTGAGAGCCTCAAATAGTGTATTCCAGTCAAGACCAGATGAATCTCGTGATTTCTTTCGACTCGCTTTGTAGTGTGGAAATATACTCCTGCGCCAATAATTTTGGGCGTCACAGCATATAACCAATTCTCCGTATTCCTGATAGAATTTTGAACGATAGGATCGTAGAGAATTAAGGATCATGTGTCGAAGCATTTCTTCATCTACGATGTTGTCTTTCGTATATGAAAGATGCATCATCAGATTAGAAATCATCGTCTGATTCAAATCAACAAGTATCATATTAGTCCTATACCACTCGAAGAATTATTGAAAACGCATTTAGACGTCCAGTGCTTTTGATTGGTTTAGTCTTAATGGCATCAAAATATTTTGTGGCACCACGAGATGTTCCCATAACAATATTCTTAGAAACTTCTAATGGCTTTCTAATCTTCTTCGCTATGGAAGTTGTTTCATTAATGTTCTGCAATGTAGAACCTTTAATAGAGATACCATCAGCATCGTTTGAGAAATAATGATCAACACGACGAGTTTTCACATTGAAGATCCATGCCTCGGAAGCGCCGATAAGTTTCGTAGGCTCAATGCTAGTGAGCTTCAGATCTGCGTCACCTTTCATATACTTCAGTCGTTGAATCAATTGATCTGCGCTCTTGACTTTTTTCTTACGCGGTGCTTTGATTTTCTTCAGATGATCTGCCCACAATTTAGAATCATCAATTATCTTTTGATAGAAGTCGTGCAGCTTCTTAATCTCTCGCGGTTTGAAATTAGAATATCCTTCGTTCAGCTGCTCGTCTTTTCCACGAATAACTTCTTTGATCTCTTTAAGTTCTTTCATATAGATCTCAGCGATTCGCTTTGCGTATAGTGGTTTCACTGAGTTGCTCTTCAGAAACGCATAAGAATCAAATGGGATCTTACACTTAGATAGAACAAATTCGTCGATCTTATTATCAAATTCTGCTACAGTCTTATGAATTGCTTCTGTGGTTCTCTTTTGAATATCAATCGGCGCAACCTTCTGAACATCACGGCGCGTTGTGATTTTTTCTTTCCCCGATATGATTAATTTTTTGAATCGATCTTCGATATATTGTAGTTCTTTGGAACTCATAACATAGCCAGCAGCATTCATACGACACAACCACGCCAACGGACCATAAAGTTCTTGGTCATTGACGTGATTGATCATATCTATTTCTTTAGGCTTTTTGTTAAGAGTCTTGATATATGTTTCAACATATGATCGCGCATCTTTTTCTGAACACTGACTGTTATAGAAATTAAAGCAGCGAATGAGTTCTACATTTCTATTATTACCAAGATTCGATTTAGAATCCCAAATCTTTTCCACTCCGAACAATAGTCCTTCTGTGCCAGTAGGCGAAATTCTCTTGATGGTAGACGCATCACGTATTTGAGCTGTTTTCAATTTTTTATCCATATCTATATTTGTGATACCGGTAGATACATATATATCTATATTGTGATACCATTATACGCTCATTCAAAAGAATTGTCAAGGCTTTATTTTTTGCCCAAAATGCCTTCTAGAAGAGATGTCCACTGAGCAGCACGAAGATCCCAATTGTAGAAATTGTCAAAATAGATCTTTTGAAATCTCAATCTGGTCTGATTGGTTTCATCCCAGTGATTGCGAATCGCCATCAAAAGAACATTCGCGAACATATTTGCGTGATCGTTATATTGTTCATGAAAAGGATACATCGTAGCAAAATTTGCACAAGTTTCTGGCAACACAGAAAAATTCGGGCAGACAACCGCGCAGCCAGCAGACATCGCTTCAATCACTGAGATGCAAGATGTTTCCGGCCAGATATTCGGATACGCATAGATATGAGCTTTTTCCAGTGCTTTACGAACTACGTGATTTGGTTGGAAACCGTGGTAGTCGATGTTAGGGTGTTTCATGCATCGATCAAATAGATGTTTGTATGGTTCATCTCGCGCGGGCCAGCCATAGGCAGCGAACGAAGAATATACATCTAGATGCAGATTGATTTCTGGCAATGCATCACAAAGTCTCTCGAAAACAGGAACTAGGATTTCTAGGCCACGATGAGGAGTTGTATGATAGATTAGATTGATTCGTTCTTGAAGCGAGCTCGCCAGCACGCTTCGTATTTTTTTAACTTCAGGAAAGGGAACGATTGCATTCTGAAGAACAATTCCATCTGAATAGGGAACGTCGCGCCCTATCTGAAATGTAGCTTGTTGGAAATGCGAAACGAAAATCAATTTCGAGAAGTTCTTTCGACTTTCTTCTTTCGAAAGATGTTCAGACTCAGGATCATCCCATGTATCATGCAACCAGAGAATATTTTTCTTATCTTTCCTAAGATTTTCTGGGCGATAGCGTGAGCAGATAATGTTGAAATGATCTAGAAGATCTGGAGATACTCTCTCACGAAGACCAGCCATCATCATTTCTGTTCCACCCTGTGAACCTATATGAGCATAGGTTCCATCTGATGCTGGCTCGATGCTTTGAGCCTCTTCAAGAATGCCAGTAATATTTAATTTTGTCCCCATATTTCCACACCTTTCACAGATTCAATACGAAACGAACGCCATGCATTATTATCCAAATCCCAAACAGGAAGAACATCGTCATTGGGTTTACGAACCGAAGTAGATTCTTTTTCCTTTACACCAATTATATATTCATCCTTTAGACTACATTTCATCGTTCGTGTTTTGCCGTCTTTCTTAGTAAAGGTTACAGAAATAATATTGTTACGTGCCAGATCTTGAATTTCGTTTCGTGTCATATATCTCACCTGTTTAGTTAAGTCACCGCATATGTTTCTAGGACAACGCAAATCGTTTTGAATCTCACCACAAAAATGACAAATAGATTTATCTTTTTTCATTTAAGTCCACAGCGAATTTCGAATTTTGATAAGACGGATCATCATTTGTTCGTCTTCCTCCTCGTATTCTTTTTCAAGTTTAGTTAGAAGTTCACTAGAAGTATCACACATCTTTTGAAGTTCTTCGCTCTTCTCAGAAAAGTTAAGGCGTCCTCCATTAGCAATTCGACTCGCTTCGCAGTATTGAGACCAGCCACTGGCTTCATAAACATCTGGACGATTACGATAAGTTTCTGTCCACCATGTATATAGATCTAATATTTCTTTCGCAGCAATTGCCTGACTGGTGGGTTTTCCGTATTCGGGATTATCTGGATTGACACCCATTTCTTCGTTCATAATTAATTTACGTTGCCATTCGAGATTAGCCAGTCCAGCTTCGGGACTGCGCCATGTCCGCCAACGAAACCAACCACTAGCATACCTGGGAGCTTTGTATTTTTTATGAGCCTCTTCGTCCCAAGCGATATTCCACCAAGCTAACTCTAGCTCGACATAATCAACAAGCTCATTGAAAAGACAAGGAAGGAAACGATATCCAACATCCCTCCATTCGCCACGTTTAATATCTTTAGGATGCGCAGTAAGAGAATGGGTATGAGTAACCCAACGATTATTGATGTAATATTTGATGGCGTGAAGAGTAGTTATTGGCCAACAGATAATTATTTGCAGCCTATCAAGAGCATCATCAGCCAACCAAAAACGAAATGGATGTGCAGCCTTAGCCGTTTCATTCCACTCATGCCATCCTTCGCTACTCGCAGCTGCCGGCTTTGGTGTTCCACGAAGCCAATCGGCAAATTTACTGCATGTCCAATAGTTAGAAATCACTTAATATTCCCTCCGAAATAATCATATACTGCTTCTAGATGCAGAAGAATTTCTTCACCATGCTTCAAATCTGCATCTTCATATGGAGCACGTGATTTATTTTTCTTAAGAGCTTTAATATCTCGCTTTACGCCATCAATCGACTCACGCAATTCAGTTTTAATAATGTGATCTACAATTTCTTCATTAATTTCAAGTTGCATAATTTATCTCCAACCAGTTAGTTTCTTCGGGAAGAATTTCAATCGTAACGCCTGCTTTTTCACCCATTTTACGCATACTATTATGGGCAGACTCTACCGCAAAATTTATTCCATAGGCATTTTTATGGCAATTATAAACCGAACCAGAATATCCCTCAAAAGAATATATATTATCCTTAAGAGAAACTTTGGTAATACCGCTATTCAATTTCCAAGAATCTGAACCAGCGAACCCACCATACCAAGAAGCAAATACCTTATAAATTGATATTGAATCTCTATTTGTAATCTTAAAAACTACCCATTTGTCTGGATTATAATCACTCATATCATACCTCTATGTATTTTAATTTGAAATCATTTGCGCGTCTTTCTTCACCAGAATATCCACGCGGATTACATAAAACTCGAGTATCGCCAATCATATAATCCCAAGGATCGTGCATATGTCCATGGGTCCACAGAACAATCTGTGGATGATCTAAAATAAACTCGCTTAGATCACTATAAAATGCACCGTTCATAAGAACATCACGAGCATATCTCTCATGAACGCTTTTCGACGATGGAGCATGATGACCAACAACCACGACTTTACCTTTAGTGTTATCTAGAACGTGCTTGATATATCTCTTAGTCTTGTCATGACGATAGCTGGTATGAACCGGACGCAATTTTGTGTAACCTGCTTCATCGTTTTTAATTGCGGTATAATCATACATAATTCCGACTAAACTATGTAGAGTCAGCGGATCACTCTTATTACAATCGGTCCATAGTGTTCCACCAGTAAATGTTATGCCTTCAATCACTTTCGTATCGCATTCAAGAAAATGTATATTTGGATATCTAGAACACTCGCGACGCAATACTTCTATAGTCTGAAGCCATTTTCCATGATAGAATTCATGATTACCAGCTACATATATAACATGCTTAAATTCTGCAGCCACGTTATCTAAAAATTTTCTATACATAACCGCGGCTTCACCACGTGAAGTTTTATACACCGCTTGATCAAATTTTTCAACATCTGAAAAACCACAATTAGAGCATAGTGGAGTTTTTCGAAGATCTTCGGCGACCATGATATCTCCACTCATAATCAATACATCTGCGTTCTCAGTATTTTTTAAAGTGATCGATCCAAACTCTAGATGCAAGTCTGAACAAAGTGCAATTTTCATTAGCGTCTCATCTTAGAAATATCAATTGCTGCTTGTTTATTGAATACCGGAACTGCGTTTGACTTATGCATCGTAGAAATACCTACAATTGCATCACCAGTATATACTTTGTCTTCCGACTTGGTGCATGGCTCGAATGTGCATTTGACAGAAGGTATCTTAGGCAAATCACTTCCACGGTATGAAAGGGGTTTCCGCTGAAGTGTCACGAAAGTCTTAGAAGTTTTCTGCTTCTTCACATCATGAGATAGAAGAATCTTTTTCCAGTTCTCTTGATTCTCACGTGATACCTTCGCTGCAGCTGCATTAGAAAACTTCTGTTTCTTTCGTTTCTTGAAAGAAGTAGTCGTGAAATAAACTGGCATCATACCCATAACGAAATCCTATTAATATTGACCCTTCGGAACACATGTATTATATCAGGAACCAACCTAATTGTCAAGGCAAATGTTTACACTTACCACGAAATTTAAATCCATTACACGAGCAAGTCTTTTCATCTAGATTCACGATATACTTGTCGCCTTTACTTCCGATAACAATTTTGGTATTGGCTTTCGTATCTGGTGCGGTATATTTGAACTGTGCAGCATCTACCTCTACGAATTTACGATATCTTTTATTTAGCGGAAATTTACCAGTCGAAAAGATAGGTTTGCCTTTGTGCCATTTCTTATACGCAATTATGTTATCACGATCATCAATCAAATATGTATGATTGATCTGACGTGAAACTCCAGCCCATTCTGAAATTTCTTTCAATGCTCTCATCTATCTACTCCAAATAGACCTGCTGCTAATTCTAGCTCGCCACGGTCAATATTAAAAAATCTTTCCAATATATCGAATTCTAAATCTACAAAATTTCTGTCATGATAATCACGACCCATAGCATGGCACATTTCGTGAACAAGAGTCAAATAATTTCGCTGACCAGGAGCCAGATGGATTTCATTTTCCAAATTATACGACAACCATTTTCCACAGTAAAGAACTCCTTTGCTTTCGAAGAGAATAGGAAAATCTGAATCTTTATATTCTTTCCAGATATATTCCATTTTCTTCTGTAAATCTTTCATCGATCTTTGGATGACGATGTCCATCCCGAGAAAATACACATCTTCAAAGCGATATAGATTTCTTGTATGAATACCAGTGTTCATACAACCATTATACGTGGTTTGTAGTCAAATTACAAGGGTTATTTTGGCTATTCAAATCAATGAGTTAGCGTTATAAATAGACATAGTATTGAAAATTTCGTAGTTTCTGCACTGAATACATCATACAAACAATTTATTCTGGAATGATGACTATGAAAAAATTAATGCTTTTTTTGGCTTTATGCGTTTCTTTGCAAACATTTGCAAATCCGATAGACGATAACTGTCCACAATTTGTTGTTCGTGGCGCACCTGTTAGCAAGCTAACAAATACTCAGTATCTCTGCAAAAAAAATTACGCGATTCATTATCGTAACGATACAAGAACTGCAGAATATGTGGTAGAACACATAACGAAAGAATCTGTGTCTGGTCCAGCTCATCGCGCCGATGACTTCAGAGCAGATCCAGAAATTCCAAAACAGAATCAATCTGTTCTTTCAGACTACGCAGGAAATCCATATGATCGTGGACATCTTGCTCCCGCAGGAAATAACACAACATCAGAAGAAATCATGAGCGAGAGTTTCTTTCTGTCCAACATGGTTCCACAAGTTCCAAATCACAATCGTGGAATATGGAAGCAACTAGAGACCTATATCAGAAATTGGGTTCTTGAAGGTAAAGATATCTATGTCGTTACCGGAACTGTGTACGAACAAAATCATCTGACTATAGGTAACAACAAGGTTGGCGTTCCTACCAAGTTGTGGAAAGTTATTATCGATCGTAAAACTGCTAAGGTAATCTCTTTTATCTTCCCAAACGAAGCACTACCAGTTCGTGATCTTCCAAAATATGTAACAACTGTCAAAGCAATTGAACTAGAGACAAAAATCAATTTCATGCCACAGCTTCCAGAGGGTATGCAGAAAATAGAAATCACTCCACCAGTATTAAGTGATTGGAGTGGTCTGTAATGGATTTTTTCAAACTTGTAGCAGAAGTAGGATTTCCGATCGCGGCTGCATGCGCTGGTGGGTATTTCGTATTCCTAACTCTGAAATTCATTCTACAAGGTGTTCTGTCGTCTGTTAAAGGATTGAGTGGAATTATTGCATCATTGGATAATCGTGTCAAGACAATGAACCACGACGTGATACGTATCGACACTTTAGTTTCAAATGCTCTTGGAGTCAAGCCGGATATTGACCGAATTGCGAGGGCAGATGGAAAAAATGACGCCCGGAGAGACTAAATGCGACTATTCAAAAATAACAACAAATGGGTCATATGGTGGGATAGCTTACCGGAGAACACACGAACTTATTTAAACTCTCAGCCAATTTGGCATGATAGTGATGTAGTTAGGTTCATTAGTTTAGCTTTGGTAGTAGGATTTATAATCGGATTCTTTACAGGATATCATTGAATGGACTTAAACATAGTAGAGGCTATCAACAAATACGGATTTCCAATCGTTGCCGCTGGAGGCATGGGATATTTGATTTTCTATGTGTGGAAATGGGCCACGCAAGAAATTAAACCAGTCCTGAGTGAAACGAGTGGTACGTTAATAGGTCTGATCGATAGAATAAGAATGTTAGATAACGATCTGATTAGATTAAATCAGAAGATAAACATTGTTCTCATGCTAAGAGAAGTTCGAGATGAAAAAAATACTATTACTAATCTTCTTAAGTAATACTTGTTATGCTGAACAAGTATTCCAATTTAAATCCCCATCCTTCACTGGTGTGGGATATTCGTCACACGTTCAAACTATAGAGAATACAGAAAAAACTAGAAAAGATGCAATTGATGCAGCAAAATTTCAAGCTGCGAAAGATGCAGCAACAGCAGTGAATAATACAAATCTACAGAAATTCCTAAATAACTTTGAGTCACGTGTTTATGCTCAGCTATCTTCCCAATTAGTCAATAACTTGTTTGGGGAGAATCCTCAAAACTCTGGAACTGTAAGTATTTCGGGAAATACAATTCAGTATTCTAAATCCGGTGATGAGATTAATCTGACAGTAAAAGGTCAGGATGGTAGCGTGACCCAGATAATTATACCTGTTGCGCAGTTCAAGTTCTGATGAAATATCTAATATTATTTTTGATTTTTATATTGACTGGTTGTGTTTCATCACCAATCAATTTTATTGATAATGAAGCTGAGATTGCACCAGTAACGAAATTCAAGAGACCATTTCCTAAGCCAGAAAATGGTCAACCGATTGTTGTAGCAGTATATGCATTTACAGATAAGACAGGACAGAGAAAAGATAGTTCAAATATAGCGAAGTTTTCTACAGCAGTCACGCAGGGCGGCGAATCATTGCTACTCAAAGCTCTAGCTGATGTAGGTGATGGAGATTGGTTTAGAATTGTTGAGCGAGTAGGATTGGATAATCTTTTAAAAGAGAGACAATTAATTCGAAGCGCAAGAGAAGAAGCCAGTGATACGAATAAATTGAGACCAATTCTATATGCAGGTATGATTATAGAAGGAGCCATAGTATCTTATGATACAAATAAGAGAACTGGCGGTTTTGGTTGGAGATATCTTGGTATTGGTCCCACTACACAATACCAAGAAGATATTGTAACTGTTTCACTAAGAACAATTAATGTGCAAACGGGTGAAGTATTATTAACAGTCAACACACAGAAGACGATTTTAAGTGTTGCAACATCGTTGGCAGTATTTAAGTTTTTTGATCAAGGCACAAAAAACTTTGAGAATGAAATTGGTAGCACAAAAACTGAGCCTGGAGTATATGCCGTTAAATCTGCTGTAGAATTAGCTGTTGAAGAAATTATCTATCAAGGTGAGAAAAAAGGATTGTGGAAATTTAAACAAGGAGAAGAAATCAAATGAAACACATCATTTTTATTATGATGTATATGTTTGCGCTTAATTCGTTTGGTCAGTCTAGCGGAGGAAACTCTGTATACATCGATCAAACAAATGCTGACGGGTCTACGCTTTCAATTACGCAAACGGGATCTGGAAATAATGTGGGCGATCCAAGTAGCATGGGTTCCCCAAGTTTCGTTATTGAAGGAAATAATATGGATCTGACTATCGTTCAAGATGGTATGAACAATAGTGTGACTGGTAATTTTATTGGCGGAGATTCTACTGGTGTAATTACACAGACAGGTTCAGGCAACTCTACTGTGTTAAATCAAGGAAACTTTGGCACAAGCGCAGGAACATTGGGCATCACTTTGACTGGTGATAATAACACCACGACGTTGAACATGGGCACTACCACAAATGCTGGTAACTATAATTATTCTCTGAGCGTAACAGGTGATACCAATACTATAACCAGCACAATGAATAGTAAGTATATTACAAACACCCTCACTTTGACGGGTAATTCAAATACACTTACTACGATTCAAAATGGCGCAAATGGAACAAATTCTGTGGCTGGTCATTCAATCACTTCGACGATAATTGGAAACAGCAATACCGCATCAATAACTCAGAACGGAACAACAACTCCAAATGCAGTCACACTCAATGTTACGGGTTCTAACACTTCTACTGTTATTGTGCAGCATTAATTGTTATGGTGGAATAGGCACTATCACTGAAGGCAAGGGCAGTAGTGAGATAATAAGAAACAAATCCAAGATCGATGCCAAAATCAACATTGGCATCGAGTCTATGGACAACGTGCAAACTGCAAATGGTGTTATTGGTATTACATTTGAAGATGACACTAAGGTCCGAGTAACAGAACACTCCAAGCTGATCATCGATGATTTTGTGTATGATCCTAAATCAAAAGGTGCTGGTAAACTCGCAATGAGAGTTGCTCTTGGCACCGTGCGATACGCATCTGGAAGTATTGCAAAAGAAAATAATAAGAATGTTGATATCAAGACTCCTACAGCAACGATTGCGGTTCGTGGCACTGCTTTCACTATGACCGTAGATGAGATTGGTCAGTCGATGATTATACTTCTGCCAAATGTAGATGGATCAGTGGGTGAAATTGAGGTTAAGACGTCGGCTGGTAATGTGGTACTCAATCAAGCATTTCAAGCCACACTAGCAACAAATTCAGAAATAAAACCATTGAAGCCTGTATTGTTAGGTTTGAATGAATCTGCGATTGATAATATGTTAATCGTCAAACCACCAAAAGAAATATTGACTAGAGTTATGGAAGAATCAGCTAAAAGCGGTGATGCTCTTTTTTTTAATGATCTAGATAAAAATTTACTTGACGTTAAGATATTTGTAGATACATTAAAATTTGATGAGTTGAACGTAAATATGTTAGATGTAGATTATCTTACTAATGCTCTGGACAATCTAGTATTGAATGCGTTTCAAGTTGGCTACAGTTCAATAACCCAGTTATACATTTTCGACAAGAGTGATGTGTGGCAAATCGAGCGACACGTAAATCAAAATGCAGTCATTCGGATCAGTAAAGAAAAAGGTTACGATATCACTTTGATACAGGATGGATCGATACTAAATATTAAGAATAAAGAAGACGCCACTAACAGAATTTACATCAAACAATCTAAATGAAAAAAGGCATGTGGGATGAAAATATCTTTAAAATGCAAATGCGGTGCTGTAGGGGAGTGGGATGATCCGAATAACATTAGAGACAAAAATAGTCCAGTTCGTGCATACCTGATAGTAATAAAATCTGACGAGTGGCTTAAACTTCATTCCAAATGTAGTAAAGAAAATAGTGACGAAACAAAAGCGATTGGATTTTTAGTATGAAAAAATATATTCTCTCACCATGGACCGCTCTCATAACATTAATGCTGTTAGTATGCTTGAGAATGGCAGATCCTTCCCTTGTAGAGTCGATTAGACTTCGATACTTCGATACGCTAATATCAAATAAAGAGTCTACTGTATCTAAACAGGTGCACGTAGTAAATATCGACGATGAGTATATTCAAAAAGAAGGTCAGTTCCCATTCCCTCGAGATAGATATTCCAAAATCATTACTGATTTGTATTCTCGTAATGCTGGGATGGTTGTCTTTAACGTCTATATGCCCGAGCCGGATCGCTTTGGTCAAGATAATAAACTAGCACAGACACTGAAACAATTTCCTGTTGTTCTACCTCACACAGGAAGTGATGATCCAGTAAGAGTAAAATATGAACCATTCAGACCAGGTGTATCTATTATCGGAACTGGAGATGTTGGTATTTCCTATAACAGTATACAACCTAACACGAGGATAATAAATGAGACTGCTTCTGGCATTGGTGTTGTTAACACTCTCCCCGAAATTGATGGCGTCACCAGAAGAATACCAATGGTCGTCAGATTCGAAGATAAATTGTATCCAAGCATTAGTCTGGAAACATTGCGAGTCGCATCTGGAGACCCAAGTTTTCAAGTCAAAGTATCCGACAATGGAATCGAAGCAGTCAGAATACCTAAGTTTGGCAAAATCACAACGGATGCTATGGGTAGAATTTGGGTCGATTGGGCAGCAAGACCTATTGAACACTCTCTATCTAAACTCCCAAAAACTTTCGACGGCGGAATTGTCATCGTCGGTCTTACTGCGAAGGGGTTCAACAACCCGGTTGCTACTTCTGTCGGAGCAGTTTGGCCTCATTATTTTCAAGCGGCCGTTCTAGATACGTTAATCAGTGGAACAAACATTACTAGACCCGATTGGGCTAGTGGTGCCGAGATACTTGTAATTATACTAACTGGAATTATTCTATTATTCTTAACGAGGTGGACTTATGTCGGTCTTGGATCAGTTATTATTTTTTCTATCGCGGCTACTTATGGTAGTTACTTTGCTTATAGCATGTATCTTTCTTTATTTGATGCTACGGCCCTTATCTGTTCAATTATCTTGGTGTCATTACATGCCTACGGCGTTAAGTTCGTCAGTGAATTTTTGCAGAAGCAGCAAATAAAGAAACAGTTTGGAACATATTTGAGTCCAGATCTTGTTGCTCAATTACAAAGACAGCCGGAGCTTCTTCAGCTTGGAGGAGACGAGAAAGAATTGTCCATCATGTTTACCGACGTTCGTGGGTTCACTACGATATCGGAGCACTATGGAAAAGACGTTCAGGGTCTTACTAAGATCATGAATCGTTACATGACCGCTATGACCAAGAAGATACTAGAGAACAAAGGAACTTTGGATAAGTATATCGGTGATGCTCAGATGGCATTTTGGAACGCACCAATAGAGAGCGTAGGACACGCTAAACTAGCTGTGAAAACAGCATTAGAAATGATGGAGAGTCTAGATGATTTTAATAAAGAAATTACCGCTGAAGGAATCCCTGCTTTTGGCATGGGCTTGGGTATTAATACTGGAACTGTTGTTGTGGGGAATATGGGGTCAGACCAAAGATTCGACTACACATGCCTAGGTGATGCTGTTAATACTGCATCGCGCCTCGAAGGACAGAGTAAAAATTATGGTGTAAGAATTGTGTTGGGTCCTGAGACCGCGAATCAGGTTAAAGATGAATACGATGTATTTGAGATGGACTGTATCGCGGTTAAGGGAAAGAAAGAAGGCGTTAGGATATATACCATAGAAAAACAAGATAAAGCACAGAATGCTTTCCTATACTGGTATTATGAAGGTAAATGGGAAGATTGCATTCGAATTGCTAAACAACAAATAACTGAGAAAAGCCCAATGTCGGAGTATTATTCTTTGATGCTAGAAAGAATGGAACAAGGAAAACCGGAAGACTGGCATGGAGTCTATAAAGCAACATCAAAATAATTAGACTGTTATGTCTACGTTCTTTCCCTTACCATCTAACGATTCTCTAATCTGCTTTATATCTTGTAAGTGATTTGTCATTTCTTTAGCCGCTTCTTGATCTATTCGAATAGATTTTGTCAGCTGATTCAATCTATATTCGGCTATCATACGCGCAACAGATGGACTTGCAATTTCAGCTATCCGCGTCATTTTTTTCTTTCTGTATATAACCCTCAATCAGCGAGCACATAAAGAAATATGCAGATACAAACATCCACCCGATTGCTCCTAGAGGACTACTTTCATTAATCCAACATACATATACGAAAAAACTAGCGATTGCAGAGATTCCTACATTAAACATGATAGACTTTTTCCAAAAGAAGAAGTTCAACTCCAGCTTCATCAAATAATTCCTTTGCTAATTTAAAACTATCTGCCCAACGATTTTTTGATTCTTCTATTTCGTACGATATAACTCTAGAAATTCCACTCTGAATGATCAGAGAAGCACATCGACTGCACGGCTGAAATGGAGTTGTGTATAGCGTCATACCATTCATACGTTGATGAGCAAAAAGAATAGCATTCGCTTCTGCATGGATTATCATTTGATATTTAGTATCACGATCAGTCAAACGATCATACGAATCCATAACTCCGACAGGAAATCCATTATATCCGGTTGATACAATTCTACGATTTGTATCCACAATCACGGCACCCACTTTCGTAGAAGGATCTTTACTCCATTTAGAAATATGCTCAGCTAGATCTAAAAATCTCGTGTCCCAGTCTCTCAGATCCCTAAGACCTGAATCTACTTCACTCATTCGGCAACTCCTCATTAGGAAACTCTTCAGTTGGCCTAAACACATACTCTGACTTTGGTGTGTAGGGAAACACAATCGGCACTTGTGAATCTCCACCGGTGAAATATGACTTAGACATTTCACCATCATCACTCTTATACCACTCCCAAAACACTTTGCCATCAAGATAATACGGTTGTCCATCATCTTCTTTAAATACAGCACCGCATCGTTTGTTCTGATACATTTTAACCTCGTCACAATCAGACACCACACTCCATTCCCAGTCCTCACCAGTCAATGGAACAATCGGATCAAACTTTGCTAATTTAGAGAACAACTCGATAGTGTATGGCGCTGTTGTGCCAGAATGTCCTTCATCACCAAAGACATCCAATAGGGCAAGAACATGATTACATATCATCTCTTGCATCTCATCTTTGTATTTGTCATTCTCGTCCACCCATCCTGCAGCACGGAATTCGTTCATTGCGTGAAATTTATAAACGGTCGTTCCCCGTTCCTTCAACAGCTTCTCCTCCAATTCCGCGACCCGCTTCTCAAGCCAGATGATCTGCGACGATGCCGGTGTCCCACCTTCTGGGTAGTTTGATCCTCTACTCATCTTTAACTCCAAAATGTCGTTTAATACACTCATAGGGATCATGATCTTCGCGCAGGGCGATCTCGGCACATTCTTTTACAATCAACTCGGCGAACTTTTTACACTCTGGCATATCCCAGTGTCCGATGCCAAACATGTCAGGTAAGTATCCAGCCTGTTCGGCAAGTAGTTTAATTCGTTCGTTCATATTTTTTCTCCCGCTTCAAAGCCACGAAAACATTTGAATCGTGGGAATCGCAAACTATACGATCCGTCTTGATTTTGTGTGATAGCATCAGCACGGACTTCAACAATCTGACCATCTACTCTACATGACCAAAAATCATCTCGCTGAACGTCGGTAAATCCAGAGCCAACATTAACTTTGATCAGCTTTCCATCATCTACACCTTCGCAGATTAGTGCGCCCATTTTCCCCAGATTCTTTCCGGTTCCTTCTTCTGTAGAAACAACAGTCAGACTTACTTCTATGAATGGTTTGAGTTTAAGCCACGATATGGTTCGCTTACATTCATATGGAGCCATAGGATCTTTAATCATGATACCTTCGAATCCATTATCTATGGCATTCTTATTATATCTTTTAAAAGTATCCTGACCTTGCTGAGTGTCTAGATTAATAGTTTCGTGATTTAGAACAGTAACATTTTCAAGCGACTCTTTATTATTCTCATACCACTGTCTAAGGGCTCTTGTCCTTTCCCTCTGCGGGACATTGTATACTCCGATATTGAAATCTTTCAGAGGAATCATATCAAACAAATTCAATACTGCATCATCGGAATCCACATTATCTTTTCGATGGACTTGCTTCATCAGATTTTGAAAACTCCCCGACATAATCTCTCCATCCAAAACCATATTTTCTTGAAATGAAGAAGCGATGCATCTAATTTGCTCTTTGATTTTAGGAAAATTATTTAGATCTTTTCCGTTTCTAGAATATTGAGCAAGAACACCGTTTGTCAATACGATTGTAAATACACGAACTCCATCAAGTTTGTTCTCGATTATTCGTTCGCCAAACACTTTCTTTTCGTGCTTGAAATATTCATGAGCAAGCTGACAGGAAAATTTTCTTTTCCAATATGTTTTTGGAACGACGCTGTTTATCGTCGCATCAGATACTCCACAACGGAGATCTTTAATAAGAATCCTACGATACCAATTATTCCACTGGTCTTTTGTGGCATGCTTCATTATTTCGGATAAGGCATCCTTTGCAGAATTTCCAGTGACAGTTCTTTTCACAAAAGTCTGACACATTTCATTGAAAACATTCCAAGCAAGCCCTGGACCGTCTTCATCAATTTTCTCTGGAACTTTCTTTACGCCGAATGTGATTTGCCCGTCCAATGCGAGATTTATTCCCTCAAAGAATTCCCAATTTTTTTGTTTGAATTGTTCATCTATAATTTTCTCTTTGAAAATACGAGAGTTGTTTGACTCTAGACGAAGAATTATTTCCCACGGTTTCATTTTGAATCCTTAGTATTTAAATCCGAATTGTTCATTATATTGTGACATGAATGCTATTGCAAAATTTTCAACATCTTCGACTTGAACTAATGCTGGATCAGCGACTCCATTCCACCAATAGAAAGCGGATCGAATACCCCACTCGCCATTGGCGTCAACAATCTGTTGGATGTCTTTTAGTTCATCTTCAGTGAATTTGTGTGTCATAAAATCTCCATTCAGTTCATATATTATACGTCACTATGAGCTAAATGTCAAGGCGTTTTAAAATCTCACTGATGCCTTGATCTAGAGATATTTTAGACTTCCATCCAAATTCTGTAATTTTAGAGATATCTAGACACTTCTTCATCATACCATTTGGCTTAGATGAATCGAAATCTATAGATATATTCCTAGCATTAGCTAATTCTAATATTTTTATGGTCAAATCGTGGATAGAAATATCCTCACCGGAGCCGATGTTTATATAATCTGTAAAAATATTATGAGCAGCGAAAACTATTGCATCAGCTGCATCATCTACATGAAGAAATTCCCGTCTTGGTGATCCGTCACCCCATACGCTTATGCTGTATTCTTTTTTGGCCTTAGCATCTTTAATCTTATTGATGATAGATGATATGACATGGCCTCTTTCGGAAAAATCGTCATCGTATCCATATAGATTACAGGGTATCATAGAACGATAATTTGCACCAAATTTGATTCTAGCTTCTCTGGTTGCTTCCATTCCAAGAAGTTTAGCTACAGCATATCCTCTATTCGTATCTTCAACTGAGCCTGTAAAAATCTTTTCTTCTTTCATAGGCTGAGAACACTGAGATGGATACACACACGAGCTCGACATATAGAAAAAATTTTCGATCTCACAAGAAACTGCAGCATCAATAACATTGACAGCCATCTTGGCATTATGAACTAAAAATTCATATGGATTAGCCATATTTGCACCAATCCCACCAACAAGACCCGCGCAATGATATATTGTATCAGGCTTAATCTTTTTAAAAAGTTTGACCAGTTCGTCTTGTTTTTTCGGATATGCTAAATCACAATCCTTAGATGAAAATGAAACAACTTCATTATCATCAGTCTGTAGTCTACGAACTATAGCAGAACCAAGTAATCCACTTCCACCCAATACTAAAATTTTCATCCTATAACCTTTCTAACATATTTTATTTTATCAGAAAGATCACGATGATCATTCCCAAAAAAGAATCCATTCTTATCAAGATATTCCGCGTTCTTTAATTCACCATGAATTCTAGAGTTTAAATATTTCATGACTGGTTGCTTTGTAAAATTTCCGGTTACAATCGGACGAACTTCGACGCCAGATGATTGTAGTTTTTTGATGATTTCTTCTCTATTATTCTCACGACGACCTCTCAAGACAACTCCAAATCCAAACCAACTAGATTTTGCTGCGTATTCTTTTTGCGTGATAAAGTCACAGCAGAATTCATTGAGAAACACTTCTGCATTTTCTCTACGCTTGGATATGATCTTATCCATTTTCTTTAACTGGACTGATCCTATAGCCCCACTCATCTCTAATGGTCTTACGCCGTAACCTGGAAGAATGAATTTAAAACTATCTTCAAACGAATTGCCACTCTTAGTATGGAGCTCTGAAGTTCTTAGATCTCGTACCCATCCGTGCGCTCTCAAACTTCTCATATAGTCTGCAAGAGTATCATCGTCAGTAACTATCATTCCACCTTCCATCGTTTGAAGATGATGACTAAAGAAGAATGAAAATGTTCCAAATGTTCCAAATGTTCCTGTTTGTTTTTCGTAAAAGGTTGCGCCCAAGCTCTCACAATTATCTTCTATCAATTCGATTTTGTGATTATAACAAATACTTTTAAGAAAAAATAGATTGCAAGGATTACCTAAAAGATTTACTGCTAGGATTGCGCAAGTTTTTGGTGTGATTGCGCGAACAATATTTTTTGTGCATATATTGAATGTGTTGATATCTATGTCAACAAATACTGGAACCAATCCTAATTGCACGATTGGAAAATATGTTGTTGACCAGCTAACTGCAGGAACAATAACTTCACTACCGGGTTTTATTTTTTGCTTTAGAATTAAAGCATGAAGTCCGACTAGATTTGCGGAGCTTCCAGAATTCGTCATGATCGCATTGCGCGATCCGATTTTATCGGCAAATTCTTTTTCAAATTTAGCAACGTGAGGGCCCATGGTATATCTACCACCGACCATCACTTTAAGTATTGCTAATTTTTCTTTCCAATCCCAACTATCAGTCGCCAGAGGATAATTTATCATGATTATACCATTTCGTCAATAAGGTCATTAAAATAAGTTCCAACGAATATATTTAGTGCCTTAGAGACACGATGGTATAATCATGCGACCCTAATGCTTTTTAATCTATCTGCTGCGTATGATGCGGCAAAGGCATTTGGTTTAACAAGAGGAATAACATTACACATTCCTTTGATATAACCAATCGCTTGATTGATAACGCAGCTGCTACCATATTCCATATCTGGATTGATGTCAAGATGAACTTCAACATCGCGACCTTCCAACACTTCTCCAAGTTTCAGATAAAGTTCAGCCACTTTATAGACTTCATTCATCAGTCTGAGCGATGGTTTATTGGCTTTGGTATCATAGTCTTTTTCGGTATGAACTTCACCGAAAATTTTGCACCCCCGAGATCCATCGATATGCACAACAATCGCTAAGATGTAATCAGCATACCATTGCCCATTAACTCTATATTTTTCTGAATCACAACCAAGATAAATTTTAGTGGAAGGATTTTGCGCTTCTATAAAAGTCTTAACTTCTTGTAAATTTAATTTCTTCATACAAACTCCTTTCATTAAAAATATTGGCCGGTCTTGAGGGATTCGAACCCCCGACTTCCAGCTTCGTAAACTGGCACTCTGAATCCGCTGAGTTAAAGACCGATATTCGTTGGGGTGACTAGAGAGGATCGAACTCTCACTACCTAGTTCACAGCCAGGTATGCAGACCACTACATTATAGCCACCATTGTTCTTTGGTAGATGGACTCAGAATCGAACTGAGTTCTCATGCTCTTCAGGCATGCGCTGAATCACCAGACTAGCTCTCCATCTAAAACTGGCATCCCTAGCAAGATTCGAACTTGCGACCGCTTCGTTAGGACCGAAGAACTCTGTCCGCTGAGTTATAGAGATATTGGCCCCGGCGGAGAGAATCGAACTCCCATAAGCAGATTTGGAGGCTGCCGTAATACCATTATACTACACCGAGAAATTTGGTACCATCTAGTGGGATTGAACCACTGACCAACGCGTTATCAACACGCTGCTCTACCGCTGAGCTAAGATGGTAAATACTGGTGCGCCCAGACAGATTCGAACTGCCGACCTAACGGGTAGAAACCGTTGGCTCTAATCCACTGAGCTATGGGCGCAAAAATTTGGTAGTAATGGTTGGACTCAAACCAACGATCTTTTCCGTATGAAGGAACTGCATTAGTCACTATGCTACATTACCATAAGAAACTGCACTGGCAGGTGGGGTATCCAGCTAGTCAAGATGTCTACTATCCTGAAATCATCGCTTGCCCATCCTCCTTTTCTCCGCTGCAGGCGGAGTTACGAGCATATCTCCTCGAGAAAATATGAACGTATCTTTCCTTACCAATGCAGTTACTTATGGTGCCCCAGAGGAGACTCGAACTCCTAAAATTCGGCTTCTAAGACCGACACGTATGCCAATTCCGTCACCGGGGCTTTGGTAGAAGTTAAAGGGATTGAACCTTTGACCTTCGCCTTGTAAGGGCGTTGCTCTACCGCTGAGCTAAACTTCCATATAATGGTGGAGATGGAGAGAATCGAACTCTCAATTTCTGGTTGCAAACCAGATGTGTTCCCATTAGCACTACACCCCCAAATACTGAATTACTATGGTGCAAGTGGCGGGAATCGAACCCGCATGCCCTTGCGAGCGAGAGATTTTAAGTCTCTTATGTATACCTGTTCCATCACACTTGCAATTCTGGTCGGTGTGGAGAGTTTCGAACTCCCGACCTCATGGTCCCAAACCACGCACTCTACCAGCTGAGCTACACACCGAAAAATACTGGTTGCGGAGGCAGGATTCGCACCTGCGATCTCCAGCTTATGAGGCTGGCGGGGACGACTGGGCTCCCCTACTCCGCGATCGTTCTGGCTCCTCGACGTGGGATCGAACCACGGACCAATTGATTAACAGTCAACTGCTCTACCGCTGAGCTATCGAGGAATAAATCTGGTGGAAGCAACTGGAGTCGAACCAGTAATGTTTACCCTGAGGGATCGGATTTACAGTCCGAGGATGCACACGCCGTAGCATCAATACTTCCGAATAAAATTCGTTTTGCTTCATCATAATACATAGATCCAGGATTTTCAACTCTTAATGTAAGTATCACACGAGGATTAGATGAGTTTGTATTATCCCACGAATGAAACATCTCTGTGTTAAATAACAAACACTCATTTGGTTGTGCTATCATAATTTTGTTCGCAGGAGGTAATTTTTTACCTTTGGTTACCAATTTTCTTGAGTAATGATCAAATTCTCTTTCCCAACCTTCAAAAGATTCATCACACCACCACTGAGTGATACATTTTTCATCGAGTATTTTGATAGGAATATTAATACTAAATCTATGATCACACGAATCCTTATGAACTCTAGAGCCACCGTTTGGCCGCGTGCTAAAAAATGCAACTCGATCTTTTATAAAATCAAATTTATTGTTCATAGGGAGATGTTTTATGATTTTATTTGCAGTTTCAACATCAAAATTAATATGATCGTATGTTGAGCCTTTTCGAATATTGCTATTATCGAGTGATTGCTGACTTATAAAATTAATTACATCTGATAATCCATCCCAGGTAAATCTCACATAATATGGACTGCAGTCTTCGATTATAGTGTAATCCATTTATAATCCTTTATGTTTGGTGCCCGATGTCTGGATTGAACAGACGACCTGCCGCTTACAAGGCGGCTGCTCTGCCACTGAGCTAATCGGGCGTTGTATTCAGTTACTATTATACTCGCCATTGACTTAAAAGGCAAGCATTATTTTGGAAGTGAGGGTCGGATTCGAACCGACGATTTTAGAGTTTTGCAGGCTCTTGCATTTGACCACTCTGCCACCCCACTAATTCTTCAATTCTATTGGCCGCTTCTTCTAACAAATCTGCAATTCTATCTGGTGCATTTTCTTGCACAGACTTTCTTGTAGAAATCTGCCTACGAATTTCGGCTCGTTTTCGTAACCGATAAATTAAATCTTCATCCATAAAAACTCCATATCATCCATAAAAACTCCATATTTGGTACTCCCCGAAGGTTTCGAACCTTCCCGTTCCAGCCTATCTGACCAGTCTCCACGCTTTATAAGGGCATGCCGCACGCCGAGTGCTGGGGAGCAAAACTTTTAATTTTGGCGGAGAATATTGGATTCGAACCAATGGACCGAACTCATCGCCCGGTCGGCGGTTTAGCAAACCGCAGCCTTCGACCACTCAGCCAATTCTCCTGTAATTCTTGGCGACTCGTAGGGGTTTCGATCCCCTTACCTCATGCGTGACAGGCATGTGCTCTCCCGATTGAGCTAACGAGCCGAAAATTGTAGAGTCGCAGTTTCTAGGCCCGACCCAATGGATAGTCTCTACTATCGCCATAGTGAACATTTTTCGCAAACTGTATTGATTAATTTGCAGGTTCGTTAAACCTTCAGTGGGCACAAATATCCCATTTCGGGAATCCCCAATCGGAGCATTCTTTGGCGCCAACTCTGGCGGAAGCGGTGAGATTCGAACTCACGGACCCTTGCGGGCCGCTAGTTTTCAAGACTAGTGCCTTAACCCAGGCTCAGCCACACTTCCTTATCCTAACATATGGAAACACACTGCCTCTCTTTGTAGTCGGAGCCCATGGAAAGAATTCGCCCCATCGGCAATGTGTTTTCATATGGTGGGAGTGGTAGGAATCGAACCTAACTCTTAGCGGATTAAAAGTCCGTTGTGCAAGCCTTTACACCACACTCCCTATGTCTTGCGTGTTTTGGATTTTCGCTTCATACAATTTCCTTTCTGTTAAATTAAAATTTTTTGGTAGGGGATACAGGGATCGAACCTGTGTATGACGGAATCAAAATCCGTTGCCTTACCATCTTGGCTAATCCCCAACAATTCTGGGGCGGCTAGAGAGAATCGAACTCTCGTCCTGAGCTTGGAAGGCTCTCATTCTACCATTGAACTACAGCCGCATTACTAATTCTGGTGAAGCATACTGGAATCGAACCAGTGTAGGAAAGTCACTTTATGTGTCTGGGCTACCAACAGCGCCTCTACTCCCAATGCTTCATATTAGATCATACTCAATAATTCCTTAATGCTGGCACACTAAGTTTTCGCACCCTGCCAGGGGCACCGAATTCAGCTACGCCGAGAGCTTTGCCAAACCCGTCGAATATGATTTAATATGAACCATATTGAAGCACACTCTGCAGGAATCGAACTCTGCCAACTCAGCACCTAGACGCCAAGCTATCAACCATTATATCTGCGTGGCCTACGCATTTGAATGTGCTTCAATATGGCGTCCTGTAGGGGATTCGAACCCACTCTTGCCACCTTGAAAGGGTGGTGACCTCACCAGAAGTCAAACAGGACACTATTTTTCCAAATTTTTAAAGATCGTTTTACTGCTTGTGCTACCATTTAATATACAACCATTATATACCATGTTTCGCTAAATGGCAAGGCTTATTTTGGTCATTTAAAAACATCAATGAAAACAAGGGGTTAGCAACAACCGACCCCTTGTTTTCAAATAAGTCGTCGTAAATTAGAACGCTTTAGAAACAGACACAACTACAGAATTTTTGTAGAGCTTTTCTGCAGAAATGGTATTTGCCAGTTGTGTGGCAGCTGTCATACCACGATTCGTGTAGTAATGAGCACCAACATCAAGACCAGCTAGAGCATACGTTGCGCCAACCTTAATGTCTGTGTAATTACTCGCTGAGTGATTAGCAACACTTGTTCGTCCTATATGAGCATTACCAGTCAATTTTGGCATGATTGGCATATTCAGATCAGCTTGCATATACTTCGTTCCTTTGCTATTCGCAACGGCAAAGTAATCACCAAGCGACTGACTATACTTCAAGCTAATAGGACCAGTGGCCACTCCAGCATAAACTTCATGCGTATTGCTGACACTGTTGAAAGCATTACCTGAACGTGAGTAGTAATAGTTGTAAGAACCAACATCTACTGTTACGCCTTTAGCAACTTCTTTCTTAAATCCAGCATACACATCATTTTCCATACCAATACTGTCTGTGTATAGAAGGCTGCTGACGCTGCTATTCCAGTTACCAGCATAAAATCCACTCTTATCTGTATAATCAATTCCACCTTGGAGAGCTTGTGAATTTTGCGTTTGACTAATCCCACGGAAACGATAGTCAGAAGTTACACCAACATTACCAGTAATTTGAGCTTGTGCAACGCCAGTTACGAACAACAGTGCAAAAATAATTTTTTTCATATTTTTCTCCGATACATTAAGTTTAATTAAAACCATCATGGTACTCTATATATAATAAATTCTCAGTTTATTTTGGTAATTTAATAAAGTCCTCCCCCTTCGTTGAGTCATAACAAGATTTCCACCAATTATTGTAGAAATTACACACTTCATCGTATTTGAAAAGACTATGACTTGCTAATTTTATAGTTTTTCCAAGATCCGTGTCTTTATCCACTTTATATGTAACGCAGTCGTATTCTGATCTTCCAAATGTTACAACTGGAACCTGATGCAGAAGAGATTCGAATCCGACACCAGAATTTACAGTCACTGTGCAGCGAGCAGTTTGAATCAATTGATGGATGGATACATCATCATACCAAAAGACATGAAGATACTTTTTGGCAATTTCTTTCAATGATTGCATGCTGCCAGGATTGACTGGATGGCCCTTTACCACCAAATTCATTCCCACTTCTTGAGTGGCTATACAAGTTCTTTCTAATGCTTCTTCCACAGTGACGTTGGAATGAAATCTGATTGTCTCATCGTGAGGAATCTGGCAAGGAAAAAATGCATAGTAATCTGGCAGATTTATTTTTTCTCGACTCTGATAAACAGGCTGATCAAATTTACTCTGATTATCGTTCATGCGATTCTGAAGCATGCGGAAGATCTTAACTCCTTCTAGTGTATCGGATCCATCATTCTTGAATGGATATTTAGATGATCCAGCTCCCCATCCTTTACTATCGACAGAGAACATCCACGGGAATGCAGTCTGCATGTAGTAATACACTTCGCAATTTTCTATAGGAAAGCTATGCGCTTCTTTATGCGGAACAAATAAAATGTCCGGCTTCAGTTCATTCACGAGTTCTGGAGTAAATTGCCAGAGCGGTAATTCTAGAACTTTGAATGAAATATCAGATCTGCTGGAGTATTCAGCTATGACACGTTCTACAAAATTTCTCCAGTGCTTTCTGATTGGAGGAATTGATCCAGTTTCAAACGGAACTGGGCCCTTCTTAAACATAACATCAAGTCTGGGTGACAGCAATAAAACTTTTTTCATAACCAATATTCCTCAGAGAGTTTAGGAAATATATCATAATATCGTTTTTTCATAGCAAGATACTTCGGATTGCTGTATTTCCTATCTCCCTTTCCAGTCCAGATCGTGGTTCCATGAAGAAATTCCCAGTCCATAAAATCTGTTCCGAATGCAGTACATGAGTATTTAGTCTTGAAATGCTGATAGGAAACGCTCAATGCAGTCTGATCTAAGAACCATCTCAATTTGTTGTCTAAAATTATCTGAGCAGTAGATTCCAAAAAGTCTTTTGCAGTTTCTTTAACAAAGACTGCGCCTGCAGCGACTCTGGATCCTTCTCTTTCCCAATCATTCACGCCCGGAAGAGGCTCTCGAAGAAATATTCCAAGATCTGTATCAAGAGGATCTATGTGTGACATTATCAAACAATCAATGTCTGTGATTAACATCGGCGCAGTAATTATCGAAGAAGCAACAATGAATCTATTACAAGCGTAATATGTTCGTTTTTCTTCCTGAGAGATCGTTGGCAGTTCTGTATCCTCTGAAGATATAGTCATTTCACCAGATGGGAACATACGTTTATATCCCATCTTCAACGTCTGCATATATGTCCAGTCATTTACGCTCGCATTGATCACATGAAGATGAACATTCATGTCTGCTTTAGCGCAAGAAGAAATATATGCTTGAGCATGATCTCTTAGATACTTAGGATCACATGATGTGAACAAACAAAATTTTCTAGGACGCTCACCAATAACATTCCAATTTATATTCATCATCTGCCTATAAAATCATATATCACATCATTATTAACGACGTTTGGTTTGTGTCCTTCTTCTAAGATCTTATCGCGATAATCAAACCAAAATTGGACTAACTCCGGACGAGGATGATTAGCAGTTTCTCCAGTATACCATTTCGGCATCCATGGCTGAGTGCTCATTCTAGAATAATGAAGTTGCCACATATCTTCTATTTTGAGATTATCTCCGTCTAGACAGTTCCATCTTGGATCAAGTTCCTTTACAACTTCACTTCCACTGAATGCGTGAATATATCTTGAATGAGATTCTGGGATGACTTTCATTCTTTCTATCGGAGCGACTTCTCCCTTCATGGCAGCACAGTCAATAACCATAACACAAAATTCATGTCCACCAAATCTTGGACCAAGACGAGCGCCAACCCAGTTATCCTCAAGATCTGTATTCCATAGCTCATTGAGATCTCTGAAATTAATCATATCCACATCGGTGTAAATTGCACGACCCTCAAAATTACAAACTTCTGGTATTGCCCAACGATAGCCACTGAATGGAGTTGGCCAGCATGAAGTATTCCATCCGCCCCATACACTAGACGTATCATTCGTTTGACGCATCCATGTAATATCTATAGGAACTGAACAGTTTTTCTTTAAAGAATATTCATATACCATTTCTGCATCTGTGTCCTCACCATTAGCAGATGTCCCGATGAACAGTCTAATTGTCATAATGAAATCTCCGATAGAACATTCCATTCATTTGCAAGAATGGTTTTTTCATAGATGATGTGTCTTTAATTTTAGATGTCATATCTGCATCGTAATAGAATCCACTAGCATTAAATGCACCTTCCCAATAATCTAGATTCCTACAGTTTACGTGATGATGTCCTGCGTAACCAGGAGGAGCAGCAGTAACCATCAAGAATTTGCATCGCTGAAAAGCATGCATGATTGCTGGAACATGTTTGGATTCTACGTGTTCTAGAAATTCTACAGACCAGCCGAGATCAAATTCAATATCGTCGTTTTCCCAATTCAGAAACGGACCTGTCGTGAAGTCGTGGATATGAACATTTCGTCTGCGGGAAAGTGTATAGTCTCCGTCTAAACCAACAGAATGTATTCCACGATCGCGAGCTAGATCTAACATTCCACCAGGCCCACATCCAATATCTAGCATTGTTGCGATGTCAAAATTTTCAATTAGAAAATCTAGAGCGCCTTCGTCTACATGGGTTTTATTTAGATGACCTCCAAGATGTTCTGGAAGTCCGTCATCCGATGGTGCAGAATCAATTATATTAATTTTCATTATAACTCCATTATAAATATCAAATTATCATACACTATTATATATATGAGAAAAAAGAAAGAAAAGAAATCCTTTAAGGTCTATGTGACGTATTGGCCTGATGGAAAATTCTATATTGGATTCTCTTCGAAAAGTGGAATACAATATGAGAAATATTTTGGATCGTCAAAACTGATCTTAGACGAACTAAAAAGAAATCCTAAATCACACGGCTTTACAAAAGATACAATCGGTGAATTTGAAAAAAGATCCCACGCTAGAGCAACTGAACATATACTTCAATGGAACAACCGACTTAATCCGCTGATGAAAAATGATATGTGGAATGTTCGATTGCGTCTGAGCTATTTGAAGGATCTTTCTATTCCTAACTGGGTCGCGCCCACACCGAAGACCAATCTCCCGTAAGAGCTCCCTTGGCATAGTCTGTAGCGCGATTTTCAAAGAAATTCGTATGCGTCGGAGCATTGATCATTTCTTCTACCCAAGGTAGTGGATTTTTCTTTACCTTGTAAATCCCGCGCATACCCATAGAAATCAATCTACGATCTGCGATATATTTAATGTATTCCTTTACTTCATCAGCGGTGAGTCCGATGATACCGCCCGTCGAAAATGAAAGATCAATAAATTTATTTTCTAGTTCTACCATCTTTTCAGCGATCGCATATATCTTGGACTTGAGTTCATCGTTCCAAATTTCTTTATTTTCTTCGATATATGTTCGGAACAACTTAATCATCGATTCGGCATGCATGGTTTCATCAACGATCGACCAAGTAATTATTTGACCCATACCTTTCATTTTGCCGTGGCGAGTAAAATTAAGAAGCATAATAAAAGAGCTAAAGAGTTGCATACCCTCAGTGAACGCCGAGAACGCAGCAATATTAGTAGCGACGGACTCAATGGTTCCATTCTTTCCTGAGAGTTCGAGGAAGTATTCATGCTTTTCTCGCATTTCTTTATATTCGAGGAAGTCTGCATATGTAGAGTCAGGCATTCCTAATGTTTCGATTAGATGAGAATATGCAGCTACGTGTAATGCTTCCCTTGCTGCAAATCCAAGTAGCATCATACGAATTTCTGGCTGTTTGAAATATGGCAAATAGTTTTGAACATATCCACCAGCGACGTCTAGATCCCCTTGTGTGAAAAATCTAAAGATCTGAGTTAAGAATTGTTTTTCTTCTTTGGTTAGATTTTTTTTCCAGTCTTTAACATCCTCTGCCATTGGAACTTCTGAATGCAACCAATGAGATTGCTCATGCTTAAGCCATACATCATAGGCCCAACTGTATGAGAAGGGTTTGAAGTGATCTCGTGAATCTGTTAATTTAGTCTTTACTTTTCCTGCGCTCATACTTTGCTGCTCCCAATATTGTTACATCGTTTTCTGTTTCAATCCAAACTCTTGCTCCGCAAGAGAGAGGACTGTCTTTGCTATACACAACTCGTGATGGCCCGTTGATAATAACTTCATGACCATAAGTATTTTTTGATCCTTGCTTGACGGTTATTATCGGATCGTTAGCATCGTATTTTTTATTTGATCGTATCACATTCTGATTCACATGAATATAGGTTTTCATATTAGTCAAAAACTTTTGGAGAATATTTATAAAGTAGTTCGTAGACGTCCGGTAAATTTTTCTTCCAATCATGATTTCGTAATTTGTCTAATTTATCCATATTAGTGACAAACTCACGAATTATGTTAGGATCATAACTATTCATAAAAGTTTGTAAGAAGTTAATTTGTGTTTGATAAATGTTTTTTGTTAGATCGTTAGAAGCAGAATTTTTCATAGAAGTTAATTCACGAATCATTTGCATTTTAGAACCAGGCGACATATACTTCAAACTAAGCCAATTTGGTCCCTCCATATATCTAAAAAAAGTTTTACAGTTTAATTCTTCAGCCAAAGGAATTATTCTAGAAGTCACATAAGGCGAAGCTACTCCAATACAACTCGTGATTGTCATATTGATATTAATATTGTGTTTTTTATCTTTCATGGATAAAATATTTTTGATATTGTCCAATACGACAGCATATTTTCCTGGATTTCTAATTAATTCGAATCGTTCTTCTGTATCGTCTACACTGGCTGCAATAGAAATACCTTTAAACTTTTCAAATTTCTGTATGATATTATCGTTAATCACTGACATGTTGCTATCGTATTGTAGAGTTATATTTTTTGAAACTCCTGCGTCAATAAGTCGATCCAAACATTTACCCATCGCTGGAATTAAAAATGGTTCTCCACCAGTAAAATACATAGAACTCAAAGTAGGTACAACTTCATCGAACTTTTTCCACCATTGATCAGTTTCCCACCACGGAAATGATTTTGCATCATACTTTCCATTACTATTCAATAGTATTTCGTAAATGCTACTTCCTTTATCAAATTTCGTAGTTCCATACAATTCAACATGATCATCAGCCCACAAATGACTATGTTTTGGTCCACACATAATACACTTAAAGTTACAAATATTTCCGAGACGGAGACTTAACATTTTAATTTTCGAAATATGTGTCAACGAACCATCGTTCTTTGTATATAGATGAGCTTCATTCGCTTTTACATAATACATTCTTGATAGATTCACAAGACGCTTTGTCGTAAGACTTTTTGCAGCCTCTTCCTGATAACAAGTCTTACATCTTTCAGGTTTTATATTATCTTTCAATAGAAGTCTGTGAGCGTTATGTGTAGGACTATTGATCGCTTCGTAAATAGAATGCGTCATGATATTCATCTTAACGCCATCTTGAGTCATCGCTACACCAAAATTTGCATCAGAATTGGCTAGACAACATATTTTGAAATCGCCCTGCTCGTCGATTTCAATCGCGTTATATAATTCCGGACAAAAACTTTCTACATTAAATGCCATATTAACCTTCGCAAGCTAAACAGGAATCCCCATCAACAAGTTGTTTCAGATCAATTTCGTCGATCACTTGTCGTTCAATCTTCTTTGCGACTTTGTCAGCTTTACCAATTTTCTCAGAACGGCAATAATACAGAGTCTTCAATTTTTGTTTCCATGCTTGGAAATGGACTGCGTGGATATACTTTATATTCGAATTTGGTCGAAAAAATAGGTTAAGGGATTGTGACTGATCAATATAACTCTGTCGGTCAGCTGCGTGCTCCACAATCCATCTTTGGTCAATCTCCATACTCGTTTTGAAAACATCCCTCTGCCAGTCGTCGAGAATGTCAAGGTGCTGGACTGATCCATCGTTTGCAATGATAGATGACCAAACTTCGTTGTAGTCCAAATCTTTATCGGCATCACATTTATCCTTTATAATTTTATCAAGATATTTGTTTTTATTCAGAGAAGCGCCAGACATCGTATCTTGACGATACGCATTGGCTCTAAACGGCTCGATTGATGGAGATGTATTTCCCATGATAATTGAACTTGATGCATTTGGTGCAATTGACATCAGATGTGAAAGTCTTAGACCCGTTCCTTCTGCATCTGGGGCAGTTCCTCTTTCTGTTCCTAATTCTAAATTCGCTACATCTAATCCTTCTCTGATGTGTTTGAACATTTTTAAATTTTTACTTTTTGCTAATGCGCTTTCAAATGGAAGGTTATTTTTCTGAAGATACGCATGAAATCCGAGAGCTCCAATTCCTATGGAACGTTCCCTCTGTGCTGAATACTTTGCGCGTTTAATTTCTTTAGGTGCATTGTCGATGAAGCATTGAAGAACGTTGTCTAACATTTCAGCAACGTCTCTCAAAAATTGTTTATTCTTTTTCCATTCGTCAAAATACTCTAGATTCAATGACGATAAACAACAAATCGCTGTTCGCTTTTCGTTTGTTGGAAGGATGATTTCTGAGCAGAGATTCGATTGATGAACGCGAAGTCCTCTATCACTCAACCACTTTGGAAGCTTGCGATTAGATTCATCAATGAAATGAATGTATGGCTCTCCGGTTAGCATTCTCATTTCTAATATACTTTGCCAAAGAGCTTTAGCTGATACTGTCTCACGAATTTCTTTTGAGTGAGGATCGACTAAATCCCACTTATCATCGAACTCTGGATCAATCATGCAGTTTTCGATAATCTGCATAAAGTCATCAGTGATATTAATTCCATGGTGCATGTTTTGGCAACGAACGTTCAGATCACCAGTAGGCTTGCGCATATCAAGAAAAGAAATAATATCGGGATGATTAATATTAAGATAAGCAGCATAAGACCCACGGCGAGTGCGACCTTGGCGATAGGCCAAAGAACTAGCGTCGTAAATTTTAAGATGAGCCATAACACCAGTAGACTTATCGTCAGCACTGCGAATACCGAAACCGATTCCAACACCACCTCCCATCATAGAAAGCCAATTTGTTTCTGATAAATTTTCGACTAAACCTTCCGCAGTATCTTCAATATAATTAAGGTAACATGATACAGGAAGGCCACGGCCACTATCATCATAAGAAAGAACGGGAGTAGAATAAGATAACCAATGCTTACTAGAATAATCATAAAGACGTTGAGCATGATCCGAATTACTTCCAAAAATTTTGGATACATATGCAAACCTTTCTTGAGGCGATTTCTCATCTTTCTTCATGTATGACTCTTTTAACCGCTTGATACCCAGCTCGTCGAATAAATTGTCACGCGAATAATCTATCTTAATTTCCGACATTCTTAACTCCAATATTGTTATTATTAATTTACAAATTCTGTGATCATCGGAAATATAGATTCCAAGGCATATGCACATTCCAAAGCAATTAGTCTATGTTCTTTTTGAGTTTCAGGACCACTTCGTAGTTGTATATAGTGAATCCAAGAACGGATCGATCCAGTCATATACAATTTCGATTCGATCAATCCTTCTGGTAAAACAGCACGAGCCTGTTCCTTGGCAATTCCTTTGCGTATAGCCCAACGATATGTTTTAATCGCTGCGTCCATAATATAACTCTGTTGAGTTTCCCAGTTCGAATTCAGAGCAATATCATCCGTCTCAATGCTATTCTGTCTGTTCTTAGAATCTTGCAGTCGTGCTTCACGTGTTACGAAATTCAAATCTTTCGTCGGATCAGCATAACGCTGACTAAATTCCTGAAAGCTAAAAGAACGATGACGAAGAATCTGACGCGCAATATCTCGAGTTGTCGTAATTTCTAAACACGCAGTGACCATTTCAAATGGAGACCAATGATTATTCTTAATGAGATAGCGAATAAGTTTTTCATTCGTTTCGGTGTTATTCTGATTACTTGGATTTGAAACACGTGCACAAAACGCTATGATATCCAACAAGGAGTTTCCACTGCAGCGACATCCTTCTGGTTGTTGCGAATAAGATATAAGTGAAACTGTCATATTTTTTTCCAATTTCTTAAAGCTAGTTTTAGAGATAAGTCTTTGTGGGAGTTTCTATTTAGAACATCTTCTACGTCTTTTGAATTCAAGCCAGAAATAATTGCTTCGTTGATGTCCTTAAAGTTCCACGTATTTGGCCAAATGACGATCTTATGCCCATAGGATATCATTTTTTCCATACGCTGTATAACTTCTTTATTCCTTGGCTGATTGTCAAAAACTAAAATTGCATTTTCTTTTGGTATCATATTTGTTGCTTTGATGAAATCCGTTCCACCAGGCGCGATAGAGTTTTCAATGAACATACTATCAAATGGGCCTTCAATCACATATATGGTCTTGTTTAGATCAACACGTTGAATTCCATAAACAAGAGGATCGTTTGTCTTTCTAACAGTCAGATACCGTAATGAAGAATTTCCCATCGCTCTGCAACTGAGACCGATGAGTTCATTTTCTTTGTTGTAATATGGTATAGCAATTCGTTCTTCTTTAGAAAGTTTGCCCTCATACATCGGACTGAATCTTTCTAACTCTTTCATCGAAGGAACATAATATAATTCCGGATAAAATTTTACTGGAATTTTTCTAGATTCTAGATAAGAAAGAGCGCGATGCGAAGACAATTCTGAAATTGGAATAAGCCCATATTCACTCAAATCAACTTTAGGAATAACAATGTTCTTAATGACATCATTTCGAATTATAGTGAAATCTGTATTTTGCTTACTCTTAAACTTTTCTAATCGATAAGCACGCTGTAGACTAGGATCTAAATGTTCGATCAGTTTATCTAAAGAGATGGCTATATTACAATTATGGCATTTGTAAAGAAAACTTCCCTTATATTCTAAGACGTATCCTCGCGAACGAAGACGATTCTTTTTAGAATCACCACAAAAAACACAACGACAATTATAGAGTCGTTCTGTTTTTTTCTTAAATAGAGGGAGTTTGGCTGATACTAGCCCAATGTATTTTTGATCAATCTGAAGTGTCATCATACCATCATTATATAATACTACTCGACAAATTACAAGGGTTATTTCTTAATACTTTTCCACAAAGCCATTAAAAGAAGTAAACCAATCACAGAACATATTCCATACTCAACATAAGAAATTTCTCCGTCGAACGGATCGACTGTTGTATGTGAAATATTATTAACAGGATGTTCAGCTACATACTTTTCACGGGCTTTATTATCCATGATTATGCTAACAACGATGCGAAATCAATAACACCAACAATAATTTTTCTAGTTGTTAGATTTTCTTCAAGTTCTAATGCGTCATTATTTATCGTTTCTACTACGATCATATCGTTAACGAGTTCTTTAAATTCTTCTCGGCTCAAATTTCCAGATTCAAACATCTGCTTCAAGTCTTGCGCTTTTACTGCCAGCTCTTCTGGTGTCATGGTCTTGGCCTTTTCACGATAACTTTTTGTATGGTATTTGCAGAGTCCGAAATTGATTGTAGTTTCAGCTCACAATAAGTTTTGTTGACTTCTTTTGCGGTATCATATCTTTTATATAGATCATCGACAAGGATGAATAGAGAATCTGTCATCTTTATTGTCGATGAATTATTCGGAAGATTTCCACTGAAGCCCTTTAGCTGACTAGATAATGAAAAAAGTTTTACCGCTGAAGTTTTCGCAGCTTCGTGGTTTGCACAGTTTCTTTTTGAAAATTCAGAATAGACTTTAATCTTATTGACTAGTAAATGCTCATTAGTATCGTATGGTGCCATAAAATATGAATCATAAAAATTGGATATAGTCGCACATCCGCTCAAAGAAAAAATAAGTATGATTGATGTTAACAGTTTCATTAGCAATTCCATTTTCTCAGGGCAAGAGCTTTACGACTTGGCTCGCCATTTGGCTTTGTCATCGGACCATCTACACCACCCATACGAGCGCAGAAAGACTTTCTCCGGTTAGCAGCTTTGCTTCCAGCTTTTAATTCTGAAGGAGGAGTTGTGACTGGTGCTTTTAGATTCCCACCAGATTTGTTGTTATAATAGTCACGACCCTTTTGGGTTAAACCACCAGTAGAGCTCTTATGCCCTTTGGCGTCGACTGCTGCTTCTGAAAATTCTTTGAAGGATTTCATTTGGCTGCAGCTTTTAAATTCGCAGCGGTAGGTGCACCTTTACTTCCAGGTTTGCGCATACGCTCACCAGAGCCACTCGCGATTCTTTTTCGTTTAGCATGGATATTATCCCACAATCCACGTTTGCCTTCTTCCATTTGTTCTAAGAATTTTTTAAATTTTTTCATTATTCTTCATCCTCTTTATGACTTCTTATGTGACGCCAAATTCTATTACCACCATCATCGGGATGGTGACGTTCATTATCTTTATTATGAAAGAGATGAGCATTATTTACAGAACGCTTATAAAAATCAAACTGAACCATTCTTCTAATCTCGGTTCCGTCTTTTTTCTTTTGTGGATCAACTGGTGCTGCTAGAACATGCTCATGACCATTTGAATCACGATGATATTGATACCCAGCATGCGAAACATTGTTAAAATACTCCCGATGAAATGGATGTTTAGCCATAGATCTTATCTTCGAACGTCCGATGTGCTTTAGCAATTCATCTGAGGTGATCGTCTTGGTATGAACTGGTTTATCCATAACAAGTGTCCGCCGAGATTTAAATTCTTCATTTAAAAATTCTTTGAAATTTTTCATCTTATACCCTCGAATACTTTTTTCTGTTCAGAGTACCACATCTGCCAACCTAATACTTGCTCTCTTACTTGATAATAGAGTCCGTAGTTTTCTGCGACGGCTTTGACAAGTTCACTGGCTTTAACATCGGAGGTTCCTTCAACAGTTGCTCCGGAACTTGGGGCCACAACATTTTGACTGGCGCTGTTGTGGAGCACGATTGCAGCATTAGAAAGGGTGCACATATTGTCATACTTAGTAACAATTTTCTCAACCACTTGCACGTTAGCATTTGTTGTCTCCTTGACTACCTTAATCTTTTCTACAATTTTTGTTTGGACTACAGTATTTACCACTGCAGATTTTGTTTCTGCTTCAACAAGTTTTTCTTCTAATGCAGAAACTTTTAATCTCCATTCTTCCTCTACAAGATATCCACCCTCACAATAAACGCCAAAGATCAATAGAATAATTGACAAAATAGATATGATTTTTTGATACGGAGGGAAAAAGAAACTTGCGATGTATATAATGAATCCTGATAAAACGATTATATGAATCGCCCAACGTAATATGTCAGTAGGTATGAAACTTAATAGCCACATGATTTAATTCCATGCGTAGGACAATTTATTCCTGCACGTGTTTTATTACACGCACTTTCTTCAGTCTTAACTTTTTGTCTACGGAGAATTACACTAGAAATAGTTTTGCTTTTTCTAGTTTTAGTTCCTTTAAATGACGCGATATCGTCTCCCGTTCCGACGACCGCGGCTCCAGTTGCATTTGCAGCTGCACCCATGTCTTCGTTCAATTCTAAATATTTCATCTGCTCATATAATTTTTCGCGAAGCTGTAATGGATAGTCTCCGATTAGAGTTGCTTCGTTCTTTTCCCTCAATAGAAGTAAAGCAGCTGCGTATGATGCAATCTGACTTTTACCAAAGGGAACTTTTTCTAAAATTCTTTTTAGATTAAACACAAGACGATCGAAATAACCCATCGCATCTTTTTCTTGTGAAGTAATCGCATTCCTGATCTTCTTACCATCAGCGTCAATAAGACCAAGAGAAAATGCTTTGGTCTTATTAAATGGAGTAACAAGTCTTTTTAAGAACTCATAAACCAAATAAATGTCTATGACTGGAGAGGTCATTATATTCTTCTTAGTGTATTTACTATATTGATATCCATAGGAATATCGCTACTTATAATTGTCTCGTTGCTACTACCTATTCCGTCTATCCTGTCTGGCCAATATCCAAGAAGAATTAAAAATGGTTTCAAATAATAGAGATAGTTGTATAATTTAAAGACAAGAATTCGAGTAAGTGCAGGATGTTCGAACACATTATATAAAATCGTAAGGTGATTCAAAATCAATTTATCGTTCAACTCGCCACTTTTCATGTAGCGGTTGAACAATTTACTCAAACTCTTTATCTTTGACAAATCATCATAAAATTCCTTTTCATCAGTGCATGATATATTTTTATAATGTCTTGCTGCGTATAATATATAATTAGTCTCAGTCAATTGCTGCATATTTTGTTAGTAACTTGGATACCATTTAACAGCAGTCGCATCATAAGTCATAATGAGAGCCTTACTAACAACAGCTGTTGATGCCAGCGCGATATTTCCAGCAGTTGTAGTTGTAAAAGCTGCTGTAGGAATCAATGTTATCTGACCACCACCTATTGAAATCGGAGTTGGCGCAGTAATAGTAGCTATTGCAGCTGTGCCGGAAACATATGCAATTTGAGTCGTTGGAGCAATTGTTGTTGCGCTTGCGACAGTAGGTGCAGATGATCGTTGTGAAGTCAATCCAAAATGAACTGCAACATTCATAGTCGTTGTTTTCGTGAACGTCGTATTACCAGCAGGAAAGACAGTGTTCGCACTTCGAATAATGTTCTTTGCACCAGAAAATACTGTGTTGGAAGAAACAGCACCAAAGAAATTCTTTACAGTAATATTCTTCGAAGATGGAGTTCCATTCGGATCATCAACAATCAATAATAGGTCGTCCGACGAAGTTGTCGAAAGAGCCGTCAGTTGGGATATTTTTTTATCAGCCATAATTAAACACCTTTAGGTGATACTGTGAAGTTAGTGATACGAGTTCCAAAACCATTGTTCAATCCATTCGCAACTGCACCAGTAATTGTAGTATTTGCTGCAGCTGTAATTCCAATTTCTGGATTATAAAGCGGCATTCCTACTACTGCAACACCAGTCGTTGGACCAAAGAATTTAGCAGCGGCGTTGATATGATAAGTCGCTTTCAATGAACCAGCACGACCTTGAAGTTTAGGCATCACGAATACAAGAATGTTATTTGCTCCGTTTGCACGACGACCAGTTGCAAACACTGCGCGACCGTGATTTCCACCAGCAGTATTGCTTAATTGAAGATGGAAGGAGTTACCTGAAGCCTTGAAATGAACAGGTTGATTGAAAACGACATAAAGATTTGCAGATACGTTTGCAGAAATAACATTATTCGCATTCAGCTTAACATATATTTCTGAGATATCTGCAGGACCCAAATTCGTATTAGCTACATATGTGAATGCAACTGAACCACCGCCATATTCGCGGCCTGGACTTCCGGCAATAAGAATTTCATCGTGAGTTCTCTGTCCATTGACAGTTCCTCTATTTGTTCTACGAACCCATCCAGCTGTTGTAGCGACAACATTACGCTTCCATGGTTCATTTCCGTCGGTCATTCCAGCAAATGGTTGCTGACCAGCTTTCAGTGAAGCCTCAGTATTTGCGCCACTTTTTACCTGACTGTTTTCTCTACTAAATCCAAATTGTGCCATTTCTTTTCTCCTAGAATTTCACAGTTTCGTCGAAATTGACTACTCTGCATAATATAGTATCGTCTATTTATAAACTTTATTAGTATTGTGCTTTGAGTTTACCTTTAATCTTCTCATAAGATTTCGTATTGAACCGTCTCGCCATGGTTCCTTGTGGACCACTTTTACGTTTTGGTTCTGGTTTTTTCATGTCGGCTGCAGTTTCATCTTCACCTTCTGGATCTTTATAGTCTGCGCCATAAGATTTACCAACAACTTTTCGTATGTTGCTTTTTGGAGCTTCTTTTTGTTTTGATCCAAATCCATATTTGTCCATAACCGAATCAACTTCACGACGGCTTTGAGCGCCGGATTTCATTGGCGCTTCATCCATCTGTTCGACTTCTTCTTTCTTAAGATTAGAATGAAATTTAGTGTTTACTACACTTTTCAAAAAGTTATGAGCACCTTCGCCACCCTTACTTCTACCATAGGGAACTTTTTTACCATGAAGATCTGCATCGTAGAAATGACCACCATAATCATTATAATGATGAAGAATATTACCTACCTTTTTGTCGTTGTGATGAACTTCATAATGTTTTTCAATAGCCTTTACTGGTTCGTCTTGATCATCAGTAACATCTTTCGGATGAGTCGTCTTGGTCAATTTCAGTTTATAGCCATGTGCTGCTGCTTCATCTATTTGTTCTTCTTCTTTCAACTTAGGCTTTGTATCGACGGTATCTTTCTTAGCGCGCAGAGAAGCAAAATCTGTCTTTTCTAGCTTACCATCTTTATCGACGTCCAATTTCTTCTGACCGCCTACAAGAGCTTCTTCGACAGCTTTTCTTACCGCATCGATAAGTGAATTGGATAATCCGTAATTTACTGTTGGTTTCATATTATTCTCCTTTTGAAATTTCTTGAATGGATTCAAGAAGATCATCAGCTTCTTCGTCTGAGATATCCAAGTCGAAGGACTCTTTCATCTTCTTCTGCATTGCTCTACGAGCTAGGGCTTTAGCAGCATCCATCCCTGTTCTATTTTTGTTATTCGCTTTCTTAAAAGAAGATTTTTCATCTGGTTCAAATGGAGGATCGTCTTTTTTATGTGATTCTGTTACAACTGATCGTATAACTGAAGCGAGTGTCTTGTAAGTTTGCATTTTCTTATTCCTTATCTTGTGAACTTAATTTTGCAGCAATGGCCATTTGACGTCTTTTTTCGACACTCTTACCTTTAAACTGAGGCGCATCTGATTTTTTAAAATCTTTAATTACATCGCCCATATCAGCAGTATTCATATTTAGTATCTCTTGGCATTGTCCAGGTGTTTCTCTTGCGTAATTTTTCGTAAGTTCTGGAGTTCCAAACTCACCAGCTCCACCCTCTTCAGACACAGCTTTTTCTTTCCTTAATTTATGATAACCTTCGCTGCTATTAACTGTACCGCCAGTCTTTTCGGCATGTGCTTTAGCACCTTCGCGCGTTTTGAATATTTTTGGATCGGTAAATTCTTTATGTGATATCCAAGAACCAAGGGGATCAGCTTTTGCTTCCGTCACACCTTGTTTTTTTCTAGCACGAACGATCTTGAACTCATCATCGCTATCACGCATATTTGCATCAAGAGCATCCTCCGCGTCTTGGCGACCGCGATGCGGGCTTACAATTTTTCCTGTAGTAGTGTTCTTGATGAAATGTGTTGTGTCGTTTGTGGCACCCAGGTCTGCATACTTGGACACGTTGGTTTCCGCCACACCTTGCTTCTTTTCTTTCTCAGCTTTTTCCTGCTCCGCGTTATGTCTTGCTAAAGCATCATCGGTCATCTTTTTACGAATAGCCATTTGTTGTATTTTTTTAGCTAAGATTTTATGTGCATTGGATTCTTTAAGATGATTACCTACGCCACCCAGAGCTTCAATCTGATCTTTATGCTTATGATACATCTTAGCGTGATGATTTTTTGTCGCTTCTAGTTTAGATTTCTTAGCAACGTGATATCCTTTAAGGTGAAACTCCATAGCAGAAAGGTGGTCATCTACAGATGTGTCTTTATGCATGAACTTTCTTCCCTTGCCACGACCACCTTGAATCGTTAGAAGATGATCACCTCTAGCCTCGTGTATTTCTGGAACATACATTTCGATTTCGAATATAGAATCTGCATCTACATCTTCTTTCATACCTTGCTTATTTTCTTTTGATGCAAGAGCTTTATGCTTCTTGTGTCGTTGAAGGTAATGATTAGCCATAACGCCATTGCCTTGGCTAGTTGCAGCAATATATGCTTTGTGAGCTAAAGCAGCTAATTCAGAATGACTAGCAACTTCGTCGATCTGTTCTTCTTTTACATCTTGGAGCAGAGATGTTTTACTCACTTTAGGTGCAGGCGAAGTATTTTCAAAATCTTTTTCAACATATTGATGGTCATGAACTTTATAACCTTGTTTCTTATAATGATTAATTGCAGTATCTATAGCATGTTCACGATCTTTTGCTGTTACTGAAGCACGTCTTTGCATTGTTTCTTTACGCTTAGAAACCATAGTGTGATTTGGATCAGATATAGTTACATTAACTAAATGTTTTTCGTCAATCTGATCGACTTCTTCTCTACGAACATCATAGTGCTGGTCTCCAGTGTATGCACGACGACCAAGTCCACTTCGATCTTTCCGTAATCCAGCAGCGGCTTTGTTTCTTTCATCTTCAGAACCTGGTGTTCCTTTTGTAGCGATCTTTCTATTCAGCTTTGGATATCCGACTAAAGCGGAAACAGCACGCAATGGTGCTTCGTCCATCTGTTCGACTTCTTCGTCTTGAACCCCAGTTTCTCTGCGATCATTTCTCCACACAATCCTACCATCTGGAAGACGAACCTTAACACGATTAACATCAGCACTTCTCTGAACTTCATCCATCTGTTCGACTTGCTCTTTGATGTGTGCAATATAATCATAGTCGTCCATAGTCAATATACCTTTGTTGCGAATATTGATTAATTTTTCTACAACTTTATGCAAATCCATATCACTCTTTAAATCTTCGCGAGCTAATTCCAGAACACGAATCAACAGAGGGATATCCATTACTACTGAATCCTTCTCGTTGACAGCTTCCTGTTGATTTGCTAAAAATGAATTGACTGCATCAAAAGCGACGCTTTCATTTCCAGAATCTTTAAGAGCATCTTCATAAACTTCAACGACGGCATCTATAGAAACATTATACTTTACTGATTTGTTGTATAGACTCTCTGCAATTTTATCTTCAGCCAAAGGATCATATTGATCCTTCATCTTTTCTCTAAGCGATGCAAAAGTTTTAGATTCGTGTTGACGAATCATTTTCTTACGCAAAGTCAAATGACCTTCTTCGGGAGTCGGATCCATTTTATTAATTTTAAGTGGATCTACTTCAAGGGGGTCGTTTTCAAGAGGATCTTTTGAAATATTTTTTTCCTCATTCTGTGGATTCTTTTTAAGAACTACCATAGCACGTATCCTAGCGAATGTTTGTGGGTCATCTGTAGCCATCTTTAAAATCTTATCTAACATTGAAAGAATTTTACTGCGCAATTCTGGTGACGATAAAGCCTTTTCACCAATCTTAAGAGCGCGACGGTATTTTTCGATTTCATCTTGATCAACTAGACCAAGACGAAGAAGCATATTAACTTTTGGTGTCAGTAGATGATCGTTGTTAGTTGAAATATAATCTGGATCTTCTTTAACATCATAAGACTGATATAAAGATTTTGACTGTGCTGGCATAGTTACATTTTGCCCCCGCGCTTTGGCAAGACGTGTCATTTCCTTCTTACGAATCATCGGAAGAGTTCTCTTGGATAATGTTCCGACTAGTTTATCTAGATTTTTTCCATATCTTGCCTGCACAGCTTTATCTATAGCATATCTTTGCGATGGTGGAAGTTTGTGATATGACAAACCTTTTTGTCCAGCAATACGTTTACGCAGCATCATAAGCGCAGATGTTCTAGCGCGATAAGTTAATCTCTGAGGAGTAGCCATACGTTTGCGTTTCAGTTCGCGCATTCTTTTCATGCGTGGCTGACGCTGTTTGAATTTCATTTTTGCTCTTTGGCGCTGCAGGATCGAAAGAACGCGGCTCTCATCTAGATCTTCTTCGATAGATTCTCCGACCAACGTTTCTATGAAGTCAGAATCATTTTCATTTGGATCTAAATCACTGAAACTTGTTTGATCAACAACATTCCAAAGCTCTGCATCTGAAAATGATTCACTATCTTCAATCATAAATTTTTCGAATAGATTGTCCAATGATTCCATTTCTAACCCCTCATTCTTTTTAGTCTTTTGTCCGTTTCTAACATCGTTCATTAAGTCTTTGGTATGCGAATCAGAAACATGAGAAGGAACGCCTTTACGGAATTCTTTGAAATTACCAGAAGCTGCATGTTCGCGTTGCTTGGTTGCGCTAACGCCGGATGTGCCCTCTGCATCTGGATCTCTTTCCCCAGCAGAATGAATTGTTATCTTTTTAAATTTGTAATATCCGTGACCTGCTTTTTTACCATTATAAGCATTCGTCAATTTACTCATCTCATCGTGGCGATCAGACCCAGCAACGATATGAGCGTGCGTAACTCCAGCTTTGTGCAATGATGAAAGATGATGAAGAATCGTTGGATGTTCTTTAGACGAAGCAACGACATTAGTTTCTGATGAAAATCTTTTAAGATGTTTCTTTTTCTGATCAGAAGATAACGGATTCTTTTTAGGATCCTGTGAATGCGACACAACAACTGAATGATCTGCACTATGATCTTTTGCGACTGCATGAACCTTGTCAATCAACTGCATATGTCCTGTTGTTGGAGGATTCATACGCGTGAATGCAGTCACATGATGTTGATCTGCTTTAGTTGATTCTGATAATTGAAAAAGTGTTTTCATTTCTTTTTAAACTTATCAGATGCTTTTAAATTGGCTGCTGAGAATCCTGCACGATCAACAACCTTAAGTCCATTCGCTACATAGCCTTCACCACCGCTTTTGTTTCCTTCGATGGAAGTTTGGAATGGGTGTTTGGATGCAGCATCTAATCCTCTAGCTAAATGATTAGTAGCTTGTTGAACGTGATGGTGAATATTAAAGGAACGTTGAAACGCACCTTTATGCTTATCTACGTGTGATAGAGAATTATTTTTCTCATCGGTTTTAATAGCCTTTGTTTTTTCCATCTTAACTGCAGCGATCTGCTTATCGTGATGAGCAGCCAGGTGAGCTTTATATGCTGGGACGCTAGGAGTTTCTCCGGAACGAACAGTTGAGTTTATGTATGTTCTTAGATGACCTTCATGACCAGCCAGATGACCATATGTGTGATCCTTCATTAACTTCTCAGCTTCTTTAACGTGATGGTCTACAGCTTTTTGATGTTCTGGTGATAACTTGCGCTCATCTTTTCCAACGATGTGATCTACCTGATGCACGTCTGGATGACTACCAAAACCTTTGGCTTCAGTAATAGAAATCGACTCGGTAATAGGATGAGCACGACCTTCTGCATCTATTTTTGTATGAATGACTGTGCTTACTTTAGATTTCTTAAGTTTCTTACCTTCTTCAGATTTAGCATCAGTTTCGTATTTTAGAGTGTTTGGTGTATGTGAAATCTTTCCACCAGATGTAGCTCTTGTTTCTGGAGTGCTCATAAAGCCGCCCTGATATTCGCCATGACCTTTTGGAAGAACTTTTCCAACGTGGCTCAGAAGAGCATGAAGCGGATGAGCAAGATATGGCTTATGACCATGTTGCTTATCAATATCTGAATGAGAGAAATTGTAATGTGATCCTGCGCCCTTGTATTTAACTCCAACGCGACCATTTTTATCTCGAATCGCTTGATAAGACATCTTATCGTCGATCTTACGGGTGATTGGAGTTTTACCTGAAGCCACGCTCTTGATAGTATTGAGAGCGTGATGAGCAGCGTCCGGACCGTCGAATGTTCGATCGGATGGGTGCTCTATATGTGATATTCCTCGCTGTTGTGCTGCTTCAGCGAGGAAACTAGTAAATCTTAGCATATTATATCCTTGTTCGCAGGTTTACCTAAGCCTAACTGCGGTTAATCATGATCTATTTATAATATCAAAAATCTACCAAGGGTCTCCTGACAATTTTAAAGAAGAAGCCATTTTTTCTGACTCAAATTTAAATCTTATTTTCATAATTTTTTTACTACCAGCTTCAACTCCAATCGATTCATTTCCAACTTTTGATAATTTTATAGGATATTTACTTAATGCGGAAAGTTTTGGATTATTCACTGGGTCCATAACAATCGCTTGATATGGTGGTTTATTTCCTTGACCAGTAACTTTAATGTATGGTGGTGCAATTACTTCCGCGTCCATCCAATCTGATAGAAGATATTTTTTCAAATCAGATTGTTTCATTTTACTAAGTTTGAAAATTAATTCGTCGCGCATATCAGAAAGAAGTTTTACACCGATTTTCTCCGTTTTTTCTTTAATACCCGGATTTGATCTAATATATTCTTTTCTCTTTTGAGCTGAATCGGGTAATGATAATTTCTTAATTGTTTCACTTAGAAGTTTATCGTAAGCATCCGATAATTTCATTTTTAAATTTCTATCGACAGTACCTACTCCAGGATTCTTAAAACCGATATCCCCTTTACCTTGTGTAGCTTTGGCAGATAATCCAAGAAATGCTTTTGATGGACCACTAGTAAACTTCACTAGGATATCTGTCGGATTTTTTTTCTGATCAACAGATTCACCATAGGCAGAAGACATTGATCCAGGTCTAGCAGTCCACCACACACCTTTTATTGAACCACCATATCCATTACTTTTTGCCCAACTGATAAATTCCTTTGCCATTACTATGGCTTTATTTTGTGCATCATTAACTTCTTCTGGTTGCGCCTGAATAATTCTCTGCTGATATTGCATCTTTGCTTCATTGCTATACCATTTATTATTATTTAAAACATAGCCAGTATAAATTTCATTAATATCAGATAATACAGTATTTGGAGTTGCCATAGCACTATCCTCCGTATCTAGTAATCGAACCATTCTCGTGTATCAAGAATGCTTCGAAATTAACTTTTGGAAATTCTCTTTTGAGCGCAAGGAATGATTGGAGATTTTTTACAGCGTCATCAAACATTCTTGCAACTGTATAATTTCCTTTTTGTAGATACTCAGAAGTGATCTGTGCTTTTGCAGCAGGACCAGGAAGATCTCTATTACCCGCACGTTCAACATGAACACGATTAATATCGAATCCATATTTTTTAAATGTAGCTAGGAATAGTTTTTTATCATCTAGATCAGCTCTAGCTGTGATGATAATGATTTTTTTCTGAGGACTGTCTCTGAATTTACTCAGCATCTTCTTTGCTGTTTTAAATACAGTATCGACAGGACGCGCAGTGGCGTTGAATACTTCAGCCGAACGAAACTCGGAGAAGTCGAATTCTTCTCCAGATTTTAATTTGTAGACATTAAATTCTGCTGGTGTTAATGTTCTAACACGTCTATCACCTTTTACAACGAACACTTTGGTTGTTGTATGGAAAAGTGTATCGTCTATGTCAAAAATAGAAAGCGAACTTGCTCTCATATCTTCTGCGATGAATTCTGTGAATTTTAACATACACTTATTTATAATACCAAAAGGGCTATTTTTTCTTATGTATGAATTTTGTGTTTCCTGTTTCTTCGGCCCATGAAATAATTAGACTTCTTTGTAGTTTGTATGCTTCTTTTTCCCAAGGCAGATCTTCGTAATCAGTTTTCTCTACATTAATCTTTCTTCGTTTCCATCTAGTAATTTCTGGGCGATAAGCATAATCATAAAGTTCACCTTTGGCGAATTGTTTCATATGCACCAATTCGTGGCTTAATGTAGTGAATTGCTGGAATCTTGTCATGCTAGAATCTATGCGTATCGTAAACAATCTTGGCGGAGAGCTATCATCTTCCCAGCCACAATCTCCATAAACGAACTCTTTTTTACAGAGATCCTTACAGAATATTAGATGTATAGATATTACTTCTGAAAGTCGACTACCCAGAAGATGAGTGGATATCCATCGTGTAGCTGATCTAAATTGCTTTAGAGTTCCTTTCGGAGCATTTCGCACAGATAATGATACAGAATTCCTCATCAGACTCTCCATGAAGATATATCACTATTTATTATTCTCCGCATCTTCATCTTCGTATTCTGGGGGCTTATACCAAATTTCATCAATGATTTTCTGGATATAACCCTCATCTTCTTCAACCCAACACCTTTTTTGGCTTTTAGCAAAACTACGACTAGATCCTTCGTCTGATTCGTAGCGTTCTTTTCTCCAAGTTTTTCCCATATTACACCCTATTTAAATCCGCTGAAGTCTTTACGACCCATTTTTTTAGTAGCCCAACGCATAGAATCATCTTCATTCATACGCGCACCAAATTTACTTTTATCAAACGCTGGCTTATCTACGATGAGATCTTCCTGCGCTGATTGCTCAACATCATATAATCTAAACTTAGATCTATCAATACCGACAACGAACTTAGAATGAAGCGTGAGATCGTTGTATCGATTCTTTAATTGCTTAATCATCAATTGATTTAAATTTTGTAGTTCTTCCGATGATATAAGTGCTATCATGAAGTCTGCTGTGGCTGGAAGACCAAAGGATTCTGAGGTGTCAGTTAAATCCGGATCTGAGTTACTAAAACCAGATCGAGTTGTTTGTGTTGCGCTAACGATAGGAACATTGAATTCAACTGCTAATCCTCTCAATTCTTCTGCGATAGATTTAATATAAGTGTAACTATTTATATTTGCTCCGGGTTTAACTCTCGAAGACATAGAGATATTCAGATAATCTAGGTAGATAATATCTGGCTTGAAGGTTCGCTTTAGATTTAGTTCATTGAGTAGATGGCGGAAATGCCCAACGTGAGCAGTTGCTGTTGGATATTCCTTTACGATGAGTTTTCCGGAAGTTTTAGAACGAACTTTAGAAACTTTCGTTTCATACATATCTTTCGAAAGATTGGCTAGATCTTCACAAGCTACGTTCAAAAGATTTGCATCAATACGTTCTGCGATCTTTTCTTCGGCCATTTCCATAGTCAGATAAAGAACATTTTTTCCGAGCATCATATTGGACGCAGCCAAATGACACATCGCTAGAGTCTTACCTACTCCAGTTCCAGCCATAATGATATTCAACGACTTCTTAGAAAATCCGCCGCGAGTTATCTTATTCATCATATCCAGATCGAAAGGAACTTTCTCTTCGACGCGATGATAAAAATCATATCGCTCAGCAAAGTCCTCTAGAAAATCATGGCCAATATGATTGTCGAAAGAGATAGCAAGAGCATCAGTCAATATCTGTGGTATATTTCCTTTATCCTGATGCTTTTCTTTTCCGTCAAGAATATGAATGCTATCCATAATAGCATTATATACAGCTTTCTCCTGACAGAATTTCTCAGTTGTATTGAGCAACCAAGTTTCGTCTATCTTTTCTGGAGGAGTTAAGGCGTCGATGAGTTCTGAAGATTGCTTATGCTCAGACTCACCAACTCCGGTCAAATTATTTAACTCAATTGAAAGTGCTTCTTTTGTGGGTAGTGAATTATATTTTGAAACGAAAGACTCGATCTGTTTAAAAACGAGCCTTTCGCTTGAATCTACAAAATACTTTTCTTTAAGAAAGGGAATAACTTTTCGTGCATAACTATCATCATGCAATAGATGATTCAGTATCGTCGATTCGATTCTCATTTACTTTCTTCTGTGTAGTTTCAATTGATTCATCGTCGGACTTTGTTTCTTGTCCATATTTAAATTCGCGAGCAGCTGCAACTTCTAATTGATCTAGCAGATCTTTTGTAAAGTATTTTTCTGGTTCATCATTAATTGTTTTGCCAAAAACTTTAGTTCCATCAGGAAGTTCATAACGGGTGCTAACCTTCTTAATGATACCATATTTTTCAGCAAGATCCAATAGACCGTAATAGCGATCCAGACCTTTAGAATAAGAAAGTTTAACATCAACCATCTTATTTTCCTTCGTCATTCGACTCTTATGCATCTTACAGTGAATGATATTTCCTACAACTTCTGTTCCCTCTTTGTCTTTTTTCTTTGACAGCATTACAATCTGTGATGCTGCGTATTTCAATCCTGATCCACCAGAGATTTCATTTGTTGGAAAGAAAGAACCGATAGCTGCATAGACGTGATTGGTGATGATCAGAGGAACATTAATTTTTGCCAGCTTCAATGAAAGCACTCGAAATGTTGCTTTAGCTAAAGCAGCTTTGGTCATATCTTTGGTTTCTGAACCTTCGGTAGAATCAGAAATTTCTTTCGTGCTCGACAACATACCAAATGAATCTAGAATCATGAGCATCGGAGGACGGTCATCCTTTTCCATTTTGGCATAATTGTCTAGAACTTTAATTGCATGAGTTCTAAAATTTTGAATGGTATCAGTTTCAACTATGATGACTCGCTTTGTATCAAGTCCACGATCAAGCATCATCTGTTTGGTAACAGCAGCTTCTGTATCGTAGTAGAAAATTGCGGCATCTTTGTTATCGTCCAGAAACTGTTTAGCAATCCCTAGAACGAAAAATGTTTTTCCTGTAGCACTTTCACCTGCGAATGCGGTGATTTTATTATTCGGAACTCCACCAAAGATACTTCCAGTCAGAGCAGCATTAAGAATATAACTACCAGTGTCAATTGCTCCAGAATATTCTGAGGAATGTAAACCATCGTCCGCAAGATGTGTATCAACATCACCTAGATCCTTAATCATGTTTTTAATAAAATCGTGTTTCGACATATGTTGCTCCTTGTATGAGTGTATTATATACTATATTTCGAGATATGTAAAGGTTTATTTTTTCGTTTTTGTTACAGTGACGTCTGGCATTTCCATCCAATTCTTACCATCTGTCGCTACAGCGTTTGCGTTGCTCTTGAACCACTTCTTAGCTTCCATAGAATATTTATTAGAAATATCTGTCGGTTTGGATTTTTGAGAATAATTAATATTGGCAGAAACTATGAGTAATAAAGCCAATGGGTCTAATACTAAAACCAAAGCAATGATCATAAATCTTACGGCCTTCTCCAATATTTCTTTATTAGATTCTCCGTAGATCAATTCAGCTACATAACGAATTGGTCCGACTTCTTTTTCGGCCGCCCGTATCTCTTTGGCTAGTGGCATCTTTTCTGTCTGAAGTTCATCAATAGATTTTTGTGCATCCTTGATTTCTTTGTTTATCAACAGCCGTTCTTTTTCTTGGCTCTTTCTGTAACGCAATCCTTGTTCTGCATCTTTATCAGAAATGATTTTATTGACTGCAGAATCTAATTGTTTAAGCGCAAGTGCACTAGTATCTATACGACTCTTTTCTCTTTCTATTTTAGAGTCTATCATTTCAATCTTAGACTGAAAGTCGCCTGAAGACAGATTCTGGTCTATATGTGCTTTGGAAAGGAAACCAAAAACACCCATACTTGTAATGAACATTAATATAGTGACAGCAATTGAAAAATATGTTTTCATCAGTAGCGGTAAGATACTCCAGTTTCTATACAGATACGAAGCTGTAATAATTTTACCTATTTCTAGAGTAGTTCCCATTATGATGATGGGCCAAAACGATGCAGAAAATATAGCAGCCAATCCAGTTATAGCATACCACGCGGATACAAATGAAAGTGTAATCCCTGTAAAAATTGCTAATGATCTGTCTATATTAGGCTTCAGCTTCATATAAACTTCTTCCTAGTTTATTCCAATCGCGACATATATCCATAATTCGAATTCGTTTCTTAAAATTAATTCTATCATTTTCTAAAAGACTTTCGAACAACTTATCTATATTGGAACCTAATTGCAAATTTATATGCTTCTTAAACTTACCAATCAGTTTAAATTCAGAGAATGCGGTTACTACGTGATGTTTCTGGAATGGTTTATTTAGTTCATACCAGTCATACTGTCGGAAAAAATCAATCACATTTTTTTCTAAGTAAGGCGCAATGATTTTTTTATCGTATTGTTTAGCTAGAATTTTTTGCTGAATCAGACCAGCTGGATTCTTTTGTGCAAAATAATCTACGCGAAATTCATCAAATTTAGATTTTGGTGTTTTGTAATGGATACATGCTTTCTTAGAAACGCCATAGTGACCATCAGCTGCAATTCCAGAAATTACTTCAAATTCCTTGATCTTCGGATACACATATAGAAATGGGAATGTGCATTCGAAGTGAGTTTTCTTTTTGCATTCAATATCTGTAGCTAGATATATGAAATCGCTCTCTAGATTTTTGGCAGGAACTTCAATTAGAGTATACTCCCAATTCATAATCTTAGCGACTTCAATTGCTTTCATTGCGTCATAAGAAGGGTCGTTTTCTAAATGAAACGTATATACGTGAACCTTCTTACCTAACCTATGCGCAGAGAAAGCACAAGAGATACTATCAACTCCACCAGACATTAAGACCGCTACAGAGTCTGATTTGGAATGTTTCTGTATCTCATTGCATAATAACTGATCAATCATTTAGCCTCTTGTGATAGCTAATACTGCATCCAATTGTTTTTGAACTACTGGACCGCGATTTGGCCACAGGATATATTCTTTATCTGCAGTCTTCAGGAGATTATTTAGAAGCGGAACAATGATTGCTTCTAGTTTTCGAATTTTATCTTTCAACTGCGCTTCTGTTATATTTTCATCTCCACGTTCTTCTAACTTAAATACCAACGACGTCAGAGCATCAATTTTTTCTTCAAGACGCTGAACATCTTGAGAAGGAACGATATCATTAGTTGTTGTAGGTTCGAGCGGTCTTATAGCACTTTCGTCGATAGCTGAAAATCCATAATCTAATGAAAGATATTCTGCGGGAACTACTGCGTGTGTGGTCATATTAATCCTTAAAAAAAGTTTTCTAGAGACGAAATCGGTTCTTCTTTCCAATGAATCACGTTCAATATAGATCTCAGTGGATCTAGAAATGCCTTCTCAAATTGTAAATCGTAGTCAATGTATGCGTTCATTTTAAATTCTTTTGGAAGAACAGATACGATCGATAAAATATTCTCCTGCAATGGATTTGGCATTTTCATGTAGCAGTATTTTATTTTCTCGCCATCCTTGATCGACTCATATTTCTTTGTTAGCTTGTAATCTTTCAGAGCTTTATTGAAGGATATCGCACCACGAACTGCAATTGGTATAGCTTTCGTTTCCTTAGAATAATATTGAACATTCTGAACGCTTCTCGGAAACGATATATCCTCAAATGGTAGAGTTTTAAACTTCTTCTTAAACTCTTTGATGTGTTCTTGAATACGTTCTTCGCTATGATTCATGATAATATTCAGCGATTCCGTTAAGGCTACTCTACAACTAGACGGAGTCGACGATTTAACAGTTTCTACGCCCATCATTTTCAATTTTGGTTTTTCGTAACGAACGCCTTCACTATCATAAACATTCAGGATATATCTTTTCTTAGCTGTCCATATTCCTCTATCGGCGATAACTTCTCGCTTCATGTTCATTTTCTGTTGGAACGCACCACACCTTTTAGCAAGTTTCTCATAAATATCATCAATGACAGGTTCAAACTTCTCACGTGCAACCCTATCCAAGAATTCGACAATTCTTTCTTTAGAAATATCGTCTCTATCCTTGAACACACTTCGCACAAGCCCACCAAAAGTAATATATAAGCTGTCTGTATCGGACGCAATAACATAATCAATATCATTTGTTTTTAATAATCTATTTATATAGATATTCAAATGATTTTCTGCCCAACGAATAGCCAACTGACCACCCATGGTAATTGCAGTTGCGTGATCTATGTCGAAGAATCTAAAGTATTGATTACCAATCGCGCCATAAGCACTATTCAGTTGAACCTTTCTAGCCAACTGGATATTTTTGAAGCGTGATATTTCTTTAGAATACTTTTTCTTCTCTTCTGGAGTTTTTGCTACTTCGTATTTCTTTTGAGAAGCGATCATCTTCTCTTTATAGATCGTTCTATCTGCATAGAGCCTTTCCATAATCTCAGGAAGAAACCCCTGCTTATCATTCTTAAAATAACTACCATTTGGTGCAAGACAATATCCATTGATAAGAGGAAGCTGACTATCACTTAAGAATTCATCTATCGTGATGTTAGCTTTTTTACCCTTGAGCATAGTTTCTGGAGAAATATTATACTGCATGATCAAGTGTGGATACAATGAATTCAAGTCAAAAGACATTACCCAGTCACTCGATCCTACTTGTGGATCCTTAACATACGCACCAATAAACTGCTCTGATTTGTGTCCTCCACCAGAAAGAGGAATGGCGATCTTCTTTTTATATAGATGATTGTGAATGATAACATCCCACATCTTAACCTGTGTAAAGGTATCTGCCATATTAACTTTAGCATCATACGCCAGAGTTAATACCATCTCAATAAGTTTCATCTTATCGTCTAGCTTATCTACAAGCTCAACGTCTCGAATATTATAATTGATGTAATTGACGAAATCGTTTTCATAGAAGTCGTGAATAGTTTCATAGCCTAGTTCGTGGAAATCTAATTTCTTTTCACCAAGTTCAACAAATGCTATATGATCTAGACGATATGATTCTTGTTGTGTGTATGTAAATTTCCTATACATCTCTAGATAATCAAGGACGGCAACACCTACGATGGTTATCAGTATGTGTTCCTTTCCCATAACTTTAGTGGTTTTCTCATTCACATGCTTCCATGGCGAAAGGCGTTTACATTCTTTTTCATCTAGAACATTACGAATACGATTTACCAGATACGGAATATCAAAGAAAGATACATTCCATCCAGTCAAAATATCTGGCACTCCATAGCGTTCCCATTCATCCAAGAATGCCATCAGCAGATGTCTTTCATTCTTACAATGGATATACTTTACATCGTCGCGTTCTGGTTCATAATTATTACAACCAAACACATAGAAAGTTTTGTCTTTTTTGAGCGTGATTGCAGTAATTTCTTCGCTCGCAGAATTTACGTTTGGAAATCCATTTCCGGCATAGACCTCAATATCGATATTAGCGATTCGAATTCTATCAATATCGTATACAACTTCATTTCGATATTCTTCATTCAGCCACGCATATTCGTATCTGGAAAATCCATAGATTGGAAATCCAGTAACGTCTTTATAATTGTCGATGAAGTTTTTAGCTTCTGTAACAGAATCGAACTCTAATGGTTCTAGAGCTTGCCCTTCGATACTAGACCAAAACGCTTCTGATTTATTTTTGGCTGGAATAAATAGTTTTGGTTTATAGTGTATCTTTTTAGAGAATGCCCCGCCGTCATCATATCCACGAACAAGAACATTATCGCCCCACAGAATAGCTGATGTGTAAAATTTGCTCAAAGTATTCCCAATAAGTCATTATCATATAGTATTATACTTCATCTACATCAAAATGTAAAGGCCTATTTTGTAAATGGTAGGATATTTCCTGAACCACTAAGAGATTTCGCTAGAACTATTCCACTACCGAACGATGTGCTGTATGCGTTTTTAATGTCGGTATTTGGTTCATACGAAAATAAGATATTTTCGTCAGAAATTGTTATCTCTTTTTTTTCTGAAAACATCAAATAATCAGCAAGCCCTACAGACGGACGACCATCTCGTCCTGCCTGAACAACTAGGGCTGCTGGATTTTTCAAAACTGCACCAGAAATTTCTGATGAACGCGATGCATCTGCTACAACTTCTTCACCATTCACGAGTCTAATAACAATAACATTATCCATTATTTTTGCCTTTATATTACCAAGTAATTTCGCCAGATGATACTTTACGAAGACCCATATTAATTGCGCTCATTGCTATCATTTGATATTCTACAGGAATCAAAAACCCATAACTAGTCTGTGCAACTACCGCCACCCCTGCTACGATGTTTGCCCAAAACGTCTTACTATAATACCACTTCTTGCCAGTCATTTCACTTTCAATAACCTCAGTTACTGCCGATGTAATCTTTTCGTTCATTGCTGGTTTAGCTGCCATATTAATTTCCTTTATGGTGAGTTATTTCTTTTTATCCGGTACTTTATTTCCATCTAATTTCTTATGAACTTTGATCTTCTTACAAACGTCTTTACCAGTCTTAGAATCTTTCACGCAAGCCTGTTTAACTTCGGCTGCAGCATAAACGATACTATTTGAAAATAATAAACTAAAACCTAAAATAGAAGAGATGATTAGTTTTTTCATTTTTGTCCTTTATAATTCGTTCTGTGGGGGTTGCACTGGAGCAGGCTTACCACCAAATCCTGTAACAACTGGAGCTTGCGGAACTGGTGTAGTGGCAGCTGGCTCTGGAACTTTATATGGCATATTCGCGCCTGAAGATGACGTGATAGAAGGCGCAGACACAGGAGCAGGAGAAACAGTGGTAGGTCTCGTAGCCGCTTGTAACGCCATCTTCTGAGCGTCTTTATCATTACCCGCTAACATAATTCCAGATAAGGTTCCAGTTAAGAATGTTGCGATAGGGATAATTAATTCAAAGAATTTTTGATCGATTGGAGACATAGCGTTCAATGGTTGTGTTACAAAAATCAAAGAATATAACACAACGAAAACGATTCCAAATAATGTCAAAGACAGGCAGATACCAATAAAAAATTTAAGACGAGCCATCAATTCTTCTTCGGTGTATTTTATATTATTTTCCACAGTGTGCTCCTTGCGAAACAGTTGCATTACATGTTGAACTTTTTGTAATATCTGTTTTAGTTTGTTCATCTTTAGGTGGTCCTAATCTTGGGTCGCGCTGGCCTTTAAAAATATGTTCAGGGCACGTGCGATTCACATCACATATTGGAAGTTTACAAATATCCTTTTCCCAATTACTAGGATCTTGACAAGGATAACGATATCTATCACCACTGAAAATTGCTAAGGTCAATGGTAATAATAACAATAAACCCAACCACTTTACTAATTTTATATCATTCATAACTAAACACCTAATACATGTAGAGCATGATTATAGTGTTTGATTCTATCTTCTAATCCAATCGTTCCGCCGTTAATGCGTTTTGTTAGTGTTAGTATATCGCCTTTGTCGGCCCACTGATTCAAGTTATTGGTTTCCCAAAACCAGCATGCAGATTGAGCAGCACCTTCAAATGTTTGAAGATACTCAGCTGCGTCTTCTACGGCGATATTAACAGACGCCGCAAACCATGAGTAATTATCTTTTCCAGTGAGTTGAATTAGACCACGACCACAGTAACGGAAACCATCTCCTGATGCTTCATCACCATTGCCCATTCGATTGGCATAGACTTTATTTGCGATGGCTTCTTGTTTATTTGGTTTGTTTGCATATTCGTTCGCAATTTCATCCGTTGGAAAATACTTCGGAAAAATCTTACGCAACGTAACAGCACGATAATTTAAATTTTCTTTCAGCGTAGTGAAACCACCAGATTCATGTGCGCATTGAGCCATAAAAGCAGCAACTCTTTGCGGTGTTGAAATTTCATAATCTGGAAGCAATACGCATAATGCTCCATACCATGCGTCCAAATACGGAGACTTTGGAAGAATTTCTTGTAGGTGTTTCCTTGTGAATACGAATGTCATAGAAAATATTCTCCTTAATTTTCTATTTATAAGAGGGGGAAGTAAATCCCCCTCTAATTTCACATATTATAGATATTTTTTTTCCTAGCAGTCATTCGAAGTTTTCTAACTTCTTTCAGATAGAAAGATATAGAATTACAAAATTCGATAATTTTAGCCATGATTAGCCTCCGTTAAAAATTCTTTAGTTGAATTTTGAGAGGCGTTAATCTCAATCTTTTTTGGCTTTTTGTTGTCGGGAACAACATACTCCAAAGAAATTTTGAGCATACCATTAACTAAATCTGCATTTCGAATTTCAACATTATCTGCCAATTCAAACTTTCGTTTGAAAGAACGATCTGCAATTCCTTTGTGTAGGAATTCAGCTTTAGAATCGTCAGGTTTTGTCGATGCTGAAACCATTAGGCATCCATTAGTCAGTTCGATATCAATATCTTCTTTCGAGAATCCAGCGACAGCTAATTCAAGAACGTAGGAATTCTTTTCTGTCTTTTTGATATTGTATGGAGGATAACCTGGAATGGCTTTACCAAGCGCGGTATTGAAAAGTTCTAGACGATCAAACATCTTATCATAACCAATTGAGAACGGATCAAATTTATGTAGGTCAAACATTGTCATATACATCTCCTTATATTAAGCAAGATTAAAATTAAGCCCCCGAAGGCAGCTTATTCAGAGACAACCAACCGATTGCCTCTAAATTTATTTATAACAGATTTTTAAACGGATCGTTTTTTTCCTATGTTATATTTCTGTTCCAGAATCCATTCGCCCTTTTCTTTATGGGAAAGGATCTTTATTTGAGAAATTGGCGCGACAAGTTCTTTGGTTTTTTCTGGGTAGATGAGTTTATATAGATTCCATTCAGCTAGAAGATTGGCTATGGTGTTTCTTCTTGCTATATCGTCTTCAGAAAAATTGGTAGGCTTTCCATCCAACGCAAAAAGTTCTTTGAAGTGAACAATGAAATATCTATTTTGTTTGTGTAGTATGTGACAAGACTGAAATAGTTTCTTATCTTTTTTTGAGGCCACACCTATGCGTGTTAAAGTTTCGCGAATCTTCAGAAAATCATCTGGAGTTTCTAAGAGAACTTCAATCATTTGGTCGATTATTATAGTCATTATGCACCTTTAAACACATATATCTAGTATTTATAATAATCTATTTTTTCGTGCCCCCTGTATAAAGCGATTCTTTAAGAGATTGAATGTGTTCTTTAGTTAATATCCTAGAAGCATCAATGGCTTTCTTTAGATTGCACTTATAAACTTCACGAATAATATCTACATTTTCGGATTCTTCTGGCTTCATCCATTTACTAAATCGTTTGCGGCTACGAAGACTGTTCATGTAGAAGTCGTATTGCAATAGATTGTCTAGATGACCAAGTCGATTCATTTCGTTAGAATACAAAATAGAATCCGCATGGAACGATAACGATCGATTTGCTAAAAAAGGTTTGTATTCTTTTTCAGAAAGCTCGTCATTATCCGTTCCGCGCATCATATCCTTTTTGAGATGACTTACACTGTTAATGTAATCGAATGGACTACTCATTATTTGAACTGACAGTCAGCCATGATGGAAGTCAAACAAGCAGCGATGTTTATTTCCTGATCCACAACGAATGCGCTCTTGTATTGATAGTCGCCGAGAGTCAAAACTAATTGAGGAACTGATTCTGGCTTCAAGTAATCATACGCAGTTTCATACAATTTACGAAAGAGTGTATTCGTTTCCATTGCATTATTCTGAGCAACCCATTTGCGCATAGAAGTGAAATCACGATCCTTAAGATACTTGATAATGTCTTTCAAATCTACATCTGCGACTTGAGCTAAAATTCCGGCATCGATTTTACCATTCGCTGCATGACGTTGTAGTTCATTTAGAACACGCCGCCAGTCTGGAAAGAATTTAGTAATGAGCTGTGCAACAACTTTCTTGTCATATTCGATTCCTTCTTTTTCAAGAATCATATAAGTCCTTTGAAGGAATTGAGTAGCCAATTCAGCTTTCTCTTTTCCTTCAATCTTGAAATCAACAACTGAACATCGAGAATGTAAAGGCGCAATGATTCTATTCTTGAAGTTACAAGTTAGAATAAACCCACAGTTGTTTGAGAACTCTTCCATAAAATTACGGAGAGCTGGCTGAGTTGAATTAGCATTTAGATAATCCGCTTCATCCAATATGACATACTTCCGGTCAGAAGTAAAGGAAACAGTCGCAGCGTAATTTCGAATATCATTACGAAGTGTATCAATATTACCATTCATCGATCCATTAATGATAATATAATCACCATTAATTTCATCCAGCATAGCCCTGGCGACTGTCGTCTTACCGACTCCAGGCCCACCATTCAATAGCAGATTCGGAATTGCCTTATCATCAACAAATTTTTGGAATATTGTCTTTAGACTATTGGGTAGAATGCAATCTGCGATTTTATGGGGGCGATATTTTTCAACGAATAAAAATTCTTCACGATCAAGCATGTATACTCCATAATATAAATTTAATTCAGACTACATTTAAAATCAATTTACGCGAGAACCTTGTTCGGTTGCAATCCAATACTCGACATCTCCTGTCTTAGATTTAAAGTTAGCGATGCCTTTAGCAGAAATCGTCACATCATAATCTCGCGGTAGCAATTTCAAATTCTCTACTTTGAAAATCATATTATAATTCATAGAGCAAGTGCCAACGGGATAGTCAAAAGTATTTCCGTTGCTTGTTCTAGAATCAATAGCGGTCATGGATACTACTCCGTCTTGACCTAGGAGAGCGATTTCTGGCAATGACATAACACCTGCAGCTTTGAGCGCATAAGCCATAACGTCTTTTTCGATCGTGAATGTTACGTCTACACTTGGAAGAACAATATCTTTTTCCGGCGGTGTTGTGATCGTAGCTGCACTTGCATACGCGTATGTCGCAGAAGCTTTTTTGTTCTTGATCTTTAGAAGATTTTCTTGAAAATCAAGTTCCGGATCTTCGAACATCGACGTCATGCTGAGTAATTCTGGAAGATTGTAAATTGCACATTCTTTCGGAAAGGTCTCTGCTACAGTCGCTTGAGCAAGAATAGTTTTCTGGGCAGAAACAGTTCGGATTTTATTACCCGGTTTCAACAAAACAGACATGTTAATAGAAGAAAAGTTTTTTAGAATCTCAATTGTTTCATTAGAAAGTTTCATTTGTTACTCCATTATTAAAATACAATTATAACACACCTAAATCTAAATGTAAATCACTTTTTCTTTTTCTTCTTCAACATACTCACATCAGCCGTAGCAGTTACTCCAAGATTCGCTAAGTCGACCAAGGATCCACCGAAGACATAAGTGCCTTGATGTTCAAGTTTCATCCAAGGACACAGCCAAACTTTGATTCCGGCATCACGTGAATACTGACAGAACATATAATCTTCAGAAAGATATCGTTTTGTTTTCGGATCGATTACGCAATCGAAATACGCATGAATCTCTCGCGATCCATCAAAATGTTCAGTGCGAACATGATCTGGCTTATATGAAAGATGAGGATACGCCTTTTTGTATTTCTCAAACACACCGCGCTGAATCATCATGAATCCAGTTCCACCTTCTAGAACTTCTACTGGCTCATTCAATGCGATCGACTCTTGACCGTCTGTGGGATTGAAAACATAATCACCAACATATTTCTCTAGATCTTGAGGATTTTTATCTGCGAATCCGCGATCAACAGCTTTCTTAATCTTTTCCCAAGAAATACATTTCTTTGGGTATGGACCACAAACAACTTCTTTATCGCTACCTGTTGCAGCAATTACAGAAAGAGCGATTACGTCGTCTGGATCAAATCCGATATCTGCATCGATAAACATCAAATGCGTGCAATCGCTCCGAAGGAATTCGTCAACGAGATAATTTCTGGCTCGCGTTATTAGCGACTCGTTATATAGATAGAAAAATCTGACATCCATTCCGTATTTGGAAGAAAGTATTGCTAGGTCCGCAGACGATTTGCAATATTGTCCGGTGCACATTCCGCCATACATTGGCGTAGCAATAAAAATTTTTCTTTTGCGTAGTTCTTCAATAGACACTGAAATTTCTATAGACATAATTTTTCACCTTTTGCTATCATTCAAACATTTATTTATATCAAAAATTCAGTATAATTTAAATCTATGATAAAAAAACAGGGATGCCTATAGGCATCCCTGCCCAATTGCAGATTACGCAGCGAGTGCGCGATAACCAGCAGCAATAACGCGACGTGTCGGAGCGCCATGCTTGTAGACTGACGCAACTTGACCATTCGAAAATGTCTTGCGATTGCAATAAATCGCATAACCTTTTTGGCGAAGGTACGAAGCTACAGCCGACATGTTGCTGATTCCGAATCGTGCCTTGGCTTGACCTTCGGTGAGATCATAACCTTTCTTCAGGAACGAAAGGACACGTGCTGTTTTGCTAGTTTTGGTTTTAACCATATTTTGAAACTCCTATTTAAATTTAAAAACCTACGCAACGATTTGCGGCGTAGTCTCCTGCACACCAGACTCAATACTACTATCTGATGCTACTGAAGGCGGTTGTGCTACGGTTTCATCTACCTTGGAATATAGATCCAGAAAGGCAGTTTTTGTTTCTTCATCGAAACGATTGATACACATACGGATAGAACGCATACGATCACCAAAGAGCTTGTATGTCTGAACAATGTGAACAAGACGACGCGTAGAGATAACTTCATCAATCGCATTTTCTGCGAACGTCTTTCGAATCACTTCAGCCCACATGATGAGTTTATCTACAAACTTAGATTCATCTTCTATCATCTGACGATTATCAGCGAAATACAGATTCAAAATTTTTCGTTCAACAGTAGCATTTGGAAACTGCTGCTCGATCGTGATCGGAAATCGTTCAAGCCATGCGTCATCCAACATCGTTGCAGAAACATAACGACCATCTTCAGAACCTTTACCTTTAGTATTGGCTGTTACGATAATATTGAATCCAGTCTGGGCATAAACAACTTCACCAGTTTTCTTTACGAAATATGGCTTGCCTTCAAGGACTCCTTGCAGACACATGATCTTGCCTGGATCTGCGCGGTCCGCTTCGTCTAAGAGAAGCAATGCACCAAGTTCCATTGCACGAAGGACAGGACCTTTAATGAATTTTGTTTCTCCGTTGATGAGTCGAAATCCACCCATCAAATCGTCTTCATCAGTTTCTTTAGACAACTGAATACGAATCATTTTCGTATTAGAACGAGAAGCTGCTTGTTCAACCATAAACGTCTTACCGTTTCCAGACATTCCGGAAATAAATATTGGAAAAAATTGTTTTGATTTTATAATTTTTTCAATGTCTTTGAATTCTCCGAACGGAACATAATGCGAATCACGTTCTGGAACAATTGCATAATTGTGTGACGATACTGCGTTTGGATCAAAATGCATCTTTGCCTCAGTCTCGATCTTTGGGCTGCGAGTAATCGCAACAACTTGTGCAGCCATATTAATGGGTGTAGATTTCAGGTCTGAAGGCAATTGAAACTTACCCCAACCCACGTTGAATTTTTTCCGATAAAGAAATTTTGCATTATCGTAACCAAGAGACTGAACATACTCTTCGATATCTTTTTTACGAAGAACTGCACTCTTACCAAATTTCTTAATAAGCTCTTCAAGAATAACTTGTTTCATTTTATTTCCATTATATAATTGATACGGGAGTTACTATTATACTTCACTCACAGCTAATTGTCAAGGCAAATTTATGCGGCAATTTTCTCAATAAATTTTGATAAGAGAACTCGACTAACACCACGGCGAATATTGACTTTTATAAATGCCTTCGCGAGAGAATTTTTGGTCTCATAAACTTCATCACCCAACAAAGAATCCTCAGTTTGAATTTCGTCACCACCATGAATCAAGAAATAATCATCAAATTTCAGATACCCTTTCATGTGAAAATATTTTTGTTTCCGCATTTTTCTGTAATTTATATCTGATGTTTCGCTTTGATTAGGATATGCTAAATTAATTGTTCTTTTGATTCGTGAATTTGAATTTTCAATACGATAGCAAATTACATTAACTGAGCATCGATTTTTGAGAAATTCAACAAAAACATTAGTGTTAGTCTCATAGTCATCAGTTGATTTTTTTTGTATTACAATTTCTTCTTTTGTCTGGATATCGCGAGCAACTAATTTATATTTGTAGTGATATGTTAAATTATTATATCCAACGTCAGTCCTATAATGGCTAACAGTAGATTCACCATCAGTCATAACAACACAATTAACTATTTGTGCATTTGTCTGTTTTTTGAAATCTACGATCAATTTACGAGCATAAATCAATGCTGAATTTAACGGTGTGCCATTTAAATGAATACAATTAGAATACCATGAATCATTTCCTAGTTTACGAAATTTCCAATTTTTCTGATTACATCCATCTGCAAAATTCAAAAGCCATTGACCCATTTCAGAAAACTGATTATTTCGCATTTTTTCCGTGAAGAGTTCTATTAATTTATCTGCACCCTTTACAGAAATATCACCTATCTTATCATCGAGAAACTCAGGACTCTGCATATATTTTTCAGATATCGTTTGATCAGTAAATGCATAAACACGATGTGGAATATTAACCCTGCGGCAAAATAAAGTCAAGCACAATAATTGTTCAATTGTTCCTAGCATATTTTCTGTCATAGATCCAGAAAAATCAACAAAAAGAACTAATCCATGATTTTTAGATTCTGGCAATATTGTTGTTTTTTTGAAGATATCATCAATGATCTTATATGCATGTAGTTTATTACAATTAATAACCCCTGTTTTTGATTCACGCTGTCTAATATAATGATCAGCAGCTTTTTTCATTTCAAATTCTTTAACGAGATAAGAAACGACTTTACTGTTTACATTCAAGAATTTATTCCAAGAAATCTTATTTTGTTTGGCGATTTTAGAATTTAAATCTTTAGATAAATCATCATTGTTTGAATGATTTCTGAATCTATACATGTATTCAGATTTTATATATGCGTCTTTTTCATCTCTAAACATCTGAAGAAGAGATGAAAAAGGGAGAGTTATATTTTTATATTCTTTATCTTGAACATTTACATAATAAATTGGTTTTGATTTATCATCAATCAATTGTTCTGCAATAGTATCATCCATTGATGTTTGTGTATCACAGGAGAATAGATCTTGATCTTGATCTTCTTCGTCTTCTTCTGTGAAAAACTCATCACTTTCCATATGTTCTGATTGATCTTCATCCTCATCTTCATCAATCTGGATGAAGATATCACCACCGCGTGTATCTCCTTCTTCTTCTTTTTTCTTCAAGAATTCAAATATCCGATGTGTGATATCCACAACTTCATCCCAAGTTTTGGCAGATTCAGTATCATCGACAAAACATTTTTCATCTTCTTGAAACATAATATTCTGGAATGATCCTATCTTAAAATGCAGATTTAGGCGATCCAAGAAATTCATGGTTTCTATATTTTTTTCTTTGATCTTGAAAAAATCTTTATCAAAGAGCTCTTTATATCCTTCATAAAAATCACGGCGAAGACCTGGATATTTGATCTTCATTTTACGCTCAATTCGAGCGTCTTCTACGATATTACATATAGTCTTTTCTTCGGTAACCAAACCACTCCAACCAGAATCGGGAGTATACAAAGCGTGACCAACTTCGTGACCTACTAATAGAGTTTCTAATGTGGGGGTGATATCTTTCCACATTGGGAGAGTTAGAATTCGATTTTTGGTATCGAAAGAAGCTGTAGGCGCGTTACGATGCTCAACAACAATATTTTCTGTTGCTAGGAGCTTTGCAAGTTTGTCGATCATGATTTTTTTCCGTAATTTAACAATACCATTATACTATCATGAAGGTTAATTGTCAAGGCCTATTTTATTGCTAAAAATCCTACAAACGCATGGTTTTGCCAAAAAGATTCAATTTTGCTAAAACCTGCAGCTTTGCACATATTTAGTAATTCTTTACGGGTGTTTGGTTTAGCCATCGACCGCAAAGTTTTTTCTTTATCCATAATATCGTCAGTTGTGAAACTTTTTCTTTTATAGTCGTAATATGTAAAAGTTCTAATATCTTGAATTTTTGCAGAGTCCGCCATGGTCTTCTCAGAAAAAACGAATGCACCACCGGAATTTAATCCATTATATACATTTTTGATAACTTCCATTCGCTGATGCGGTGGCATAAACATCAGAGTGAAGATCGAAGAAACGAAGGAACAATTTTCAAAATCATAATCTCGAACATCAATATTGTAAAAATACAAATTTGGTATGAAATTTTCTTTCGTTGAAGACGTCCATTCATCTGACCGTTTCGGCCATTCTTCAGCGAATTTTTCTTCTAGTTCAATTCCAATATACGATGCTCTTTTAGAAAAAGAATTTTGATTGATCATAGTTTTCAACATTTTTCCAGTAGAGCAACCAATATCAACGACTTTTGTATCATCTTCCACAAAATATTCTGAAAGTTTCAATACATCGTCTATAAGATTAGAATACCCTCGTATAGACAAATCTATGTGTGTATCGAATCCTTCAGAACGTTGTGCGAATGTAAAAGGTTGTGTCATGATATATCCTTGTATGGTTTCAATATATTTTTATAAACGTGGCTTGCTAAAGCGAACATCATCTTCGGAGCAACCATTCTTCCGATGCGCTCTGCTTGTTGATCGAAAGTTCCTGTCAATTCATAATCATCAGGAAGGCTCATTATACGCTTCAATTCTTTAATTGTCAACTTGCGATCTTCATTATAATGTATAACGCCCGATGCACCTTTTTGTTGACCTGTCTGTGTTAAAGTCGGACACGGAAGATGTCGAGCTGGTCGTTTCAAATTGAAACAAGTTTCTTTTGGCTGAAGAACTTTAGGTGGATTTTTTGGTAACAAACCCACAAACTTTTTCAGGAACCCATTTTCAACAACATCTAATAGTTCTTTCACTTCTTGTGGGTCATTAACTATATCTCCAATCGCTTTTTCTATAGCAACTTCTTTAGAATATTTTCCATGTTCTTTCGGAGTAGATGGGTTTGGAAATACCACGCTATTGACATTTAAAATGTTCAATCCGATTGAATTAGCAACATCATCCCTCACACAAACAAAGAACGTTCTTTGTCTACTCTGTGCAACTCCATACTCTGCAGCATTCAATACTTTATATGTGGTAAGATATCCGATCTTTTCGAATCCATTAATGAACTCAGCTAATTTAGCTCTAGCTGTATCCATTGTTAATCCCTTCACATTTTCAGCAATGATCACTTTAGGTTTTATATCTTTCGCGATCCTAATAAACTCATTGAAAAGATCCTCAATAGCTTCTACTGTCTTCCCGTCAGAATACGACTTTATGCCAGAATGAACTTCAATCGAACCTTCGTGGATCATCTCTCCGTCATCATCAAAATATGATTTTCGAGTATCTAAAATTGCGCCCTTCCAATTCTTTCCTTTAGACGAAGAAGAAACAGAAAATGCAGAACACGGAGGCGAGCCATCAAATATATCTAATTCGCCTTCTTTTAACCCAGATACATCAAGAAAATCTTTTCCAGAAAGTTTTTTTATATCACCTGGAATAATTTTAGTGTCTGGGAAATTTAATGAATATGTCTTAATAGCTTCCTCAACAAATTCATTTATCGCAAGAACATTTCCACCAGCCAAACGATATCCAGTAGATGATCCACCTCCACCAGCAAATGTAGAAATTACAGTGAATAATTTTTTCGATGATTCTGAAGTAACATCACTTTTAAAGTATGGCATTTTGTCTCTGTTTTTGTTTCATGTAAATTTTTTGTTTGCGTTTTGCTTTTTCTACATGATATGGTTTAGCCGTATTCGTATAGAGTATTCCTTGCAGATGATCATATTCGTGCAGGAATACTCTAGCGGTCATACCATCAAATTTTATTGTATCTGTAAAATTTTCACAAGTTGTATATCGAACACGAACTGCGCTATTACGTTTCATCCGAATAAATAGCCCAGGGAATGTCAGACATCCTTCGTCATAGTAAACATCTTTTCCTATCTCTTCGATAAGTTTTGGATTAAATACTGGTATGATGGAAGATCGATCTGATGGATTTCCCATAATAAAAACATTCAAAGGAATACCACATTGCGGAGCAGCTAATCCTATGCCTCGCTCTTTACACATAAGATCACACATACTTTCGAATAATTCTTTTGGATCATAGATTCCAACCACATCAAAATCAAAATCTTCAGCTTTTTGACGGAGGATAGGATGATCTGCACTCACTAAAGATAATTTCATAATTCCATCCTTGTCCACTCTTTACCACAAACTAAACATTCCATTATTCCTATTCTAGAACAAGTTTCACTAACAACATTTCCGTGTTTATCATAAACTTCAGTTTGATGCATCGGAGTAAATTTCTCACCCTTAACTATTCTGCAATCAACGCGATCACAATCCACAATAGGTGAATTAGATCCATATTCAGATAAAAATTCTTTTGTCATATAATCTCCAAATTTCCAGAAATAGATATTCTGTATTCATCACTCGTATAAAACGGATATACAGCATGTTGCATTTTTGCATCAAAAATAATCATAGTATCCTGACGCGATTTATCTACAATTATCGAATGCTGATTAACACCAGACCTTGCAAGATGATCGGGATAATTAAAAATGAAATTTCCTGCAACAATTGTGTTTCCGACATCAGCAAGCTCTTTTTCTTTTTCTATATCGTATGGTATCTTATGCCATATTACGAAAGAAAGATCTCCACCATGATGATGGAGTGGATTAATTTCATACTTCTTTTGAAAATTAATCCATAAATCTTTAATGGGATAACCATATTCTTCGCTTATTTTTTTACTAATCGCCAGTCTATGTTCTTTCTGTGCGTTCGGATGATCCCAATAATCCCAATATCTAGGAGCCACGACTTTTAAAAATTGATCCAAATAATCCACGCTTTCCGTCAAAATATATTCATGACGAATGGATCCTGCCAAATGCGGATTATAACTAATGCAATCTCTAAAATCAGTTGCCAACATTCTCTGAACTTCAACTTCTATACATTGCGTAACACTAGGAGGAACTGGACACGAAGCATATCCAAGTTTGTATATTTCGTTAAAAGATACAGATATATTTTCTGATTCACTCATAATGATATCCTAGAAAAGTTTTTATGTTTTTCAAATTTGATCGTGCTTCTAAATTTATCCTGCATGATATCGCCTTTATGTGATATCACGAATACATTTGCATCTTCTAAACTGTGGATTAGTTTCAAAAACTCTTCACATCCATTCGCGTCCAACGATGCGTCGAAAACTTCATCCAATATAAGGAGATTTGTATTTGCACTATTTTTCATCCTAGCGATTGTTCTCCACGTGAAAAGTAAAGCCAAATCTATTCTCATCTTTTCACCCTCACTGAATGAATCGTAAGTGAAGTCGTCTCTATGTCTAGAAAGAATCGTTTCCTCAAAAGATTCGTCTAATTGAAACTTAACAAAGAAATCCATTGCAGCTAGATATTTGTTAATCAGAGAATTCATAATCGGAATATATTGCTTGATGATTCGTGACTTAATTCCACCATCCCTCAGTATGATGCCAGCTAATTCATACAATTCTTTTTTATGCAGAAGTAAATCTTTTGTTAATTTTAACTCATCCAATCGCTTTTGGATTTCGTCGATCTCAACATCAGTTTCTGTTTCTTTATCCGCTGTGGTATCCGAGATTTGCTTTTGCAAAATAGCAATTTCACGTTGATCCGCGAGAACAGAAGCTGACAAATCATTTGTAATCCTTCGCTCCTTACCTTTGATGTTTCTATTAATCTCAGATATTTCCTGCTGCCTATTTTGAGTCTCACTGAGTTCTTTTCCAAGAACAATAAGCGCGTCGCTAATCTTATCCAATGTCGATTGCTTTTCAGAAATTTTAGTGGACTTGATACTCGTGTCGATCGTCTGAGTGCAGGTAGGACAATTATCGTGTTCTTCATAAAATTTTATAGTCTTTTTGGCTTTAGTTTTGGTAGATTCTAAATCGCTCTCTAATAATTCGATCTTAGATATTCTCTTAATCACTTTGGATTCATCTTGAATACTGATCAATAGCTCATCAATCTCATTTTGAACTATAGTGATTTCTCCATTCACCCTGTCAACATTTGACTGTAGTTCAGATATTCTATCGATGGCGAGAGCGACAATCTCATTTTTCTTTTCACTATTTTTTTTCTTTTGTTTCTCGTGTAGCTCTAATATGTCTGTGGAGTTTTGAATGTCGTTTTTATTCGTTAAGATGTTATCTTTATTACCGGATATCCTATCCTTCAATAAAACAGACATCGTAGAAAAGATTCGAATGTCTAAAAGATCTTCAATCACTTCTCTGCGAACTCCTGCGGGGAGTTGCATGAATGGAACAAAAGATGATGATCCTAAAATTACGATCTGAGTGAACGACTTCATGTTCATTCTCAGAATATTCTTCTCTAGATACTCCTGATAGTCTCTACTAGCAGCGTCCTGATCTAATAAAGCACCATTCTGATATATTTCAAAAATCGTAGGTTTTATTCCGCGAATAATTTTATATTTCTTGTTGTATATTTCGAATTCAATTTCAACAACAACATCGCGACCATTTATGGAATTGATGAGCTGATCTTTTTTGATCTTACGAAAAGGCTTACCATAAAGAACGAAACAAAGAGCATCTAGAACTGAAGATTTTCCAGCACCATTTTCTCCAACAACTAGAGTATTTGTATTTCTATCTAATAGAATCTCTGTAAAGGCGCTTCCTGTAGACAGTAAATTTTTCCATCTAACAGATTTAAATTTTAGCATTCATCCAGTTCCATAGATAAAGACTCAGTATATAACGAATGCATTAATTTGTCAAGGTCTTTTTTATCAACATTGGTTTCTAAGTTTCCAACATATTTGGACAAAATTGTTAAAGTGTCTTCAGCTTCGTTGGCTAAGTCATTTGTGTCGATGTCGTTCATATTTCTGTGATCGTCAACAATCGTAACATCTGACGGAGATGCTTCGTAAATTTTATTTACAAACAAGTCAAACCAATAAGGATTGGTTTTATTCTGAACAATGACTTTCACGTATGAAGATTTCAAATGATCAAAATTTTGGCTTAGAAGTTTATCTAGCGTCTGTTCAGCGTCGTCATACCAAACTTTATAAAACATCTTATTCGTGTTTTCAATAAATTCTAGTTCTCTAGTTTCAGTATCCCATATATGAAACCCGCGAGGATCTCCATGATCTGACCAAGTTATTTCATAAGGAGTTCCTACATATTTGATGTTTCCACTTTCTGATTTTCTATGAAAGTGTCCAGAAAACACAGTATCAAATTTATCAAATTTAGAAACATCAAATCCGTCATGAGAAGGCATTCCCCTATACATCTCAAAGCCCTTTATTTCTAAATGACCAAATAAAATTTGAGCCTTAGTTGTCTTCATTATATCCATGCATTCTTCATAGTTAGAACTATTAATCCATGGCATCATTAATACTTTACAACCATCAATTTCTATTTCTTTAGGATCAGCATAAGAATTAAGAGAGGTGTGTTCAGAAAATAATTCATTCATCGAATTTATAGAATTCGTGTTCCTAAACGGAACGTCATGGTTTCCAATAAGAACGTGTAGGGTAATATTGTTGTCTCTGTGTTTATCAATAAACGATTTGAGTTTATTCAGAGTCAAATAATTGATGAACTTTCTACGATCAACGATATCTCCAAGCTGAATAACTTCACTAATCCCGCGTTTCTCTAATTCTGGAAAATAAATTTCCTCAAAAAATTTGTCGAAATAAGAAAGAAATTCTTGACTATCGTTCCTTGCGCCAAAGTGTAAATCTCCAAGTATGGCTATTTTCATGTAGCGGCTTTCTGTTTATTTTTCTTTTTCTTAATCAGAGCCTTTTTCTCGAAGTCGTCCATGAACGTATCCATCTGTTCTTGAGACCATTCGCCATATTGTATCTTATCATTATAGTCATGTCCACGGTCATGATCCTGAAGTTGTGAAGTTTCATGGACCATATTTGCCCGTCCTATAGCTGCATATTTTGTATACAGATATTTTTTCTCTTTCATGATCCTACGAATGAATGCGAAGTAAATTATCTGAGTAAAATATGCAAATGGATTTTTGGATTTGGCTGGATCAAAATTACTAATGTATTGTAGACAATTTTCTACACCATCAGAAATCATTTCTTCTCTAAATGTGTAATTAGAAAAGTTAGGCTTGTATGCTAAGTGAGTGGAAATTTTCATAATACACTCTCCAATGTAATTGGATATTCTTGCAGGAGGAGCATTCGCAGAAACACTTTCGTTATATTTCGCTTTATATTCTATCATCGCTTGATACAACTTAGCATTGTCGACGTAATGGGGTCTCATTTTAGCAGAGATCGCTTTAGTAGTGACCTCTTTGGCGGTGATCGTCATAATATATTTCCTTAGTGAATGAGATCGTTTATTGTATTAGCGTTAAGAAGATTATTTAAATCAGGATTTTTTTCGATGGCTTCATACAAATCCTGTATATTTTTTAGCACATCTATCTTGGAAGATTTTATACGATTTTCATATGTCGTTTTCATCTTTTCTGGCGCTTGAGAAAAAGTTATTATGTTAAATTTGTAAATTTGAAATATAGATTCCATAAGCTCTTCGAGTGGAACCCACGGGATCATTGCTGTACCAATAATATTCGTTGCTGGATCTCGTGTATACATAAACCTAAATGGGCAAGTTATAAAATAACATTCATCATCTTCGTCCAAAACTGTAGCAATAATATCTTCGCCATTGCTAACTTTAACATATACAATATCACTCATTGGAATCCTTTAGTTTAATAGTGTAAATTTGATACGGGAAGGATTCTTCATTATACATCCTAACGCGTTCTATAAGATGACTTAATGTGAAGTTCTTATTCTTTTTCAAAGATAGATCATCTGCGATGTCGAATAGTTTGCAAGAAACTTTCGTATCACTAACTCTAAGCCCACGACCAATTGACTGCAAAGTTCTAATCCTACTCTTGGTGGGACTTGCAAATATAATATTATGAAGATTTTTAATATTTATACCTGTTGAAAATGTTCCAAACGAAGCTACGATTATGCTATCGCTCGAACGTTCTACCAAACCACGAATATTTTCTCTTTCATCTCCATCAACATCTCCACTAACAAAATAGCAAGAATGTGTAGGATCATTTTTCTCACGTATCATGTCATATAGTATTTGACCGTGTTTTTCAACAAACGTATAGAGTAATAATGTATTTCCTTTTAACGACAGAGCAAGATTCGTTATAAACTTATTCCTAGCAGAATTAGAAATAATGTATTCGATCTCTTCCGGATATGTTCTATCTGCTGCATTTTGTTTTGGATGTTTCAGTATGATAATTTTAATATCGATAGAAGCGAGTTTACCAGAATCAATGAGCTCACTTGTCTGGATTATTCTTTCTATTTTTCCAAATAAACCAAGCAACACTAATTCGTGAACCTGAGCGCCATCTAGAGTTCCAGTCATGCCAAATCTATACTGGGTATTGATCATCTTACCCATAATACCAGTCAAGCTCTTTGCTTTAAAATTATGCGCTTCATCACCAATGACAACTTGAAAGTCCGAAAAGAATTCCTGTGGCATATTATACATCGACTGCCAAGTGGAGATCGTAATCTTTCCAGTTGTTTCTTTTTCAATGCCGGAAACAACTTGATGTATAGGTTCTTTATAACCATACGAAATAAAATCTTTTGCTAATTGAGCGACAAGAGATATCGTCGGGACTACGATTAGCGTCTTTACATTATACCATCTAACTATCAAGTATGCTATTAATGATTTTCCACTAGCTGTCGGAGAAATTAAAACTGATCTTTTATTTCTTACTGCTAAGGTAAATGCTCTGATTTGATGTTCGTGAGGAACGACTGGCAATTTCAATGAGCTTATAAATTCATTCGCTTCTGTTAAAGATATCTCATCATTGCATTGTAAATCTTCGTGCGCTTCATAACTATATGATCGCTCATTTGCAAATTCTTCAATCGCAGAATGAAGTCCAGCAAATGTGGTATTATTTCTAGAGTCAATCAAACGCATTTTTCCATCCCAATGACGACTCTTATAGGATGGCATGAATTTTGCACCAGGAACATCGAATGTGAATCTTTCTGAGATCTCCCTCAGTATTCCTTGATTTGTTTCTATTTTGATCCTAGATTCATTGATCTTGTGGATTATTATATCAGATGACAAATTTATGCACCAAGGGTTAACCGACGCCAGTCGATTGCATTTTTAATTTGATAACCTCTAGAATTAATAGATTTCATAATTTCCTCTAGCGCCAAAACTTTTACTTCGAGAAGGGATATCTTAGCGTCAATAGAAATTATCGACTCATCTAATTCTACATTAATCATAATCTCATTCTTAAGAGTTTTTCCTAAGAATTGTTCTCGACCAAGATCAGCTAATTCTTGCTGAGTTGCAGATCCAGAATAGTAATTTCGCAATCTTGAAATGATTTGTTTTTTCTGACTCTGATATCCACGAAGGAGTCTTCGATCATTAGACAGTAATGTTATATACTTCGCATGCAAATTTGGTATGCGAACGGACTCCTTGTCTAGATTCAAGTCATCTAGCTCGGTATCGTTTTTCCACTCAGTTAGAATTTCATCAATTTTCATAAGCACCATTATATAATAAATTACGAAGAAAGTAAAGACTTATTTTTGGCTAGAGACAACCCTTGACAATTAGGTCGATTTATAACATAATACAGGTGTTCCGAAGGGTCATCATATTAGGCGATCCTCTCTATGGCGTAACGTCTGTATCTAAAAGTAGCAGTGGCTTCAAGATAATCAATATCAGACGAAGTCGTATCAAAAGCCAACTCTGTTAAGTCCGTAGGAAACATATCATAGAAAAATATATTAATCGATGGATTTCTATTACTCGTCTGAATATTTAGTGTGCCGTCTGAAACGAAAGATGCCGCACTTCCTAAACGACGAATAGGCCCAGGCATATTTTCAGACAGCTGTCTTGTTTGATCTAATGAGTTTGGGTGACCTAAGCCTATCATCCAATCATGAATTTCGATGTAGTTTTTAAAATCTTCATCTACTCTAAATGAAATTGGAATCGTAGCATAAGTCAATTTATCGCCAGCCCTAGGAAGAACACCAAAGGGAGTTTGTGTTTCCACTACGCTGAGTGAAATACTAGGTAGAGAAACTTTCTGACAAAAATAATTTACGTTAGGTAGTTTCTTTAATGAAAAGCGAAATCCTAACTGCGATAAATAATTTAAATTCGTTGGCTGATTATCAGAAATACTCATAGTTTATTTTTCCGTTCAAAACTATATTTAGTATTTTTTAACAACCCTTTTTCTACGAACTTTAGGTGCTGCAGGTTTCATTGCTTCGTCTAGATTATTTATTGCAGTCGCAACTTGAATTACGTCTAGCTTATTTTGTTCAACTTTGATAAAAACTCTAGCAAACATACCCAATACGCTCCAAGCACAAAATCCAATTATTGCGCCTGATATAGCATGATACTCAACTGCGTCTGACCAATTCATAGTGTCGATCATGAGAGTTGATCCTATGATTGCAGCTCCTGTGGATATTCCACCTCTAATGGTAGCATCTAATAATGTTGAAGGTTTCATGAACGCCATGACTGATAATCCTCCGAAAAGCCCGCCAGCTGCTGCGGCTAGTTTAGCACCAATAAAAGTCATGGACATAGGATTCCTTAAAAAAATGGGAGCTTTTACACCCCCATTAAGTATACCACAATTATAGTTATAAATTCAAAAAAAACCCCAGAATCTCTTCCAGGGCCTTTTTTATCTTGCAGTAAGACTTTTCAGAATTACATCAAGTTTGTTACAGCGACAAAGCGATAGTATTTATTGCCATCGCCGCTGCCTAGACGGGCAGGAATACCATTCGCATCATTTGTTGCGAACGGATTAGCAACCATACCATAACGTGTTTTGAAGCCAATCTTTGGTTGGAATGTATCTTGACCAACCGCACGAACCATTTGGAGGGGAACGTATGGGCAGTAGAACAGACCAGCATCGAACGCTGAACTTCCTTTGTAACCGAGCGTGAAGTATTGCTTGCCGGTTGACGAAGAGAAATATGGATCGATGTAAACTTTGATACGACCGTTCAATGTTCCAGCAAAAGTGCTTCCAGTGTCATCAACTTGAAGATTTACAGCCATCGCTGGAGTGTAATCAAGAACACCAGCCATTTGAAGAGCAGAAGCAACATCAGATGAACAAATCATGATGTTAGCTTTGCCACGACGTGTAGCTTTTGCAATCTGGTTCGCATCACGTTCGATTTGGAACAGAAGACCCTTGAACTTCTCAACCATCCAACGACCGTTTGAATCGGTATCAAGATTGAACGTTCCAGCAGTTGTTACGTTTTCTTGTGCACCAGCAGTGGCTGAGTAATTGATTGTGCGGATAACTTCACGGTTAATTTCAGCAAGAACTTCAGCCGAAAGAATATTTGAAAGTTCTGTTTCTGCATCAAGACCATGAACAGCTTTTAGATCCTGTGCAAGTTCCATTGTGTATTCAGCTTTTAGAGCACGGCTAACTGCAGTGACGGCAATCTTTTCGATCGAGAATGCCATTTCTTGGAATTGATGATTAGCACCATATCCGAGAGATTCAGCAGAAGTCGTTGTCATACCTGTCTCAACGGTGTATCCTGATCCTGAAGCGCGGGCTGTAGGATCATTACCTGTTTGACCAGTTCCACCAGATGCGTTAGCAGCTTGGATAGAAGCAGTGTTACCAGCAGCTGAACCAGAGAACGTAGTATTGGCTTCGTTGAACAGAGCTTCTGTGCCAGTCTGATTGGTAAAGCGTGAACGCATTGCAAAAATCAAACCAGTAGGACCAGTCATTGGCTGAACGCCGCAGATGTCATAAGCGATTAGATTAGGCATTGAACGACGAACCAGCGAGATCAGAACTGGATCGAAAGTATCGATCGCGCCTGCTGAAGCTGTTGAGCTTGAAGCGCCCATTGCGTTAGTTGGTGAAGCAATTGCCTCGCCTAGTAGTGATGTACCACGATAGCCGCCTGAACCATAACCGTCTTCGCGTGACGACTTTTCTTGATTTTCAAGAAGAGTGGCCATTACGTTTCTGCGATGTGAATCGCGAATTGCTGGAAGGTCTGGGTGCTCTAGAACTGGCAGCCATTTTTGAATAAGATGTTCTGAACTCATAATTTCTCCTTTTTTTCTTGGGAAAGTTTCTTCATTAATTATTTATAAAAAGTTATTTCTTAACTGAGCGGCTAATTGCTGCAGAGTATACTTGCATGCTTGGATCTAGTTTCTTTTCCGATGTCTCATTTGTTTCGATAAATTCTTCATCAAGTGTAGTTCTGCTTTCTGTTACTTCTTCGCTACGGCTCTCGAAAAAACTAGTGCGAATCGTTTCGAGTTTTTGTTTGTAGCTTTCTGCATCTTCATAATCAACTGCTTCAGCAAGAGATTCAAATTTTGCAATTTGCATCTCGGTGAGACCTTCGGAAACATCTACGAAAGCAATTTCACGCTCAAACTTTTCTACTTGTTTCTTGAGTTCAATATTTTTTTGCATTTGTTCGTCAAGAGTAGCTGTGAGCTGCTCAACTTCACTAGCAAGCTCTTCAACAACTTCAACTTTTTCTTCTGGGATATCAATCCAGTTTTCTGCGAATAGATTGCGAAGACCGCTGAGGAAATTCTCTGTAACTTCTGAACGAAGACCAGATTCAACAGCTAGTTTATTTTCTTGCATCCACTGCTCAACAACATAATCAAGATACTCGTCGATCTTTGTTGTTAGACCTTCTTCAATTCTTTGCATTTCTTCAGCATGTTCTTCTTCAGCTTGCTCAGCGATTTCTGCGAGCTTCATATTAACTGCTGATACAACAGCTGTTTCGAAGATTTCAGTGGCTTGCGCTTTGAATTCTTCTGAAAGATCTGAACCAGAAAAAGCTGCGGCGATATCTTCACTAACATCGATATCATCGCGAGAAATTTTTGTAACTGATTCTTCTTTCTTGAGAGATCTCATTTTTAATTTCTTTCTCATGATTTTATGATCAGATGCAGCCATCGCGTTGAGGGCGGATTGATGTTTTTCTAGAGCAGCCTTATGAAATTTTCCTTCGGGTGTATTCAACTTCCCCTGTGTACCTAAAGTTCGCAGAGTTTTCCGATGATGATCTGCTTCTTTATAGTGGTGCATATCAATAGCGGCGAGGCGCCCCTCAAATTCCGGATTATCTGAATTATAATTTGCTTCATCCATCATTTCGTATTCTTCTTTCTTCATTTTCTTTTTCATCATTTTAGCGATGAGAGCTTTGTCTTCTTTTTCGTCCTCATGACCTTCATCATATTTTTCATCCAATTCAGCTTCATCCATCGAAGCTAATTGCTGCTCTACATCTTCTTTCTTCATCTTAGAAAGTTTCGACATAACAGCATTGATCATGCTAATTTTGGTTTTTGAACCAGATGATCCTTGCGGAATTGACTCCGGAGATTCATCACCATTGCTTTGAACTTTACCTGGTGCTGCAGCATTTTTACTGACAGCATCAGCAACCTCTGCGTTAACTCCAAAAGAGGACTTAACTTCTTTAATTTCTTGATTTTGAATCGTCATAGATTTCTCCTCACTTATTTTTGGATTCTATCTTTATTTATAAAAACTCTAAGGCTAACGTCCTGAAAGTTTTTTCATAAAGTTAGAAAATACTTGAATAGAAGCAGCTTCTGTTTGTCTACGTGCAGCAGCTTCATTTACAGTTCTTTTCATTCTATCAATTTCATTCTCTTTAATGATACCATTCTCCCAAATCCATTCTTTCCCTTCCATAATACCATGGACGAAAGCGTCATGAGCTGAAGGATCAGCAACTATATCTGCTGGAGTAGCCAAATGGAAATCGCTTTGAACTTCCTTAACGCCTCTCAGTGTAGCATGTTCTTTCAACGATCCTAAACCCCGAGTAGAAACGCCCAATCTTGCACCATCAGCCATCAAATTAGCTGCAATATTTCCATATGGAGTATTTGAAATTTTGGCGCGACCGATGAAATTATCGCCCTCGCGCTTCAAACTCTTAATCATGTGCGATACACGCTCTAGGTTGATATTTGGTCCAGAAGGATGTCCTAGTTCTCCATAGGCACGATTCTGATCTATGTAATCTTTAGTATATCTATCAGCTTCGCGCTGCAGAGTTTCTGTTGAATAGATTCTTTTGTTTTTATTTTCTTTATTACCTTGCATGAAAACGCCTTCAATGAACCAACTCTTACCACCTTGATCGTTGGCTTCAGAAATAATTCTTACGTCTTCATTTATTTCAGTCATTAGTAACATTAGTAGATACTCCCGCCAGTTACTGCGCTGCGTTTGTGTAATTTGATAATCATCGTTGAAGGACCCGCGCCAGTTTTTGTAACAACCACGTTTGCGCTTGGTTCACCACCTTGAGTGTCGATAAGCATTCCATCGTTGAGGGCCCAGTTATCCCCGCCGGATAGAACTGCAACAGTGTTTGCGCCACGTTTGATTGTGTAGAATGCACCATTGGATATAGAGAATTTTATATCAACAATATTCATTGTTTGAACAGTTTCGCCAGGTCCGTTTGCACCTAAACCTGCGCCTGAATTATTTAGATAAAATGCTCCACCAGATCCTACATTGATGGTAACATAACCATTCTTGATGCTCTTATTTGTAATTGTATTCTGTGCCATATTATACCGCCTTCGCTGACTTGTCTACGAAATGCAGGACTTTCATGAATCCAACAACGTCTGAATTCATTTTTATTTTCATTTGTTTTGCATTTTCTGGACTGAGTTTATTATAAGCAGCAACAATTTTTCCAGCAGACTGTGAATTTACTAAACCAGTTTCGCCGTTTTTGAATTTTAGATTTCCTGATTTATTCGATGAAGCAAGAGCTTTTAAACTTGAAAAAACATCTTCATTCATTTCGATCTGATCAACTTCTTCTGCCACACCTTGCTTTTTGTTTGCTAACTTATCTAACTTGTCACTTTGTTTTTTAAACTTTTCTGATTTGATCACACGATCCCGAGCAATCTTTGTCTGATCAAGAGATCCTTTTTCATCGCCGTCTATGTCACGGAGCGAGCGGGCTTTAGAACGTGAACGACCAGCAAGACGACGATAGTTAGCACTACGAATTTTTAAAATCTCTGCTGGCGAAAAAAAGCCTTCCGCCACATCTTCTTCTTTAAGTGTCGAAAGGTGTTTATCCAAACTAGAAAAATTATCTTCACTATCACCTGTTTTATTAGTTCCTTTATGATGCCATTCGCCATAACGATTAATAGAGATTTTACCTTTAGTAGGATGTTCCATTCCAGCACCATAGGCTGTAGTCGTATATTTCATGCCGTGTTTTTTAGCAATAGAATCTAGACTCTCATCAATCTGTTCTTCTTCTTTAACTTGAAAAAGTTTTGTAGGACCAGGTTGACTAGAGTTACCTTGACGGACTGGTTGCTTTTCACCATCCGCGCGATGAGTTGCTGGCTTCATATTTGGAGAAAAATGATCATTGTCTTTTAATTTATTGGCTTTGATCTGGACATCCAATCCATGAGCGTCTCTGAAATCCTGCTCGCCTTTAATTCTGGACGTGCCAAAAAGATCAGACTCTTTATCTTTTGTAGTGGTTTGTGCTTTGGCTGCTTTGTCTTTCGCAGCTTCACGAAGCTCACTAAATTTTCTAATTTTCATCAGACGGCTCTTCCTCTGTTGATGTTCCGAATAACTTTGAAGCGACCTGTGATCTTTCCATATCAATCCTGTCGCTCAATCTAGCCAATAATTCGCTAGAGATCGCGTCTTTAAATTCATTTGGATGCTCATTCGAAAGAGCATCGATTGCAGTTGCGATATTATCACTCATATGAATATTCTCCAGTTATGTTTATCTATTTATAAAAAATGATTCTATAAGGCGATCGAATCTTTTGGAAGATATCCATTTTCTACTAGATGTGGAACAATTGTTCCACACGCTTCGCTTTGTTTGGCTCTCATGAAATTTATAAAATCTATAACACACTTTTCTGAACTGTCAATTTTTTTAAAATATTCTTCTCCATATTTTTGAATTATTTTTTGAGACCATATTGGTTTAAAGTAGAATAGTATTTCATCTTCGGACCAAGTCATATATGTTTCAGAAACACAATTTTTAGCTGGTCCGGTATTAAATTCTTTTTTATCAAGAAATGTATAGTATCTCAAAATTCCTCCAATTATGGCGAAAAGAAATGTAGAAAATTTAAGGTGGCGGCAGTTACAGTAACCTGATAGATCAATATGATAGCACCAACACCACCTTTTCCTCCAGCCTTGATGTGTCCAGTACTGGCGCCGATAATTGGTCCTATTGGATGCGGATTGGGGGCCACGCGGGACGCGCCGCGCGAGGCCGCGCCGGCACCGCCACCACCTCCGCCAAAATCACCACCAGCACCACCATTACCGTTCATTAAAACGTATGGATAATAAATATCAGAATATCCTGCAGGTACTGCAGGACTATTTTGCCCAGTGCCTGTATATAACGTTGACACCGCTGAACCACCACCACCACCACCACCGCCAGCACCACCACCTAAAGAATTTGGTGGATTATAAGGTGAAGTATATATTCCAAGTCTAGTTTGATCTGTCCCAACCATACTAGTTAATGCAAAAGAACCTCTAAACTCATCATAACCTGATCCACCTGGTGCTCCATTTCTTGCTGGATATGGGCTGGAAGTGTAATTACTTAGAGCTGATGGCCATCCTGGCGCGCCAAACCCTGGACTATAATTTTGAAGCGAAAAATTATTTACATATCCACCACCATCACCTCCAAAGCCGCCTCCTTGAGTAGATTGAGTTGGACTTAAATTGGTTGAATTATACCCATAACCATCATATGGTGTTGCAGTTCCATCTGCTCCAGCGCCGCCTTGGGTAAGCGCCGGAGCAGCAAACTGTTTTAAAATTCCAGCACTTTTTACACCGCCACCTGGAGTTCCACACCAGCGGTAATACATTGCGGCATTTGGAAAAGTTGCTGATACTACTTGATTAGCTCCGGCGTAGCCTACACCATATTGACTTCCGCATGCACCTCCACCCGATCCACCGGTGTTTTTGCCATCCTGATGTAAATAGGATTTGTATGTTAGACCACCAGCGCCTCCAGCAGAACTTAAATAATTGGTACCACTTGCTCCGTATGCTGCAGAGAGAGCTCCTCCAGTACCACCTGGGTTGAGTGTGTTGGTCCCAGATGATGTAGTAGTGCTTTGGCCACCACCGCCACCCGTGATAGAGATACCATATCCTCCCCCGACGGTAGGTAAATAATTTTGCGAATTTACAGTATTGATCCACGTTGTTCCGCCAGCAGTTCCGTGTGCAGTTTGTCCAGCGCTCGGCGAGGTACTAGTATATGTGCCTGGGCTGCCTGGTCCGCCAGCACCAATACCATAATAAACTGTCGAGCTAGCTGTGTATCCTGACGGATATGTGCTTGGTAAAATAGTAGCCCATGCGCCGCCGCCGCCACCAGCACCACCACCACTGCCAGGTTGAAATGATGAAGAATAGTTCGTTCCTCCCCCACCACCACCACCGCTATATAAAAATACTTGAGCTTTATCTCTAAAAGGGACCGTTAGGGCATATGGTGCGCCTGGAAGATTTACACCTAATGGACCATTCGCCCAATCTGAAGGCCAAGTTGTTGAAGTTCCACTTTGAATCAAAACACATTTAATAGCCATTATGATCCTTCATTTGGATCATCATCAGGAATTATCTGTGGATTTGGATCAGTCCATGATTGCGAAATTGGATCATATATCCAACCAAGATCAAAATATCCAACAGAACGTCTTACTTCATCATCATTAAAATACGATGTCAAATCGATAAGATATTTTCCAATAGAAGTTTCTGCCGTATCAATATCAGCGAGAATAAAATTCTCAATAATATTAGTTTGGATGTCAATCACTCCACATGTTTTTCTATTATCTATATTCATAATTAATTTTTTCTAAATTTATGCCTGCGTTCCAGCAGCAATAACATCCCATCGGGTGTTGTTTGAATTATATACACACCCTATATAGCTTGTTTTGCTTGCAGTTGTTGTTGTTGGTAATGTTACTCCCATAACAGTATATGTAGCGTTCCATGTTAAAGCTCTTGCAGTTCCATTGTCTAATAATCTAAACATCAATCTTTGTCCGTCTACAGGAGTTCCGGTTGGCGCGGCAATTGTGGTTGCTTGAGTAAGACCAGTTGCTGCATACATATCATACGAATCTGAATTTGGAGTAAGCGTGCCACTATAATCCGCTGCAGAATTAACCCTAGAATTAAACCGCGTATTGATGATTGTTCCGAGGGATGAGTTTCCAGAAACGGTCAAGTTGGTAGATATTGTAGCACGACCAGTATGAGCTAGAAGACCTGAAGTTGTAGGATTAGATTTAGTTACATATATAGAAACAGCATTTGCAACAGACAATTTAGCAGTATCTAACGCTCGAATAGCAGTGTTGGTAGATGTTAGACCAGTTTTAACATTAATGATTGCAAGATTAGTATTAGCAAGTGCTGCTCGTTCAACAGCTTTCGTTTGAAATGTAGAAACAGCATTGGCGACTTGTAATCTATCGGATACAAGAGTTCTAATAGATGTGTTGGTTGTTGTTAAACCAGTTTTAACATTAGTGATTGCTAAATTTGTATTGGCTAGTGCTGCTCGTTCAACAGCTTTCGTTTGAAATGTAGAAACAGCATTAGCGACTTGTAATCTATCAGAAACTAATAATCTGATGGCAGTATTTGTAGTTGTTAAACCAGTTTTAACATTAGTGATTGCTAAATTTGTATTGGCTAGTGCTGCTCGTTCAACAGCTTTCGTTTGATAAATTGCAACAGCGTTCGCCACCTGCAAATATTGGGTAGTAGAACCACCACCACCTCCAACAGCATCCCAATAAACTGTTGTTCCATTAGTTTTTAATGCATAGCCAGCGGTTCCAAGCGAACCATTAGCTACGAGTTTTCCGATAACATTATTACCAGAAACGGTCAAGTTGGTAGATATTGTAGCACGACCAGTGTGTGCTAAAACTCCAGAAGTAGTTGGCGATATTTGAGTTGCGTATATTGAAGCTGCATTCGCAACTTGTAATCTATCGGAAACTAATAATCTGATAGCTGTGTTTGTAGAAGTAAGTGCAGCCCACGTGGCACCGCCTGCGCTAATAAGAGCAGTTGCGTTTGCGACTTGAAGATAATCTGATGTAAAACTGAAAACAGAGGTACCATTCGAGGAATATATTTTCCTGTCTTTGGTATTAATTGCGAGTTCGCCTGTGGCGATGTCAGATGTAGTCGGAACTTTACTAGGTACAGAGCTGCGCTTAATCTTTATGGTTGAAGCCATAATATCATTTTTTCCTATGTAGGAGTTTAGAGAAAAGTCTTTCGACCTCTCCAAATGTTCTGGGAGAAGCCTTTCGGTCTCCCAGAATTATTCAGATACTAACTTATTTATTAATAAGATCCACCATCTATTACTGCATCAAGTTGCGCCATTGTGTATGATGAAAAGTCGATCGTTTGATTTGGCTCGGTAGTTAAACCCGTGAACAATTTATAAACACCATCAGTAGCGTCACGAATCAAACCAGTATACTTCGCACCACTGCTTACATATTTTTGATAGATACCCAGATCAATCGTGTCGGCAACGTTGTTATTGGCAACCTTGATCATATTATCGCCAAGCGATATGGTTGTGGAATCAATATACGTTAATGTTCCAGCAACTGTAAGGTTTCCGTTGATGCTTGTGTTTCCAGATACCGACAGATTGGTTCCAACAGTAAGACGACCAGCCGCAGCTACAAGACCAGATGCGCTAATGGTTCCAGCTGCTAGTGTTGCAATCGTACCTAACGATGTTAGAGAAGAAGAAGTTACGCCAGAAGCAAGAGAAGAACCACTAAGAGTTCCTGCGGGAGCAACGACGGCAGATGTAGTAACCGCTGTTACTAATCCTTTTGCATTTACAGTAATAACTGGTATTGCAGTTGTTCCACCAAATGCTCCGACATTAGAATTAACAGTAGCAAGAGTTGTAGCTGCGCCTACACTGGTAATATCACCTGTAAGGTTCTGTTGTGTTCCAGTTCCCCAATATACTGTTGAACCATTTGATTTTAACACCTCGCCAGAATTTCCAATGGTGCCATTGGCTACGAGTTTTCCAATTACAGTATTACCAGAAATTGTTAAGTTTGTAGAAATTGTAGCACGACCAGTGTGTGCTAAAACTCCAGTCGTTGATATTGTCTTACCTGCAGCGCCTAAAGTTGTATTTCCAGATACATCTAAATTGGTCGAAATCGTAGCACGACCAGTATGAGCTAGAAGACCTGAAGTTGTAGGGTCTGCTGACGATGCTTTTGTAGCAATATAGGTATTTGTATTCGCAAGCGCACTATTGAACGTAGTCGTGTTGACTTTTGTTGCGATAAAAGAATTAGTATTCGCTAATTGTGCTTTGATAAATGCGTTAGTATTCGCTAAAGCTAACCGTTCTATTGCTATGGTCTGATACGTCGTTGCAGCTGTGGTTGTCGCTAACTTCGTAGCAATATATGTGTTAGTATTCGCAAGAGCACTATTGAACGTAGTCGTGTTGACTTTCGTCGCAATATACGAATTAGTGTTGGCTAATTGCGCTTTGATAAATGCATTAGTATTCGCTAGAGAGTGTTCGCCCAATGCAAAAACTGTAGAACCTGTAGAGGAATAAAGTTTTTTATCTACTAAGTTAATTGCCAACTCACCCGCTTGCAGCGACGCAGGTACTGAAGAACCAGTGCTACTGCGTTTAATTAGAATCGACGATGCCATAATTTACCCCCTATTGGTTTGATTTCTAAATACTATTTATAACTGATCAGTTTTTGGTTTTAAAATAATACGCTCTTTATTAACTATTTTTCCTTCAGAACCACTAAATCCTTGTCGCACAACAGGTATGGGTGTTTCTAAAGTAGTGAAATTTTCAATCTTTTTAATTTCTACAACTCTTGTATTAGAAACATTAGTTAAATTTATAACTGATGGTCTTAATACTTTAGTATCGTTCTCTGCTAAAATATATCCTCTAGAATTCAATAATTCTTTCTCTAACAAAGTATTTCTTGTTTGTAAAAGAAGAACTGCTTGTGTTAGATCATTTATTTTTCGCTGTTGTTGAGACATATACTCTTCCAGCGCTTCTGTTTCTTTACTCATTAAAATGATCCGCCATCTAATTTATCAAATTTAGGAACACCACCTGCACCAATTTGTAATATCTCGCCACCACTTCCTGTTAGATATCCAAGAATAGAACTATTAGCTCCAAATAAAATACCATTAGTTGTTACTGAACTTAATCCAGTTCCACCATATGCTGTTGATAATACGTTGCTAAGAATAAGTCTAGATAATGATGTATTACCATATACTGTTAAATTATTAGTTATTGTTACATTGCCAAAGTTTCCAGTTCCGGATGGACCTAAAGTCACAAATACCACATTAGCTACATTTGCACCTGGTGCTGGTGCTGGTGCAGTCGCAATACCACCAGTGGCAGTTGATTTTATTAATGTCTCGCCAAGCTGAATGGTATTTCCAGATAACCAAAGATCTTTAAATCTTCTCCCATAACTTCCTATACTATAGACATTATTAGCTTCGGGTATTATGTCTCTAGTTGTTATAGTCTGTATAAACGCATTTGCGGTGCTGTTTCCGCCGCTTGAAGTATTCGCTTGCCATTTTTTAAGAGTAGAATTGTATACTAAAACCTGACCATTCGTTGCAGAATTAACACTGTTAATATCTATATCATCTAGATATTTTAAATTTACTTCGCCAGAACCTGGAGAACGGCCAGTCGCTGCGCCATATGCAATTCTAGATATTTTTGTTTCAACAGTATTTGTTAATTGCTCGAATTTTTTTTCTAAAGGAGCTATGTTCGCGTCAGAGCCTGGATCGCCTTTATCGCCTTTTTTTCCACGAGCACCATCAGTGCCATCTTTTCCATCAACGCCATCTCTGCCGTCTTTTCCATCAAGTCCAGGATTGCCATCTTTTCCATCAATTCCATCTCTGCCATCAGCACCGTCTTTTCCATCAATACCGTCAATTCCGTCGACACCGTCAATTCCATTCTTTCCATCGGCGCCGACTGTTCCATCAACACCGTCAATTCCATCAACGCCATCAACACCGTCTTTTCCAGAAACACCTTTTTCACCGCGGGGTCCTATTTTTCCCTGCAGACCTGGATCGCCCTTTTCGCCTTGTAGGCCTACATCTCCTCGTTCACCTTGAATTCCTTGTTTGCCTTCATTGCCTGTAATTCCCTGTAAACCTTGATCGCCTTTTTGTCCAATAAAGCCGCGCTCTCCGCGAAGACCTATAGGTCCGCGGTCACCTTCTACTAATTCTAAAGAATTTAATTTGTCAAGAATTTGAGAAGAATTAACATCTAACTCTTCTCGAAGTTTTTGAACTTCTTTTTTTGTCTGAGATTCAGCTAACTTTAAAGCTGCAGCAAGTATTTTTGCTGTGTCTAATTCGTTCATTTATCATCCTGTAAGTTATCCTCATTTTCATTATTCACATTTTCAATCAGTTTGGACATATTTTCAATTAATTCTAATTCCTCTTTTGTTATATTTTTTGGAGCAGGAGGCTCTCCTTGCGGCATAGGTGGTGGCGGAGCTGGAAGCTCTTTCTGATTGTCTTGTTGTTGCTGTGGATTTGGCGGAGGCGCTGTAGCTTGCTCAGATCCTATCTGATCATCTAATTTTTGAATTTCGTCTTCAGTAAGTTTTAGAACATTTCTACGTATCCAATCTTGTGAATAATACCGACCAACATAAGCATCAGCCACTTGTAATAGATTCATACGCTGTGAAAGTATTTCTTGTTCTTTCAGTTCAGCATAATAATTATCTTCTTGAAAGTCGTAAGAAATATAATCTTTGATCTCTTTCCATTCAACTTTGGACATAACTCCAGTTAGCACCAATTGTGTTTCAAGAATCCGATCGAACACATGAGAGAATCTAGAACGGAGACGTGCTATTAATTTTGTGAACTTAATTTCGTCTCTGGTAATTTCTGACGACTTGCCCATGTTAAATGTGCTCTCAGACAACATTCTGCTGATAGGAACATTTAACGATTGATATAATTTTTTACGGAAGTATTCTACATCTTCTAACTGACCAAGATTTTGTCCACCAGGAAGTGTAGTGATTTCTGTTCCGCGGTTTCCTTCTCTGCGAGGGAGCCAATAATCTTCTAACATCGTCATGAATTTTCGATCATCTCTAACTTCACCTGTAGACGCGTCATACACAAGACGGTTCTTATGTTTGACCATCATATCGCGAAGATATTGTTCTGCTTTCATCTTAGGAAGATTACCAACGTCGATGTAAAAAATTCTTCTTTCGGGCGCGCGAGCTAGACGGTAAATTACAGTTGCATCTTCTAACATGCGAAGTTGATTGAACGGTTTCATTGCTTTATGCAAATGAGAAAGAACCATAGAATTACGCTCGTCTAACAATCCAGAATGAACGTGGCATATACTATCGGGAGAAATTTTCACACCCTGCGTGACAGTTCCCATGTTAGTATGTCCAGATTTATTATACAAATAGTATTCTTGAAATGGACGAACTACAGCAGATTTATCATTCTGCATAGCATCAGTTCTATTTGTAATTGGAACTCTGAGCTTTCTCATTCTTCTTGGATCAATATAACGAAGCTCTTTGATTCCTTCGCGAGGATTTTTTGAGTCAATCATCATATGGTAATATATTCTTCCATCAACATACCATCGTTGAAATATATCGTGAGCCATATTTTGAAAATCTAAAAGCGTCAGAAGTTTTTGAAATTCTTCTGTAAGTTTGGTTTTTACACGAGCGGGCTGATCTAATCTATCTAGATTTAGAGTGATAGGAAGTTGAGTTTTGTCATTGATGATCGCCTCGTTTACGATATCCTGTATCGCTAAATCGATATCTGGTTGTTGAGCCATTTGGCGATACTTTGTCACTAACTCAATTTCTGATTTTGCTGTTGATTCTAGATCAATATATGTGCCATATGATCCACCTGGCGCAATTTCAACTGCGCCATCTTCGTTGGGCTTTGGTACAAATGATGGGATAGAAATGGCTTCTTTTACTTCATCCTCAATTTTACCAATTTTAAAACCGAATAGTTCGAATGCCATTGTCGTCTCTCCAAAAAATAAATCCGCTAATACTAACTATTTAGCGGATTTATTTATGAACTAATTTTATAATTTATACGACTAATGTGCCAGTTGTAGTTGGTGCAGCAACTCTCCAGTAGTCATACGCAAATTCGCAACTAAACTCTTCGATAGCATCTGTATCCCAATTTACATCAATCGCTTGAAGATTGACTGGGAACAGATTAACGAACTCATAACTTCTAACAGGAACGCCAACCTTATTATATTGCGTAACTGTTGCAGTTGTTCTATATGATTGAGTTGTAGATAGTTGTGTTTCACGCAGATTCGCTTGATGGCGATTGATTGCGTTACTCCAAACTTCTAGTGCATGACGAACTTGAAAGTCTTCATCATTCAAAATCGTAGCAGTCCAGTTGGCAAAAGTTCTTGTTCCCGCTAATTTGATCTTACGACCAAAGTATGAGGCTTCGATAACGCTCAAAGAACTTTCGGGCATCTGTGCAGCTTTGCATGTGAAAGAAACTCTTGCTCCTATATTCGGAACACCAGAAGGCGTATCAATGATCACGCTGAACAGTGATGGTCGCGCGCCTCCTAGTGGTAATCCCGAAGAAGCGAACTCCGAAACATTAAATGTCATAAAATTCTCCCTTATCTAGTGTTCTAGAATTGTCCAACGACTTCGCTGAACTCTACGCCAGTTCTAACAGCTACGAAGTTTAGTTGTATAAAATTGATAGAACGAGCTGGTTTGATATAGATATCTCCAACAAATTCGTTACGATCAATCACTTCGCCAGTATTGTTCGAGCTATCGCAAACAACTCTGAAGTCGTAAATTCCACGACGTCCTTGAACATCACGCAAGAATGGCTCTACTATATTTCTAAACTGAGCACGCGTGAAATCGTCGTTGAATTCGAACAGAGTAAACTTTGCAGCAGTAGAAATCGCTTTTTCAAGAACGATAAACAATCTGCGAACGTTGATACGATCAAACGCTGACGGTTTTGCTAGCAAAGTTTTGTCGCCAAACAGAACCGTTCCTTGACCTGGGAATGTAACAACTGGATTTACGCCAGCTTTATACATCTGATCACGTTGACCTTTAGTCGCATTGAACGCAAGTTTGATTACATTTTTAACTTGGCCACGATTAAATCCAGCAGGCGAATACCATGGATCACGCTCATTATCTGTGCGAACCATAAGTCCAGCTGTGTCACCGTTTAGAGCAACGTAGCGATAGATATCGTTGTATTTGTCATACATGTATTTGTAATTACCGTCCATTACAGCATAAGATGATGATGGAAGTAGATTACGGAACGCAACAATGTCGTCCATTTCTGCACCAACATATCCGGCATTATTAACTACGTCTGCGCGACGTGGAGAAATAACAGCCAAACAGTCTTTACGGACTTCAGCGATATTGTTAATCGCATGAATCGCCACTGTCTGATTACCATCTCCAGTCAATACTAAGGACACGTCAACGGTTTCTGGATTTGCAAACGCATTCAGTCCGTTTATATAATCTGCAGCTCTTGGAGTAGAGCCATCGCGACCTTTACTAAAAGAAACATTTAAAGCAACAGATTGAGCGCCAGCCCCAAAATTTGCACCTGTAGTTACCTGTCTACCTACATTAGTAACTCCAGTCATATTTGCAGCCCACCAAACATATTTGGACTGTTGATTGATTACGTTTACATAATAGGATGTTGATCCATCTTCATTTTTAGCATCTGATGCTTTAGAAACTTTTTCAAATTTTTCAATAACAGTATTTGCAGTTCCAGTAATTCTCCCATCTTCATCTGCAACAACGATATGCATTTCATCGAAGGATGAGCCATCTCTAGAAGCTAACGTTGATGTGCCGGGAGCTGAATCAAAATAATTGTAAAATTCCCAACGTCTCGTGACAGATGATTGTGTCGCTGCAGTATTTCCGATATACTTATTCTGAAGTGTGATCGTTGCGCCAGAAGCAGAAGCAACTTTTACTTCGTATCTATCTGGACCAGCTATTAAAATATCACCTGCAACAAGAGTTGCTGCGTAAGCAGAATTAGAAGCTGTTACAGTGACAGAATTATTTGTAAACGATAGTGTACCGGAAGCTGTGCTTTGGAAAGCATTAGCAGAACGGCAAACTGAAACGCGCAATGTATTTCCTGTAGCGCCTGGATACTTTGCTACCCATAAACCAACTCCAGTGATGCCAGAAGAATAATTATCATAATAATCACTTTCATTTTTGATAATAGTATTCTTACCATTAGCTGAATTAGTTTGCGCATTTCGTGCTGCTAAAGAATCTGTTGATAAAGTACCTACGTTCGAACTACGAACAACTCTATTAACATACAACTTATTACCATAGCTAAGAAAACTAGCTGCAGTAAAAAAATCAGAAGCTGTATTTGAATTTGGTGTTCCGTAGGTAGTTGCAAGTTGATCCTCAGACCCGATCAGAACGCGTTGGTCTACTGGGCCCCACTTCGCATGCATCGCGATAGCGCCCTCTGTTGTGCTTACTGCCGGAATTACTGTAGTAAGATCGATCTCACTAACATTAACTCCTGGCGAAACTTGGAATGGCATAATCAGACTCCTTCCATCATTGAATTGATTGGTTATACTCTTTTATTTATAAAATACGGATTTTCACTAAAATTTATCGAATCTCTCGCCAAATTCATTAGTATAACTTCTTCCTATAGAATATTCAGTTTCTCCGTCGTCTACAAATCCCGCAGGAAGAAGATCTGATTCCATTTCTTTTATTTTTTCGTCTGAAAGTCTCTTTCTGATGTCCATATCTGTTAGTTCTTTGAAATACGGTTGTTTCGCTAACCAACCAAACATTACTAACCCCATCACCATATCATCATGACATCCTTCTTCTGCTTGATAAGAACTCCCTTTTACGATAAAAGTAGACAGCTCATCTATAGTTTCAAAATCTTGAATAATAAGTTTATTATTTTCGATAATATCTTTTATATTTGAACAGCCAATTCTCTTTACCTGCTTAGACATCTTCACGCCATACGTAGTCTTTCCGCCAAACCCTCCAGCAATACGTTGGCCTCCACGACCTTTAACTGAAGTGCTTAAGATATTTTCATATTCGAGATCGATATTTAAGGTATCTACGACCTGCTGACCGATGTCATTAGTTTCAACCAAAAGATACGCATCGTTGTAAAATCTTCCGTAGTTGACTAAAATTTCTGGATATAGTAATGGCGCAAGAATATTTGAGCGATATTTGGCTACTTGTTTGAAAGGAATTCCTGTAACGTCTATAACCGAGAGTGCAGAATAATCTAATTCTGCACCGTGACTCGTATCAGCTGCTATAACGTATACATGTTTTTCTTTTGGATACTCGTATATATCCAATCCCCATTTATCTTTAGTCGGAGTTACGAATGCGAGTTCACGAAGTTTCGTAGGATGAATAAGTGTATGTATGCTACCTAAGAACGAACAATTGAACTCTTGGTCGAATTGTTGCTCGCTTGTGTTTCTTATAGTCTGTTTTTTCCACTCCTCATCGCGCCCAGGAATAGAACTCCAATGGACTTCGATATTGATATAGTCGCTTCGTTTCTGTTCAGAATCAGTCCACATTTTATAGAAGTGATTCATACCGTTTGGTGTAGAAACTATGATAATTTTGGTTGTCTGACCTGCGCTAATCGTCGGATAGACTGATTGAAAAAATTCATCTGCGATATTTCTAGGAACGAAAGCAAATTCGTCTAGAAAAATCAAAGAATACGAACCTCCTCGAATAGCACTGGATGATGTTGCAGCCGCAGTAATTTTAGATCCGTTTTCAAACTCCAAAGATCCTCTATTCCAAGTTGCGACTCCTTGCTGAATCCATTTTGGAATATGCTCGTATGTTAGTTTAATTTTGGCTAGAAGTTCATTCGCAAGACGACCCTTATTCGCTAGAATTGCAATGTTTTGATTGTCATTGAACAGGGCATTCCAAAGAAGGTATCCTACAACCGTGGTGCTCTTACCACTTTGGCGCGGAAGTTTGCAAATAACGAAACGGTTAGAATGAAACTTCTTGACCATATCTTTTTGAAAATCCCACATTTTAAATGGAACTAATCCTAAATCGACAGATACGATCTTTACATAGTTTTCAATAAAATATTCTGGGTCTCCAGAACACCTGATATATTCTTCAAGTTCTTCTTTCGAATAATCTATTTTAACGCCCAGTGTCTTGAGCAAAGGATTTGATGCATTACCCATTGTAATTTTTACCTTGACAATTAGTTATCTTCATGATATAATACAGGTGTTCCGAGGGATCATACTATAGAAGCGATTTATTTCTATTATTGATCATCTTCTGCAGCTCTGCAGTATTCCCGACAAACAAATTGTTCTGGATATTAGTATCACCAATAGCAGTTTGATCTATATCTTTTAATTGCTTACGAAGATGGATTAAATCCTTATTCGCATCAACCAGTGTTTTTATCATCTGAGAAACAACTTCATAAGCTCTAGGGGAATCGCTCGCTCGCGCGAGGAGAATAATATCATCTAGAGCTCCAGTGCCTTTAGAAATAATTGAATGTATATTTTCTCTAGCTGTTTCGAAGTCTGCTGCTGCATCGTTTTCAACGGATGTAGTTTTAGGTAATTCTACTATTGGTTTCGAATTGGTTGGTAGATTCAATATTTCTTCCATATTATATTCCAAATTCGTTTTCATCCAATATATCCATAAGTTCCGTTTGCATATTGGAACGATCTAACTTCATCTACTCCAGTTGCAGGATTGTATTTAAATCCATCAGTATAGAAAAATAAATTCGCAGCTATTCCATAATCGCTATTCGCTGAAATATTTCTGAAATTAATGGAAAGCGCACTATTACTTGTTGGTGATCCATTCGCAAATTGTGCTGGAGTCAATACTATTCTTTCGGCTCTTCCGCTTCGAGCCATGTCATCATCTGTTATTCCTGCAGTGATTCCTCCTAAAGTAGGATCAATCTCATTATTTGCAGCATAAACGATGTTAAGATCGACTTGTGTTCTTTTAATAACTCCTGCTCTTTTAACAGGACCAAAGAACCAACCTTTCATTGTGAATGTTATAGTATATACTAATGCCCGTCTTGCAATAAAGTCGCCTTCATACGTATCGTCTATGGCTACACCAACCAATATAGTCGGAACATCCATCTTAATTCCCATCTCTGGGATCAAGTTAATAGTGTTGTTCCATTCTGGTCCGAAGTATGGAATTATTTGCTCGATGATCTGAGCACCATCGTCTGCATTTTTAACAAATATTGAAAGAGTCATATCGATATTATATGGAACTGGAACATACTGATATTTCATTTGTTTAAGATCTGACGAATTAAAGGCTACGTTTTTAGTTGTAGCTGATAATCTACGAGTTCCGTCGTAAGCTAGACCTGTCATTTCAAAGCCCATTCTGGGTAATTGAAGCGCCACGCTCTGATCCAAATTAGCATCTTGTCTTATACGAACTAGCCATTTTTCTTTCGGACCATAGGCAATAGGAACTGCGATTGTTTGGATCACTGTTCCTGCAGAATTCAGTCGTTGGACGACCAAATCATTAAACATGTTACCAAAGGCAACAATATATCTGCGAATGGTCTGATTATAAAATTGATTTCCAAACATAATTAATATCGATCCGTTTCTGAAAAAGGATTTCTCTCGGAAAAATCTATATAGAGAGTCGATTGCTGCTGAATATATTCATTATTAGCAGACGCATCTGTCGCCGACATTTGATATTCTTGAATAATGAAACCATCATCTTCGTTTAACAATACGCCAGTACCATCTTGAAGTGTAATTTGAAATAATAACAAATCTGAATTATATCGTGCGCCGATAGCATCGATCGCTGTGTTTCCAGTCTGTAGACCTTTTCCACCAATACGTTCAAACAACTCACAAGTTAGATCGTATGTGTATAATTTTCCATGTGGATAAAATATGGCTTCATGTTCTACAAATTTTATCTCATACAGCTTACTTGTTAGTGGGAAAAATATTAAATCTCCCTCGAAAGGTCGTGTTGATGCAATTGAATATCCATTGGCAGTTCCCGACTCTAATCGGAATGAGTCGGTATTTAAATATGCTCCAGTATTAGCAGTTTCTACTTGATAGTTGTATCCAATTTCATCGAGCAATTTTTCATTTGCTATTTGACCCCATCTTTTTTTAGAGACCGTGAATGTGATTTGATCTCGAATTTCAAGGTTAAATTTGGAAAGAAAATCTCCCTCTCCCTCAAAACCTTGAGTGTTCTTGATATACATTTCTAAGTCAATTGCGTTACTGAACGTAGACAACACATCTTCGCCAAGAAGAATGTCCTCTTTCACAAGGGTTCTTGGAAGATATTTCACATCCATGCCATACATCTTTATCGACTCTACAATAAGATCGTCCATGACGTCTTGTTCACGAACATACGTGAACGGTCGAAAAAATTTATTTGTCGTCATAAAAGTATATTCTATCCGACCATATCAAAGACAGGTAATGACTGTGAACTTAACATGGTATCTTCTAATCTTTGAATCTCTTCGTTTGCATCCTGCAAAATTGCTCTTCCATTGAAAGTTATTCCGCCTGGAAGTTGCATGCCTTCAAATTTTGATAGATTCATTCCCCATTGACGTTTAATTAAAGCTGTAGCGTATTTGAGTAAAAATATATCAGAATAAACGTCTGTGTATGTCTCTGGATCTATTGTTCCATAACAATCTACAATAATGTATTGACCAGCCATTACATCCGATGCCCAATCTAGATCTAAAAATAATTTATCCATATGGCGACTGTATCGTATGGGTTTTTTACCGTTGAAAGTTTCTTCCAATGTTTCAACATGACGCATGGCCATAACATATGCAGCAGATGCTGAATTAGAAAAGTCAAATAGATCGTTTAGATGCATCTGATATCTGATATTAAACAATCCGTTGATATTGGAGTTTCCGCCAGTAGCAAATATTGAAGTTACAGATTGAACTGATTCTGGAAGCGTTACATATCTATTTGTAATATCCGCTTCGGTCATCAAATACGATAGGTATAGATGCTCAGTTCCGTCGTAATGATAATCGCGATAGTAAGCCAAAGCATCGTCGATTCGATCTTGAATTTGATCCTCATCTACGTTGATATCGATAACTGGATATCCTAGTCTACGCAGGCAATACTCCTTAAATTCTTTTCTTGATACAGGAAGTGCCATAGTAGCTCCATAATTGTATTTATGACCTATTTATAATTAAAATACCCTCCAGTTTGATATTGGCTGAGTTCCTGTTGGATTCGATGAAATATCACGATAGCATATAATAAAATCTCCAGCTAGGCATATTCTTTGTTGAAATAATTCGTCTTCGTCAAATGCTTCAACGATCGTTTCTGTTTCTGAATCAAATCCTACGTTGTCGTGTTTTAATTTTCCAGGAAAAACAAAAAGATCGCCTTCTTTCACATTTTGTGTCCACGTGGCTGCATTGAATTGATTAAAATTATTATTGCAGTTCCAATGAGACATCTCAAAATACAAATCATTCATATTTCCATATTTTCTGTGAAATCTTAGAGGTCTATCGAGTCCTTTTGGAATATTAATGTAGTATGTGAAAACAACATGCGCGTCACCATGACTATGAATATTGGATTTAGTTCCAGAAACACTCAGCCACGATTTTACGAGAAATAGATCATACAATTGATCGTCTACGTTCATTGATCGTATATACTCTCTGGCGCAATCTGATGCGAAACGAAATATTGGAGAATATGAATCTACAGTATGCAGACTTACATGCTTCGTATTTTCACCAACGCCAATGACACTAGGAGTAGTTCCATTATTTCTAATATAATCAAAGATCGTCTTTTTAAATTGATCTTTGAATATATCATGATCCGGAAATTTCCACTCGCCGTATAATGTTGGAAATATTTCATGCTTTATCATAATATAAGATTTTGTTATGTAGTTTTTATTACATCAATATTATGAATTTTGTAATATTCTAGTTTTTCTAAACTAAAAGTTTTTCTGACTGCATCATTATCCCATTTTAAGCAAGATTCTTGATTTGCAAAGGTTACTGTTACCACTCGCACAGTTGATGTATTTGAAGAACAAATTTGATTATTAGAATTTTTAAATTCGACGGTATTAGATAAAATCAAACCTGTATCAACATAATATTTTTTTCTATATTCAAAAATATTTTTATAGTCAGAATTTGAATCAAAAAACATCCACCTAAATGATAGAGAGCAATTTGCTGGTTTGGTTTCTGTTATAACCTTAACGTATGGCATATATGACTCCATTTTATGACCTATAAATAACTATTTATAACGAGTGTAACGATAAATAAAATGATAATTAGTGAAAACAATTGGATTAATGACAATATTTTTTCGGAAAGAATGACAGAAAATTATGAAGTAAACATGAAACCGTATCCATTCAAGCCCTTAAAATTTTATGATGCTGCTCAGCAGGCAGCGATAAATATATCAAAAAAATATAAAAATCTTTATGTAGGATTAAGCGGTGGTATTGATTCGGAATATGTATTAGTATGTTTTCATAAATTAAAAATTCCAATAATTCCTCTGATCGTTTTGTGCGAAGGAAATGAGGAAGAAACAAAATACGCATTTAAAATATGCAAAAAACTGGAAATAAAACCAAAAGTCATTGAATGTTCAAATATTCAAATTATAGACATATGCATTAATTTTATATTCAAAAAAATAAATGGTATAGGATTTGAGTCTGCAACTAGAGTTTTCGCTGCACAATATGTTAAAAATAACAATGGAACTTTAATTTGTGGTGACCATGTTCTTGGAGATGGTGATGAAAACTTGATAAAGGATAGCGAATATTCTATGAATGAATATGATGGATATAATTCAGCGCATTATGGGGATGAAATTGGATTTTATTTGTATACTCCTGAACTCACGTATTCTATGATTAGTGGAAATACTTTAGACGGCGAAAATATGAGCTGGAAAGAGTATAAATCTAAATTATTTGGATTAGAAATGAGAGAGAAAATTTGTTACAATTATCCAGAAAAAATTAAAAAAATAAATCAACTTTTAATTAGAAAAACAAAAACTAACGCAGGAAAGCGTTGGAAAAAAAATGAGATTCTTGATATATTTAAACCATATATAATGCAACTATAAATAATTAATTATAACGATTCGGATGCATATGATAATTAGTGAAAATAATTGGATGATTGATAATTTTACGTCCACAGGACTTACATCAGATTACGATATAACATTTAATTTATATTCATTCAAACCATTAAATTTTTATTTAGCTTCTGAACAAGCAGCAATTAAATTATCAGAAAAATATAAAAATCTTTATGTGGGATTGAGTGGTGGTATTGATTCGGAATATGTATTGTTCTGTTTTCATAAATTAAAAATTCCAATAATTCCTCTGATCATATTATGTGAAGGAAATGAGGAAGAAACAAAATACGCATTTAAAATATGCAAAAAATTAAATATTATTCCTAAAGTTATAACTTGCTCAAATTATGAAATTTTGGATATATGTGTAAATTTCATATATAAAAAAATGAATGGTGTAGGATTTGAGTCTGCAACAAGAGCGCATGCAATGCATTATGTTAAAAACAATGGTGGAACTTTGATCTGCGGGGATAGTATTATAGGTGATGGTAATAGGTTAATAAGAGATAGTGAATATACTATGGATGAATGGGCTGGGTATTTTGGATACGAGATTGGATTTTTTACATACACTCCAGAACTTACATATTCCATGATTAGCGGAAATACTTTAGACGGCGAAAATATGAGCTGGAAAGAGTATAAATCTAAATTATTTGGATTAGAAATGAGGGATAAGATGAGATACATATATCCAAAAAATAATCAAAAGATTATTGAATCTATGTATAGAGTTGATCCGATCGAGCAAAAAAGACTCAATCATCTGCGTTCTCTAGGCATTCAAGTGCAACATACGCCACTTTCAACAAATAATAATTTTAAAACTGGAATAAAATGGAAAAAAAATGAGATTCTTGATATATTTAAACCATATCTAATATGAATTCTAACATTCAAATATATTCACCAGATAAATTTGGTTTTTATCAAGTTGGCGAATATAAAAGTTATAGCAAAATAGAAGCAATAGAATATTCTTTGAAGAGCAAAATAAATGTTCATTGGAATTTCAATGATGAAGTATTTTCAAAAGTAGACTTTTCAAAAGCTCCGGATATTTCTTTGAGTGACTTGTATAAATTAAGATGTCAGCAAATTAGAAATTCTTATGACTACGTTGTTTTATTTTATAGTGGTGGGTCTGATAGTCACAATATGTTGATGCATTGGATCGAATCTGGATGTAAAATAGACGAAGTGGCTATTTTAATATCATACGATGGATCTAAAGAAAAATATGATTACGCGAATGCTGAACAATTTCGCGTTTCTATTCCTAATACTATAGAACTTTCAAAAAAACACAATTTCGATTACAGGATAATAGATTTTTCAAAATACGTTATGGATTATTTATCTAACGGTGAAATAATATACGACATGAATTATCATCTTTCACCTAACAATATAGCAAAATCTTTACTAAGAAGTAAAATAGACGCATGGAAAGATTTGATTTTATCTGGTAAAAAAGTATGTTTCGTTTGGGGACATGATAAGATTAGTCTATTCCCTGAAAAAAATGGAAAAATGACTTTAAAATTTATGGATCAGCTAGATAATCTAGTATCTCCGATAACGCAAAGAAATTACAGCAATGGGTGGTACGATGAATTTTTTTATCATTCTCCCGATTTTCCTGAGATTATGAAAAAGCAAATCGACATAATTAAAAAGTTTTTAGATATAAAAACTGGAAGCGTTTTTAATTTATTATTATATTACCAGCAAAAGAATAATTATAGAGGATATTCTCGTAGATTAAATATGTATCTTTCTGACGACGGATACAGGAAACTTCTATATCCATATTGGGATTCTAATACATTTTCTTATGGTAAATCCCCATCTACTTCGAAATCTAGAATCGACAATTGGATATGGAATGGGAATATGCCACAAAAGGATATATTTTTATCTCAACATGAAATATTCCAATCAAAATTTGCCTCGCTTCCTGTTAATATTTCTAGAAAAAAATATGAAATTATTTAAGAGAAAATAGATCAATTTCAGATGTTGAAATCGTTTCTAATATATTTTGGGATTCCTGAATTGTTTTTATTAAGGATGCTTTTTTTACAAGAAATGAATTTCTTTTAATTTCAAATTCTGAAATACTAGTTTCAGAATCAACGATCGTTTTAAACAGGATACTGCATTCTATCGGAAATCTATCATTAAGAAAATTTATCATTCTTTGTTTTATCAGTATTTCTGATTGATCGTCGACCTTAGATATCTTACCAGTTGCTGAAAATGTAGAATGATTAAGAACATATGTGTTATCAAATTTTGATACACCGTCCATATTTATTTTATTTTTTAATAAATCATACAATAAATTCGGATTAATTTCATTTTCCACATAATATAATCTAGAGATATCATAATCTTTTGTAACGTCCATTTCAGAAATATATTCTAAAATATTTTTATTTTCATCTAGATACAATAACTTTACAATCTGTGTCATCTGAATCGCTCCCCTGTAAACCAATTAACCAGTGAGTATCTTGTGCCCTTTGTCACTGGTGTTACTCTATGTTTTAGAAAAGACGGAAAGACTACAATAGACCCCTGTGGTCTAGAATCTGGAACTATTCCGTTCTCAAATTCAAAATTTCCGCCTTCATAATCATCTGGATTAGTGATGCTTATGGTCATACTCAATTTTCTCATATCATTCTGAAATCCAAAAGAATCTTCATGAAAATCGTAAAACTCATCGTTATCGTATATAGTGAACTGTGGCGCCTGCTGCCCGGTTATAGAAAAATTCCAACCACTATTTTGATTCGCATAGGCCATGTATCTCCAAGATATAGCAGAAACCCAATCAGTAGGATCAAAAAAACCTACTTTAGATTTTCTTGTTTTTTCATCTATACATCCTTCAGCATTATCGCTCTGACCGCCAACTTTTCCAGAAGTCAATTCTAATTTTTTTCCTTCAGTAATAATTGCTTCGCAAACAGAAACTGGTATGATACCTTGCCATGACCACCACATCGGATCAATCATCATACTTTTTTCTCCCACACATTATCACGATAGTGACTGAAGGCCGCGCTGTGTCTATCACGATGTTTCATATAACGTGCTTGATCTTCTTCGGTCATCTCTTGTATTTTTGCTACAGTGTCATATCCACGTTTGAATGGTATAGCTTGCATTAGAGGATATCCGCTTTCCAATTTAATTACTCCAGACTCCATTTTAATAAAACCTGGAAAATTTACATACTCATGAAAATTATCTGTATCAACTATTCCGGCCATTAATTCTAAATTATCATCTGTTCTATTTATTGGTGATATAAACAGAGTCGACCATCCAGGTGGAGTTTGAACCATCCACCAGTTTAAAAATTTCAATGGATGTTTAGGAATGCGGGGATGCGTTATTACCTGGGATGTTCGATGTGACTGCACTATTGGCAAAATGAAATCACTCTCCCAAGTAACACCTGCTCCTTTGTCACTAACACTAATATGAACATCTGCAGCTAATGGAATTATCCATCCCGCGCACATGGCATCTAAAAATGGTGGACATCTTTTCAGTGTAGGAGTTGGTGTTATTGATCCTTTTGCTGGAGCAGCATATGGGACTAATTTTTTATACCATTCTGGAATATATCTTTTCGCAGGATAAGGCTCTGGAATAACCCCTTTCAGACGAGGTTCGCATTTAAACACAACACTTTCTTCTGTCTTATTCCAAAACATAATATAAACTCTCCAAAATATACATTATACTTCAATTTAAAATAATTGTCAAGGGTTATTGTGCGGCAAATGAAACCGTCACACTTTTACCTGGAGCCACAGAAACTGTATATCCTGCCAATGATTGAACATTAAATGTATTTGTTCCGGATCCGCCAATACCACCTGCGCCTGCACCAGTTCCGGCTGAGCCAGCAGTTCCAGCAGTTCCTGCTACGCCAGGATTTCCAGTTCCGCCTGCCATTGCAGGAACTGTTGCATTTCCAGCTGCGCCTGCAGTTCCAGCAACTCCTGGGTTTCCGGACGTTCCTGCAGTAGCACTTGTTCCTGCTACACCTGCAGTTCCTGCTACGCCAGGATTTCCAGCTCCGCCCGCCCTTGCAGGCACTGTTGCATTTCCAGCTGCGCCTGCAGTTCCAGCAACTCCTGGGTTTCCTGCGCCGGCCGGGGTAGGTGCGCCAACACCTGCGGTTCCAGCAGTTCCTGCTACGCCAGGATTTCCAGCTCCGCCCGCCCTTGCAGGCACTGTTGCATTTCCAGCTGCGCCTGCAGTTCCTGCTACGCCTGCAGTTCCTGCAACACCCGCTCCACCAGCTCCGCCTGCCATTGCAGGTGCTAATGCAGTTCCAGCAGCGCCAGCAGTTCCTGGATTGCTGCCACCTCCGGCACCACCTGCATTACCGTCCGCAGACAGACCACCTCTTCCGCCGGCGCCGCCGTAAACGCCACCTTTGTCGGCTCCAGAACCTCCACCACCACCATTTCCATAAAGAACGTTGGCACCGTTGTCTGTGCCAGCTGCTCCGCCTGCACCGTACGCAAGACCGCCAGCACCACCTCCACCACCACTACCACCAGTTCCTGCAGTTCCTGCTACGCCATTATTTCCTGGATTACCGGCAGTTCCTGGATTTCCAGCTGCACCTGCAGTTCCACCAGCTCCGCCCGGTCCACCTGCGCCATTAGTTCCTGCAGTTCCATCAGTTCCCTTGTTTCCAGCTGCACCTGCAGTGCCGCCAGTTCCATTGGCTCCAGAATTTCCTGGATTTCCTGAAACTCCCGCTACGCCAGCAGTTCCGCCAGTTCCGTTAGTGCCAGGATTACCATTAGTTCCTGCATTTCCTGCTGCGCCCGCAGTTCCAGCTGCACCATTATTACCTGGATTACCATTAGTTCCTATATTCCCCACTGTGCCCGCTGCGCCGCCAGTTCCGTTAGTGCCAGGATTACCATTAGTTCCTGCATTTCCTGCTGCGCCAGCAGTTCCGCCAGTTCCATTGGCTCCAGAATTTCCTGGATTACCGGCAGTTCCTGGATTTCCAGTTACACCAGCAGTTCCTGCAGCATACGTAACAGATGGAGTAGCTCCTGTCCATGCGGTAGGTCCGTTAAACGTAGATGCAACACCCACAGTTCCTGCTGATGCAGAAGTTCCTGCATTTCCCGCTCCGCCTGCCATTGCAGGTGCAGTCGCAGTTCCAGCAGTTCCAGCAGTTCCTGCTACGCCAGGATTTCCGGCTCCGCCTGCCATTGCAGGCACTGTTGCATTTCCAGCTGCGCCTGCAGTTCCTGCTACGCCAGGATTTCCAGTTCCTCCTGCAGTAGCACCTGTTCCAGCAGTTCCAGCAGTTCCTGCTACGCCAGGATTTCCAGTCCCTCCTGCAGTAGCACCTGTTCCAGCAGTTCCAGCAGTTCCTGCTACGCCAGGATTTCCAGTCCCTCCTGCCATTGCTGGTGCAGCTGTAGTTCCAGCAGTTCCAGCAGTTCCTGCTACGCCAGGATTTCCAGTTCCTCCTGCAGTAGCGCCAGTTCCATTAGCCCCTGCATTTCCAGCTGCGCCCACATTTCCAGCAGCAGCTGCTCCGCCTGCACCGCCATTTGTTGCACCAGTTCCAGCAGAACCAGCTGCGCCTGAAGGACCAGTCGCTCCTGCGGATCCTGCAGTTCCTGCAACACCCGCTCCACCAGCACCACCAGCGCCACCAGCGCCATCGGAGGGTGAGGCAGCATTTCCAGAATTTCCAGCCGCGCCCGAACCGGCAGTTCCACCACCACCACCACCACCACCTCCTCCACCACCAATGAAGCCGCTCGTTCCCGCAGTTCCTGCATTTCCTGCACCACCTGCAGTTCCCGCTGCGCCGTTGGTTCCTGCGTTACCTGGAGTTCCTGCATTTCCAATGACGCCTGCATTTCCAGCTGCGCCTGCAGTTCCACCAGTTCCATTGTTTCCTGAAGTTCCTGGGTTTCCAGCTGCACCTGCTGGTCCAGCAGTTCCACCAGTTCCATTGTTTCCTGAAGTTCCTGGGTTTCCTGCAGATCCCGCTGCACCTGCAGTTCCACCAGTTCCATTGTTTCCTGAAGTTCCTGGGTTTCCTGCAGATCCCGCTGCACCTGCAGTTCCTGCTCCGCCGTTGGTTCCTGGGTTACCTGCAGTTCCTGCGTTTCCAGCTGCGCCTGCAGTTCCTGCAGTTCCGTTGGCTCCAGAATTACCTGGATTTCCTGCATTTCCTGCTGCGCCTGCAGTTCCGCCATTACCAGCAACACCATTCGTTCCTGCATTTCCAGAACTTCCGGACCCAGAAACTGTTATGGTTCTAACACCATAAGGTACAGTATATGTGCCCGATGAATTAAACGTAACAGACCCTGCTGGTATTACAGGGTCTGTGAATAATGCTGTTGCTGTAAACATTGTTATCCTCTTTTATCAGCTAACTGTAGAAAATCTGCTGGAATGTCATTAATAGTTTTAGCAAACCATCTCACCTGATATTTTTCTGTTTTATCTTCTGAAATCCAAAATAATTTTTCGAATATAAGAATTGGTAATTTAGTAACAGGAATTTTGACCCATTGTTCGGGAGCAAGTTCTGGATCATGGAACCATGTGCTTAAAGCAGCCAAATGTTCGGCAGGAACAGGACTATACTTTAAATCTGTATATTTTATATTATTATCCTCTAGATAGTTTCGGAATGCTTGCGACTCTTCTCCATCTGTAGAATTTAAATAAATGTCTGTATATTTAATTGGTGTAGCCATATTTGAAATCTCCTATTTAAAATCTGATAACCTATCCTAATCTAGGCTTCAATAAATGATTGTGAAATATACCATCTTGTGTCGCCATCAAATTTAGTGCAAACATATATGGTAACTTTGTTTGCGGCCGATGATACTGCTGGTAATGTTGCGCTGTTATTATACAACAGAGTTTCACCAGCAGGTGCTGCAAATGCCATTGTGCGACTTCCAGTGGCATCCTGTTTGAAAATTACAACAATAGTTTTAATTGCTTCTGTTCTACCTGGCATGCCTGTCGGCAATGTAACAGTTGCGTTTCCTGTTAATGATATTCTTTGAACATTTCTTTGAGTGGATAATGTAATCGCTGTGGATGATGCGCGATACGACATTGCGTCTTCTGTGAAATTTCTAATTTTTTTACTAGAAAAGTTTACGTTATTCGAAAATACTCCAAATGAAGCTGTGTTTGAATAAACTCCGTTCGCACCACTAGTATTGATATCAGTGTTACCGGATACAGTCAATTGAGATGTAACAGTTGCTTTATTTGTTGAAGTATTTCCAGATACTGTTAAGTTTGTTCCAACAGTCGCGCGACCAGATAGAGTCGCAAGACCACTTGCTCCAATTGTTGTGAACGAACCAGTGTTCGCTGTTGTAGCTCCCACAGTTCCATTATGTGCGCCAAAAAATGGACCACCAGTTGTTCTACCGATAGTTGTATTTCCAGACACAGTCAATTGAGATGTAACAGTTGCTTTATTTGTTGAAGTGTTACCAGATACTGTTAAGTTTCCTGTATGGGCTAAAATTCCGGTTGAAGTTGTTGTCTTACCAGCAGCACCTAATGTTGTATTGCCAGATACAGTTAAATTAGTAGATACTGTTGCACGACCTGTATGCCCAAGCAATCCAGTTGTTGTGATTGTCTTACCCGCAGCACCTAATGTCGTGTTACCGGATACAGTAAGATTTGTTCCAATAGTTACTTGACCATTTGATGATAATAGTCCATTTACGATTGTGCGCTTAGTGGCTCCACCTAGAACTGTATTACCAGTCGCTCTAAGAACATTATTAGCAGTAATCGTATTTGCATAGAGAGAAGAATTGTTGATAGCAAATTGACTTAAACGATCAAACGCTATATTGGAATTCGTTCTCCAAGTATTGAATGTATTTGTGAGAGCTACGTTTGCAATTTTAGCCATTTGAATTCCTATTTAAGCGTGAGCTGAATCAGTAAATTTTTGATATCAGCAATATCTGTTTTTAATGTATTTATATCATCTAGGGCTACATTCAATTCTTTCTCTCTACTTCTCTTTTTCCTATAAGCATCCAGTCCAGTCTGATTCACATTTATTACGGCTGGTGCTTCTTCTTTTCCCGTAATATTTCTAACAAAATCTGGAGTTTCTTTTATTTTTGCAAGCATATAACTCTTAAGTCAGTGATTCTTGGAGGCTTAACTGTGACTGTATTTGTCATAACTATTTTGATCGCCAAATATTTATATCCTGTAAATCGTGCACCTAAGCTGTTTCTATACTCTATAACACCATTTGTATTATTTGCACCAGACAGATTAACCACTATACCATTTCGAGTAACTTTTTGAGCATTCGTTGGATACGTTTTCACACTGTAAACGTATTCTTTGAAATCTTCTGTATTCTCTGTATCTGAAATAATAGTAGATGCTGTGTTTTGAGTCATCGGCATCCATCTAGTGTTTAGGAACGTATCGCTATCTTCCTTATGAACTATTTTGTAATACACAAAAATGTTGGCTGTAGATGGCTTATAAGCATTTACATAAACCAAAATATCTTCAGCATCTTGACCATCAGCCAATGTAATTCTACGTGTAATATATCTAGTTTTTGCACTACCGCCAGAAGAAACATAATCTTCAGTCGATTGAATGTCAGTATTGGAATTTATCAAATTTTCAACAGAGGTAAGTGAAATGCGGTCTACGTCAATTGCTGGAGATACCAATCTACATGTAGAAGCTAAATGAATATTCATATTTAAAGAACCATCTTTCATGGTCGCGTTGCTAGCAGAAGTATTAGCTTCGTTGCTATAGCTCAAGACAAATTTTGATTCTGGAAATTCCTGAGTATCATTTACATTAATGTATGAATACGAACTATCAGAAGATGAAGAACTCTTTGCATATTTTCCTGCAAAAGTGATAGCTGTGTTTGCTGGACTTATATAATCTGATGTAAATTGCGCCACGTCGAGTTTCAAATTCTGTAAACCCAAAATTCGTGCAGTATATCCTAGAGTCTGCGATCTAATATAAGTATTTGACGTGAACATACGATTATTAGAAAACGAAGCGATCGGACCGCTGTTGATATAAGAAACATTAGCTAAATGCAAGTGGGTATTTGGATAATTAATCCTATCATAATATTCGATCTTTCCTGTTGGAGTCACGGTGCATAGGATTGATCCATTAGCAATAATTCTTCCAGTTGTTGAATTTGTATTTCTAATCCTTATAGTTTCTCCCGCTTTAAATTTAGAAGCAGTAGACACATTTTTAACTCTGATCTGTCCGTTAAAAATTTTTGTGTTTGAAGAAACTGTTGCTGTTGCTCCAGAAGTCATTCCTTGAATAAAACATACGTCATTATTAACATTTGTTCCAACAGTTATTGCAGAGGTCTTTGCAAATGTTCCACGTATTAATGTTTCACCATGAACTGATTCGCCAATTGATGAAAAATCTGAAGAAACGTTCGCAACCGTCAAGTAATCGCGATCGTCATTTTTAAATTTGATCTGTCCGGTATTGATGAGATTAAAATTTGCATAATACATTGTATACTTGATATCTTCTTCGTCAATTCCTGTGAATGTCTTATTATTACCGGATGCGAATAGCATACCGACTGCAGGTTGTTGAGAAACTCTTGTTCCTGTAACTAGATCATTTTCTCCAAGTCTGCTAGTAAAAATTGTAAAATTTGGACTTCCTCCACCAGGGATAATTTGAAATCCATATTCTTTTCCATCTAAAAGATACACGGGAGAAGGAAACATAAACGGAGTAGGTATTGAACCATCGGCACTAGTATTTATATCTCGGGGTTCTCGTCTTTTAGTTGAAAAAGGAAGAACTCGTCCAGTAAAAGCTCCGGTTAGCGGATCAATTTCACATATATTAACAGTTACAGGTTGAACCGGATCTTTTGTCGCAAAATATAAATCAATTTTGGTTAAATATATTCCAGTAGACACAATTCCATTCCAAGAAAGTGTGTCTACTAAAAAAGTTTGTCCTATAGATTCGCTCATTTATTTTTCCAATTTAGTTTAGAATTAATTTTAATCGCCGTCGTCGCGCAAGTTGATAGGTGGATTTGCTGCCGCATATGCTGCATCAGCAGCCGCCTGAATCTCTGCTGCGGCCGCTGCGGCCGCGCGGGCTGCTGCTGCTGCTGCTGCGGCCGCCTCTGCTGCAAATGTTGCATCAATATCACGAATGAGTCTTGCAAGTCTATCTGCACCTAACGCCTCATTGGCAGCAGGACCTGCAGCTCCAGCAGGTCCTTGAACTCCGGCAGATCCGGTTGCTCCGGTAGCGCCTGTTGCTCCTGTTGCTCCGGTAGCGCCTTCAAGACCTCTATCTCCCTGAATTCCCTTATCGCCCTTATCGCCCTTTGAGCCTGTTGCGCCTGTTGCTCCAGTAGCACCTGTGGATCCAGTTGCTCCTGTTGCTCCGGTGGCACCTGTTGCTCCGGTGGCACCTGTTGCACCTGTGGCACCGTTTCTTACAGTTCCGGTGACGCGATTACCACCGCCAGTAATATTAGTCACCTCAGTAGTTCCTGCAAATGATTCAGATACTCCAGAATAACTAAATGTTGGTTGTCTTGTAGAAACCACAGTATCCTGAGTTCCAGAAGTCAATCCTTCTGCTGTATACGTTGTTTCAGCAGAGGTTAATAAAGTTCCTTTTGCAGAACTATTCATAGGACTATCTGTTAATCTAAATAACTTAGATCCTGTTCTAAATTTCAATGAAGAATTATTTGGTAAATTAAATATTCCAGAAACAGATCCGTCTTTATCCGAATAGAATGCATCACCCATATTTCCAGTTATAGTTAATGCACTAATTACCCCCGTTGCTGGAGTAATATATGCTGAAACATCAACGCCATCAAAAAACGCATAAAGTCTACTACTTGGTTTCATTGAAGTGGCTCTAAACTCAATTACCCTCGCGCGCATGAATGGTTGAATATTTACATCTTTAACTAAACCACCAATATTTTGAGTTGTAGTTTGTGGCGTTACGGTTGTTTTTATACCAGAGCGAGTATTTTGCTCGTTCACTAATGTTGCTTCTTCTGTAACGTATGACTGAACTACATCTTGACCATCGCTACCATTAGCAACTGTTGTTAGATTTGTTGTGCGTTCTGTGATAGATTTAGTAGTCGACCCAGTGATTGTTTTATTCCAAACACTCCAATCTGTTCCCCAAGATCCAGCAGCCATATGAACAAATGCGTCAGAATTTAAATCAAAATTGACTTGAACGTCTGGACGATTAACAGTATCTACCCAAACATCATTATCTGGGAATAAACGAATTTGACCCTTAAAGGAATATACCGTTCCAGCAAGATTTCTTGTTGTTGTAGCATATCTTTGCTGCCCCATTACACCATGATTATATGGTAATGTGATTAAACTTCCTGGAAGAGTTTCTACTTTAACACCAAGTTGCCCTGCCCTAATACTCGATGATTTAGTTCCGCTAGTTACTGGAGCTGCATTACTAAATCCGTCACTACAATTTTCCAAATATAACTTGTTATTAATTTTATATCGAAGCGTTGCGGTAGCAGAACCATTCGTAATTATTGAACCATTTGAAAAATCGACTTGAGAATTAGAGATGTAGACAACTTGATCTCGGCAATAACCCCGTGTTGTAAAATTTGTTCTTACAACGTTCACACTATTTGCGGCGTTATAAAATACTGGTATATTGTCCATTTTGAATGGCGGACGACCTTCGCCAGCTTTAGTATCGATCGAGATCTTATAATCAAGATCGTGAACATTTCCAATACCATGTCCGGAAAATGAATCTACCAAAATTCCGTTTTTAAATCTATCTACGCCAGTAGAGTCTGCGATAGAAAGATTTTTTGCATCTTTCTCTAGCATGCTTAACGATGTATAATATTCTAAATGATCCACTCTATCGCGAATAGCAGCGATGTCTTTCATTGTGAATCTTTCGTTCTTTGTTGGAACTATCGAACAAGATATATCTGCTCGTTTATAATTTCTTCCTTCATCTGGAGTCAATGATGGATATGGCGCTACTGAAATCGTAGCCATATGCATCACATCATCTTTAATATTAGGTGTTGCTGGAGACAATGATGGAATTCCTCTTATCGAAGAAAATACTCCGCTAGAATTTAAAACGAGTGCATCTTTACGTTTTAAATAATATTCATAGTCTATAGTGAAACTAGCTGCGCTTGGAATCGTATGGAGTCCGCCCGATGGTTGATCAAATGCTACAGATTTTGCAGGATTAGTAGAAATATTTGATATCGCGGTAACTGTATTTGCTGTATCCGTTATTCTTGGACGAATATCAATACAATCTCTTAGATCATATGTTATACCATCGGCGGATGAAGTAAATAGTGGAATTTCTTGAGTGAAAATTGTAGCAGTATTCGCAGCAGAATCATCTACAGGATATGAGTCGACAGTAAGGTAACCAACTCCAGAAGAACTGCTATGTGTAAAATAATCAAACTTTACAAGAAATCTATCATTAGCAGATATTGTTAATCCGCTTGTAGATTTTTTTACAAGTTTTGCATGATCATAATAATTATCTGTCATTCCAGAATCAAGAGTGAAATGCGAAGTGACGTCAGTTCCCTCAGTCAAAGATGCAAATCTGCTAGGCGTTCCTGTTTTTTGACGAACTGAAATTAATTTAAATCCATCAGATGAACCTAATGGCCATGGTCCAGTTGTGTTTGCAGTATATCCACCACCAGTTCCGCAACGAATTTCAACTAATCTGGACCTGTTAATTGTTTTGGCTGCTTCTCTTCCATTAGCTTTATTTAATTTACAAATAATGGTTGCATCTAAAGACACAGATGGTGGAGTTTTAATGTCCAATGCCATAACTGTAGTTGACGAAAGTGTCATAGTTCTTTGCTGCGTATTAGTGTCTCCAGAAAAATCTAAAACGTGGCCTGGAAGATATCTTTTATGATATGCGCCACTAGTCGTCGCTGGAGCAACAACTTCTAAAGTTAATGCTGTTGCGCTCGCAATAGATTTAACTACATGATATCCTGCAGCTGTTGTAGATATAACATCACCTGGAACTAACTGAGTTGTAAATGCAGTTCCACTTCCAGTAACAGAAGCACTTCCATTAGTGATAGTAACAGTTCCAGTTAAATTTGCAGTATTTGCCGTTCCTCTGCTAACAACATAATATTCTTTTTTCTGAGTAGAACTTAATGCACCAATACTTCCAGAAAATGTTTCACTCGCTACTGTTGTATCGACAGAAGAAGTTCCAGCAGTAGAAAATGATATATCAAATGATTTGTAGAATGAAAAGTCTGTAGTGATGTTGCCACTTGTGTCTCTTATTCTTTTTAGAGCCTTTGCAGGTATCTTGAATACAGAATAATCATACGAAGGATCTGTAGTATTTGCGCTCTTACCAGTGGCCTTGGCTCCAATTTCAGAACATATATCTGACCGCCCCGTTGTTAGAGTTGTATTTGCTATCTGGGTTCCTGCTGCATAACAAACACTCATTACATCCGCAAACGATCTATTTGGTGATGTGATTTTGATATCTGTTAAATATAGTTTGTATATTGCTTCGCGCGTTCCGCCAGTTCCAGTATAACGCTGAATTCCTTTAACTCTTGCAGTTCCTAACTCAGATCCAGGCATTGCCATCGTTCCGCCACCAGCTCCACCATTGACTGTAGCTATACCGCTATTAGCAGTATTTGCACTTCGCAGAGAAACGATACCTTGTGCATTGATATCCCACTTACCCATTACATTTTTTACATAAACATAATTTCCATAGTCTGCGAGAATAGTGCCACTGCTAACAGCTTTGTAGTCGATCCCCTTTTCCAAACTTAATGTCGAACTGGTTATTGTTTCAATGTCATAACCCTTCACATACGCCTTACCTGGATCGATATTGACTGCTATAAGAGAAGTATTTCCACCTAATTCTGAAGTAAATACGCCGTGATTGTTTCCAGTATCGTAATGCGGTAGAAGTCTAGTTTGTAATCCACGAACTACATAATCGCCCGACTCGTCACGAGTTCTTTGGGCCATGTAATCTTTTACTGCCGCATATTCTGGCTTTGTAGATTGATTTTGAATTATTCCATTTTTAATTTGCAATAATTCAACGAAGTTATTTGAAGTAGAAGATGTTATGAATTTTTTTGCAAGAACTGCATACATTTTAAATCTGCTTGCTCCAGGCGCTGCGTAGTTATACGCGCCTGCTGCTGGATCTAGAAGCGTAGTATCATCTGCTTCATTTACGATACTTTCTTCTACATTATATCCGATTCTGTATGTTGGGTATATCGAATATCTTTCTAGAACTAAATTTTGTGCATCAGTTCTGATAAAATGGTCTTTCGAATAAATGATACCAGAATTAATTGTTATTCTGCTTCCTACGCCGCCAGAATATGCAGCAATTAAATTGGCTGATAATCCACCGGAAGCTGTGATGACTTCTCCGTTAGCAAAATAACTAGTGCCGGAGGTATTTCCGCTGATGTATTTTACAAACAGCGTTTTGAAGTTTGGTGTATTTGCTTCTGCGCCTACACCATAGTCTAAAACAAGAGCTTTGACTTTTTGATTTGCGCCAGTGATTGTTTTCCCAATATATTGATCTAACTGAACTGCTTCTCCCGACGCATTGTTATCACGCAATTTTATATAATAAATTTCTCTATCTAAGTGCGCTTCACATCCACTAACAACGCTTCCTTCTTTAAAAATATGGGAAGCAAATCTATCAATTTGGTTTTGTAGTATAGATTGAAGTTGTGTTAATTCACGTGCTTGAACCGCAAGACCCGGTCTAAAAAGAATACGATGAAAATTTTTCGATTCATCAAAATCGTCGTAATACGGGGCTGTATTTAGATTAGTTGAAATCGTTACATTATTTGAAGAAACCATTTATTTTCTCTCTTAAAAACTTAAAACGATTTTAACATCTTCGAGCTGATCAGATGCTCTAGTGATCGGAACTCTATTTTCATTGTAAATAATAACGCCAGTATATTCTTTCAATGCTGGTCTTATATATGAGATAACATTTGCTGTATATCCAGAAGTTACTCCTTGAACAGTTTCGCCTTCTGCAAAACTTTGTCCGATACCACTTGTAACTAATCGAATCAATTTCAATACGCCTTTAGTTCTAGAACTATTGGTGTTTGCAAAATAAACTAAACGCCCTTTAGCGCCACTTTGATTTCCTCTTATAACTTCATCTGTCGTAAAATCACCAGAAACCACGTTGACTGTAATTCTATGAGTTTGATCAATGACGGAAGTATTTGCTGCAGAACCATTTCTCAATAAAGGATCGCGAATAATTCCAATTGTTCTAATATCATTATTAGTTGGTAAAGTATTTGATTCTGCGCCTTTTAGTTGAACGTTCATCATTATATATTTGCCAAACAACTCATTAACTGGACTTGATCCATGCCCCCGCACTGGTGATATAATAGGGATTGCTTTTGCGCCGGACCCACGAGAAGTATTTGCAGAAATCACTACGTTTGCGCTAGAATAATTTGCACCAACTCTTATCATAGAAATTTTTCTAACTTGACCACCAACCGTATTCGATACCCAAGCAGTCGCGCGTTTTGTTTCTGTTGTTCCACTGTCTCCAGATATTGTAACTGTTGGACTTATAGAATAAGTCGACGTTGTATTCGGAGTTATCGTAAATGCAGTATTTACCGTCAATGCCCTGGTAGTACCAACATAATTTATAATTTTTCTTAACGATCCACCAAGGCCAGATCCTTTTCCAGAAGTGATCATTATGGAAGATCCAACATATGCGTCATCTGTTCCGATAGCATTACTTCCAAGAACAAAAACTGTAGAGTTTGATATAGAAGAAAAAACATTTGAAGTAGAAAGATATCCACTTCCGTTCGCAGTAATTTGTATATGTTCTATTGAACCATTAGCAGCTGCTTGTTGAACAATCCATTGCGCACTAGAATCATTAGCTGAAATATTTTTTACTGGTATGAATTGATTCGTTAAAAACTTATTTTTCTCGCCAGCAGATACTGTATATAAAAATTTCCATCTATAATTATCTGCAGTTGAAATAATAGATGTGCTTGTTCCAGTAGGAACTACAGTAGAATATGCACCAAAGTTATTGTCAATACATTTATATACATTGTCTTGCGAAGTCATAACATAAAATGGCGAACCACTCAGAGAAGCATTATTTGAGGTGTATTGGGTATAAACTGTATTTGCGGTCCAATTGAAACGCGGAATACAATGCGTTACATCTGAAACTTGAATTCGTTTAAGCCCAATAATATCACGCCAAAAATCATAATATGTAGAATCATAAGAATCTACAGGTGTTGGTGGTGTCGCATCATTCGCATAAGCATAACTTTTCCCCGCAAACAAATAATAAATGTTTGGATTAGTTTCTGAAAATGACTCAAGAAATTGAATCGCGTTATGTATGCGAAAATGCGATGTTACCAACGAAGCCATTAATTATCCGCCAAGAACTGTTGTATACGATACGTTCAATGTGTCTCCGCTCGAAACAATTTTATCTCCTGCAGAAAAAAGCCCAGCAGAATATAGTGTTCCAGTTGTTGGACCAACACCAGCATTGCTCTTATTTGGATTTGAAGTTAAGAATGCACCCTTAACGGTACCTGAGCTTGAAATCGAAAATACAGTAGCATTAGATGAAGCAATTGCTTTGGATGCAGCAGCTGCAAATGTGACTTGACGAAGCGAGGTCTGACTGAAATTTGGTGCATTATTACTATTACATTGACCCCAATTACTATGGCTTGCTTGAGTATCTGTATTAGCAACTGTTGCATAGTTATTAGCGCCTTTTAATGAACTAATCAGACCAATATACCATGCAGTCACTTGGGTTGTAGATCTAAATTGAACTCCGAGCATATGATTACGCCCCTGGTCAGTTACGACATTTTTAATATAATCTGACCACTTTAGATTACCATCTTTGTCGTAACATTCGGTCACATAATATCCAGCAGGAGATACAGCTTCCGATGAACTTGCTCCACGTGTTACTGATGCAGCGAAAGCATCTTTTGAAATTGCAATTTCTGAAGACATAATTTTTCCTTTATTTGCGATAAGATAATGTATTGCTTTAATACTATTTCCTATTTATACGTGATATTTCATATATTTACGATCCCCAATACATTTGTGCATTTGCTGTCGTTGGTATGTAATCTGACGTTAGAGTCAAGAAGCTATTGGAGTAGATTGTTGCAACAGTATAGAGAGTTGTATTTGCGCCGCCAACTATCGCTGGTATAATCTTCACTATTGTTGAAGATACAATTGTGCCATTTCCAAAGTTTCCATTCGCTTGACGATCTAGATTACGTCCTCTATCAGGAGGAGTTACTAGAACAAGTCTTGGGATTCCGTTCAAATCAGTCATAGTTTGAAGCTGAACAGCTTTGAATATATTCACAGTATCCGTGCTAAACGCAGATATCTGTGTATTGCCATATACAACTCTTACATATCCATCAGGTTGTCCAGTCGTTGTTGCAAGTTTAAATATCAGAGCGGTTTGTCTATCGGAAACCAATCCAGCAGTTTCTAATATAGAAGCAGGTCCAGTATATACAGCTATCTGCGAATCTGTTGCTGTTCCGCTTGTTTCTAGAATAGAACCAGGACCAGTATACACGGCTGTTTCTAGATCATCAGGTGTAGAAGCTTCTAGAATAGAACCTGGACCAGTATACACAGCTGTTTCTAGATCAGCAGGTGTAGAATCTTCGGAAACTGATGCTAATGAATTCCACTGAGCTATTTCTAGATCAGCAGGTGTAGAAGTTTCGGAAACTGATGCTAATGAATTCCACTGAGCTGTTTCTAGATCAACTATTGTTCCTCCCGTTTCTAGAACAGAACCAATTCGATTGGACGAAGCTGTTTCTAGATCATCAGGTGTAGAAGCTTCTAGAATAGAACCTGGACCAGTATACACAGCTGTTTCTAGATCATCAGGTATAGAAGCTTCTAGAATAGAACCTGGACCAGTATACACAGCTGTTTCTCTGTCGACCGGAGTTCCACCGGATTCTTGAAGAACGACATCTTTCGTTACAATTGACACGAAAATGTCAGCAGGGGTAGAAGTTTCATAAATAGACGCAACCACGTTAATTCCACCAATGAAGCTATCTGTTGGAGTAATTGATTCTATTAGTGGTTTATAGAAAGCTGAATCAGAACGCTCTCGTTGAATGTAAGATACGAAATTTGTGTCAAATTTTTCTTCAATCAAATCATCAGAATTTTGAGCAATTAAAGCGTCGCCCGAATCATCTTCTAGTAAAAATCTAGCAACTGGATTTTCTATGCGTAAATATCCCGTGTTATCTTCTAGCATATACGGTAAGAAATTATCTTGGAATATTGATTGTGGAACAGAAGATGCAACAGTGACTTGCATATTTGGTACAGAAGTTATCTCATATGTCCCAAACATTTTCGTTCCAGCAGGGTGCAAAAGATTTTGCACTACGTCACGATATTTGTCAACTAGAACAGATGATTTTATTGCATATGAAAATTCCTGATAATAATCACTATCCTGAATTTTATTATTCCAGCTTAAAAATCCTTTCGTGCCTAAATATCGCCCGGTAAGTGTTCTAATACCAGAAACAGATGTAACAAAAGTGTTTCCGTTATATACTCTATTTAATACGTGTCTTTTAATTCCAGGCGGTGTAGAAGTATCTGTGGTTGTTGTGTTTGCCAAATTGCTAACAGAATTTCCAGATCTTGAATTTGTTATATTTACTTTTTCGCCAAGAATAAAATCAGTTCCTGCCGAAGTGATTGTAATACCAGTGATTGTGCCAGGAGCGCGATCTACCGCGATTACGGCATCGTTTCCACGAATCGCTGTATTTGATTGATATGCAATATCTTGATCCACAACAGTAACTGTTGGAAATGTATCATAACCAAAACCTGGTGATATGATAGAGATAGCATTAATCGATCCAATGGTAACTGGACCAACTTTTAATGCTTTATTTAATCTGCTATACACATTAGCTACTGCAATATTTGAACTTAATATTGCAGAATTTGTTCCAAGAGAACCAAAGCTCAGGCCTACGTTTGATGTTGGTAAGTTTCCATTCAATACTACATTTCTAACAGGACCAATTGTATCACTAAACATTGTGATTGTTGATGTGTTAGAAAGAGAAACAACTTCAAGTATCGGAGTGACTACTGGAACTGTTGAAGAAATTGTACCAAACGTAAATCTTGAGTTAACTCCAGTTCTATATCCAGTTCCGCCCTTACTAATTCTAAACGTCAGAGAGCCTGGAGTATTTTCAATTGATGATACGAGTCCTTCTGCAACTGAGCCGCTGGTTGTTCCGACTAATGATAGTGAATCTCCTTTAACATTAAAAGCTCCACCATTGGTTATTGTTTGAGAAGTGAGACCCCCAATTCCGGCTCGAACTGTAACAGTGTTTCCAAATCCATCAGAAACGATTTCTTTATCTAAGAACGTTCCAGAAGTGTTTTCTACCGTTAATGTAAATACTTCTATGCCTAAATTAATTGTAGTAAGAATTCCCTGAACACGTCCAATAGCTCCAGAAGTCTGCCCTGTCACTACTCTACCGTCTAGATCAGTCAATATTCCAGTTCGCTTTTCAACAGTCAATACTGTTTCTCTAATCCACCGTCCGTCAGAAGCGCGAAGAACGTCTTCGCCTGGATAATAAAAATTTACATCTGCGCCAAATAAAATATGAAATAAAAATTTGAATGATTTTTGAGATCCGCGAGAACGATAAAATTCACGAATATGTTTTACGATAAGTCGTTTATCGGCCAGAGCTGTTTTTGGTATACTCAGTGCATATTGTTTTCTAAAATATTCTACGAATTCTGTAACGGTTCTATCTATGTCCTGATTATCTTTAAGAGTTCGTATTGCATCTATTGATTTTCCAGATTGCTCCAAATACTCATAATACGCTTCCATAAAAGCAACAAATCGTGGTCCATTCTCACGAATATATTCTGGAAATTGTTGTTCTACAAGAGGGGATATCTTCTTATAGACTTCATTTGCTCCGGATATAGCCATATCAATATGTCACTAAACCAAGAGCTGATGAGGTAACAGAACTTAATGAAGTTGTGGATCCAATAGTGTCGATTGATGTAATTATAGATTCAACTCTATTAGACTCGTCATTGACCACACGTATAGAAGCTCCATCGATCAATAAGATTTGATTTCTTATTGGAGCCACGTCTTCGTATACAGGTCGTGCATCTAATGCAATTTCTCCAAATATTTCTGATGGTAGAAAACTATAAATGTATACAACTCCTAATTCATAGTCTACTTCTCCCGCAGTAGAATTAGTGTATATTCTTTTTCCGCTAATCGGATCTTCATAATAAATCCTAAGAGTTCCAAAACCATCGTCATCAAAATATGAAACTCTATCTTTATAAGTAAATTGTGAAGAGGATACGTATCCATACAATAGATCAGTAATGACTTTTTTAGAATCTCCTAGTCTTCTAATTTGTTGATTGAACGACAAAACATAGTCGTCGGCTCTAACAATCGAAGGAGCAAATTTTCTTTGCATAAGAATTCCTGCCGTTGCGCCAACAATAGAAGATTCAGCATTTGATATGTAATCTAAAAATTTAGAAAATCTAAATTTTTTGGCAAATAAATTGAGATTGCTTGTTTCATATGCAATAATTTTTTGTTTAACAAGATTTCCGATATCAGACCCACTCAGTTCAGTATCTGCTGGATTGTATCGTATTGTTATGGTAGGAACTATGTATAGGTAGGTTGGATCCACAATCACAACATCAATAGATTGAACATTATATTCTTTTATTTTTTCTATGATTAATGATTTTCTAGCAGTAGAAATTAAAGTTCCGACTGATGGTTTTACTGCAACGTAGACTTTTCCATATATGGGTGGCATGTTTTCTTCTCCGCCCCAAGAATTTACAGCAGCTAGATCGGGATTCAAACTTAAAATCAAAGAGGAATAATCATTCTTAGATACAGCTCTATTTTGGGTTTGAAATGCTCGTGGTGCATTAAAACGAATTGAGTCTATAGGTTCTTGTGATGTGCCTCCAGAGCCTCTTTCAGCAACAGATATACTATATGAACTCTTTCCACCTAAAGTTCCTGGTCCAGTAAATTGATTGGCACCATTTCCACGAGTTCCATTACATACGCGATAATTAACTGTGACTGTGCTATTATTATCTGGCGCTGCGCCATAAACTCCATCTCCGAAATGTACCTTGTATAAATTTCCTCTATCCGCATCTAAAAAATACACCTTAGAAATTGAGTTTACAGAAAATATATCATCCGCGCGAATGAAAGGTTGATTATTTGAACCAACTGTTGCTGAGATGGTGATACTTGATGTATCCACATTCACATTGGGTAAAACGAAAGATGTGTTTGCTGCAGTATAAAGAAATCTATGAGTTAAAGGCGTTCCTTCAACTATGTTGATATAACCGTTAAAACCATTTGTAGAATTTGCAGCAATACTGTAAGATTTTGGAGTAACGAAAATATAACTAACGCCATTTATAGAAGCTGTAAATTGTGAATTTTTTGTTATGTTTAAACTTCTTTCAGCGAATGTGGCAGGATTTGTAAAAGATATCCTGACATTAGCTGTTGCGCCCTGCGCAGATCTTGGTCTATATCCTAGGGCTTTTGCATGAGATACAACGCTGTCATATAGCTGCGCTGATTCTAAAAAGCTCTCATTCGCAGCCATATTTGCATAAAATGCGTTGTAATACGTGTTGTATGCGAGAAGATCTAAAATAGAACCGATGGCAGAATCTTCGTAATCGAAGTCTGCGAATTCAGATTTAGCTTTTATGAAGTCGCGTAGATTTGCGCGAATAGTATCAAAAGATAATCCAGTTACTGAGATAGAGGTATTAGCGGGCATTATCTTATCCTATCGAGCGAAATATTCGCTTCAGAAATATTTGTTGAATTTTTTCCACGAAATATAATACTGACGCTCAATCTATTCCTATCTGGATCTCCAACGATTTGGACATCTAGAAGTTCGACTCTTGGTTCATAATTTTTGATAGCAGTTTCTATATTATATTTGATGGAAGTTTCCATTGCAGAACTATAATTTTCAAATAATTGCTCACGGATGCTTGATCCAAAATCCGATCGAAATGGTCTTTCGTATTGATTAGTCATTATCAAATTTTTAATGGCTTGTATTAAAGAGTCATCATTTTTCTTGACAAAGAGTTTACCAGTAACTGGATGTGCTCTCATAGCAAGATCAAAATCTTTGTATGCAATGGTATTCGTTTGGCGTGCCATATTTTTCCTTAATTTGACCTATTTATTACTTATTCTAGCCGGTCTATTAAATTATTTATCCCGCACTTACCGTAGATGATCCAGAAGCAGTATGTCCGCATGTTGCAGAATCTCCTGCTCTACAAACAAATATCCCATTTGCCCTAACTGTGCTACTATGTCCAGACATCGTAGCGGCTATATGCACTGATGGACCATGGCTTACAATCGATGCACCCGTCACAGCAACTGAGCTTCCGTTCACGCGAACAGCAGGCGCTAGGTTTCCAATTATAGTTCCTCCTGCTGTATCCACTCCGACTCTACTTATTCCGGGCATTATATGTCCTTTAATTCAAATCTATTGTGCTGCCAACTATCTTCGTTGCTCCGCCTGAAGAATGTGTAACATTTCCAGAAGTTATGCATTGAGAATCACCACTAACTTGATGCGATCTTGATCCAAGAATTTCCTCGGTATCGTTTCCGATTATTTTTGTTTTCATATTACCATGAACTTTTAAATTATAATCTCCAGAAACTTCCTGTATCATATCACCCTTAACGTATAATCTAGCGTCGCCAGAAATTGTGATGTTACATTTTCCGGAAATTAAAACACTCTTATCCTTAACACACACTTCAAAATCATCACCAATGATTTTCGTTACCCTATCTCCTGTATTTTGTATCTCACAAAAAGTTCCAGTTTTATGATAGATATGAATTCTTTCATTATCTACTGTATCGTCGATTTCAATTGCGTGACCAGATTCAGTTTGTGTAACATGATTTTTGGGGTATACAGGATCTTTTCCATTTCTAGGAAGTGGTTCAGTCCATGTTTTAAATTCATTTTCTGTAACATATCTTGCAGTAGGAACATCTTTAACTCTATTCGCTTCTTTATCTTTTGTTATCTTATCTTCAATAAATCTAGTATAAGCTAAATTTGGAGTATCTGGAAATCCTGGATTGGTTGGATAAATTCCGTCTGGATCAGAATATCCGCCCTGATCGGATCCATCTGGGATCCCATGTAATGATCCCATAACTACAGGTTGCTGTGCATTTTCTCCGTCTAGAAAAAAACCCATCACATAAGAACCATTCAGTAATCCAGTTCCAGAACGACCAATGCTGCTTGTTGATGCAGAAGTAACAGGCATCAAAACTTGTGCCCACGGTAAATTTTTAACAGGAAGTTCGTCTATATTGTCAGAATGCCATCCTACACATCTAATCCTAACTCTTCCGCAATTTAGAGGATCATTTATGTCTTGAACAATTCCTATAAACCATATAAATCCTTCTGCGCCAATCCAATTTTCTTTTGCTGTCATTATATGTCCTCAGTCACAGGTTGGGCTAGTTGCGTATCTTTAACGCATTCCATCAAAGTCACATATTTGTGTGTCGCATTAACTCTATGAACTACAGCTGTTATTAAATATTTTCCGCTGGTCGAATCATTCGTTTTTCTTTGTCCTTTTGTTGTGACGCTCACTTCTGGAAAAATTAAATTTACTGTGTCTCCCGCATGAAGTCTAGGATTTCCATGAACCATAACATTCATTTTTTGCATCAATAGTTGTTCTGTAGCTGCAGTTTCTATGGCTTCAAAATCTTGCATTCGTCTAAAGGACTGTTCCATTTCTGGCTGAAATTCTTTAACATAATCTAACTGCGATACTTTAGAATTTGTCGTTACGAAGGATTCACGCATTGGTGAAGATGTAAATTTTTTAATACTTTCCTTTGTCAGTGAAGGATTGTCAGTTTTCAAATTATTAACTGATTTGAAGTCCTTAGAATAATCGTAAGATTTCGAAAAGAAAGATTTAGCTAACACATCTAGAGTTTTTGTTATTCCAGAATAGGTACCCTTTTGAGCTGATTGTAGTAGATTAAAATCACTGACATTTTCTACAGCTATAATTTTTTGATAGTCTTTGAAATTTTGTAAATCACTTTTTTCTTGTAGACCATTAACTTCTTCGATATAGATATATGTGTCGGTTGGTTTTTTTTCGAAAAGCAGTTGTAGAGTAATAAAGTGATATCCTTTATCCGTTTCGAAAAAAACGAAATTTGAAGAAATATTTTTAGCAGATTTTGCTTCAGAACACATAATGTTCATAGCACGAAATGGATTCACGGAAGGAAACACGTGATTGAAAACTCCCTCTGTTTCCTCGACAGTAACAAGTTCCTTATCCGAAACTTTAGAAATATTATTTTCAAATATGTTTTGAACTGTTTCATGAACAGTAAACTCATTGGTCCCCTCTCGAACCAATCTATCAAACGCTTCATTGGTTAGAAGTTCTTCTGTTGTTGAGAATAATGTATATGCCAAAGTTTTTTCATTGTAATAAAAAGTCTCAGACGTTTTGTATACTTGGAGTTGCGTTTTAATTTCTGCAATATCCTCATCATCCCCCTGCGCGCGAAGCCTTAATTTTAAAACTTCACCACCAGCAATTGGAAGAGATTCTTGCAAGGATATTGCATCAACTAGCAAAATAGAACACGATATCGCTGGAGAAAAAATATCCTCATAATAACTCAATTCAGCAACGATATTAGAAATATTTTCTGTTTGCGACCCATCAGTATTTGTTAATGTAAGTTCAGGAAAATCTACTAATCCTGGTGTATATGATTTTTCCATTATTATTTAAATATTCTTCTATGACTATCCACAACAAGACCTATGAATCTTTCATCCAAAATTTTAATATTGCGACGAGTTTCATTCAGCTCACTCTCATAAGTATAATTATCAACGATCCTAGAATTAGAAACATCTTGTGAGTAGGTTATATAATCTACAACCACAGTTCTTTTTGGAATAACAGTTCCGTCTGTATTATACGTTATATCTTGAATGGTTTTTTCATAATGATGAGTGACAGATTGAGCCGCAGAAACACTACCGTATTTTTTTCTAATATAGCTCGAAAAATTTTCATAGGAAAGGGGCCAAAGAAAATATGGATCGTGAATCTCATTAGTTAATAAAATAACCCAATCCAATGTCTCATCTCCATAATACTTATCTGCAATAATATCTGGGCGATCGCCATCTTTTATTTCATAGTCGAAATAAATTGCTGCGTTATTTTTCAGAATAGTATTGAGGGTAAATCTTCTTGTAATATCTGTAACAGCCATTATAGAAGTTATACCTGGAATGCTATATTCAATCGCAGGAAATGGTTTGAAATAATGTGCCATTAAAATGCCCCCTGACCAGCGGCTTCATCCTTCGAAAGATACGGATCTCCGATAATTTTCTTTGTAATAATTTCAATTTCTTGAAATTCTAAGCCCATTACAACTTCCATTGGAGCTGGGTCTTGTCCATTAGATCTAGCATATGCTGGGTAGTTTGAAGGTTGATAATTCACTGTCATTCCTTTCAAAACGCAAGGTCTGTAATCATTAACAGTGTATTTTCCATGAGCAAGATCTATTCTAAAAAACTCTGGTGTTGAAAAGAAATGATTTCCAGCAGATACATTACTTCCGCCAATATTCGTACCAGCATAGCCTGGATGCATATGATATTTGAATAAATGTATGATTTGACGTATTGTGGTGCTTTCTGTTGCCGTTATCGGAGACAATTTAAAATTAAAACTATGTGATCTAAAATCTGTTCCTTCAAAAAGTGTGGCTTTGTGTGGATTTCTGGCTACACCAAACGCGTTCAGCCCTGCTTTAACTGTTTCCCCACCCGCTCCCGCCACCTGATTCAATACTGCACCACCAACTCCTAAAACCGCTGATGAAAATTTTTCCAATCCAGATATTTTTTTAATAGCTTCGACCTGTGCTGCAGTCTGCTCTTTCGTTTTATCCATGATTTCCGCGAAAGATCCGCCAGCAGATTCAACTGCGTCAAGGACCCCTGCGACTATTCCACCAAGATCAGGGGTAGCGTATCCTGCATTATAACTGACTTGCAATTCTTGGGTCATCGGAAGAACTATAGTAGCGATTTGTTTTTCCTTATCCGCCGAATCACGACTTTCTCTTTTTGTATCAAAAATCGTAAACATAATATGATGCTCGAGATAAGTTTTATCTTCTGGAAATTGTAGGACAACTGTTCCTCCAGTTCTATCTAATTTTGCAAGAGGATGGAAAGATCTATTCATCATTCTTATTTTCCTTATAGAATATCCTCTATTTATACCCATAAATATAGGATGCCTACACGAAAAGGATTATATAAACCACAATTTCCTCAAAAATATAGAGGAAATCCATGTAATATTGTATTTCGTTCGTCTTGGGAATACAAACTTATGAAGTATTTCGATCTAAGTGATAACATAGTGGAGTGGCAATCTGAAGAATTGTGGATCCCATATCGCTCTCCCATAGACGGCAGAGTTCATAGATATTTTCCAGACTTTTTAATACGTGTTGTAGATAAGAATGGAAATAAAACGACAAAAGTTATAGAAGTAAAACCCAAAAAACAAACATTACCTCCTACTCAAAAAACGAAAGGTTCAAAACCTACGAAAAGATATGTGACGGAGGTCATGACTTACGGAATAAATACATCAAAATGGAAAGCTGCTAAAGAATATTGCGGCGATAGAAAATGGGAATTTTTAATATTCACTGAAAAAGAATTAGGATTAGTATAAATGGCTGAATTTGAAAAAGCTCTTTCAACGTCAAATCCTACCAAACTGGACGAAGCATCCAGTTGGCTTAAAACGGTGGCATCTAAAACAACCATGGCTCCGCAAAGATTAATCAATGCAGATCGAACAAGACTCACAAATATCCCGCTTGTTGGGAGAATGTATCTTTTCAATTACGATCCAAAGTATAAAAAAGAGCTTCCATATTACGATAGATTCCCTCTAATATTCCCATTCCTTCCCGCGAAAACAAGTGGGACTGCTGGATCCGGACCTGGGTTTTATGGAATAAATCTACACTATCTTCCACCATTGCTTAGAGCGAAATTGATGGATGCGTTATTTACTACAGTAACAAATAATAAGATGGATGAAACGACAAGATTGAAAATATCCTATAATATTTTAAGTCAATCTTCAAAAATGAAATACTTTAAACCGTGCGTGAAACATTATTTACTTGGACATATGCGTTCTAAATTTTTTATGATCAACGCGAACGAATGGAAAACTGCTTTGATACTTCCGCTTCAACGATTTGCCAAAGCTCCCGAATCTAGAATTTATAGCGAAAGCATAGCAAGGATCTAATATGCCATTTGGAGTAAATCAATTTTCTGCCGAAATTGCAAAAACCGGCGTTGCTAGAACATCAAACTTTCTTGTAGAGATAGGTGCTCCTGGAAACTTATTAAACGAAGTTTCTAGATCGATGCCATTACGAATTGAACAAGTCAGCATACCATCCAGAACTCTAACTACATTTGCTCAAAACTACTATGGTCCTCCTAGAGAAATTCCATATAGATACACTTCATCGCCAGTATCGTTGACGATATTGTTAAGCGAGGACATGCGCGAGCGCGAGTTTTTTATGCAATGGCAGGATTTGTTTGTTGGTACACGTAGAGTAAAACAAACCAATCCAACTGCAATATACGATTGTGGCTACTTTAAAGAATGTGTTGGTTCAGTTACAATTAAGCAATACGGTGAATCTCCATCTTCACAGGGTAGAAATTCGAGCTCGTCTCTTCTCGGTGACATAAAAGATGTCGCGGATGCGTTCGGAATTAATAGCTCTGCAATATTAAATCCATTTGGGTTCGATGTTTTCGGAATATCGGGACAAGAAAATTTAAATTTAAAACATCTGTATACAATAGAATTAGTCGAAGCGTATCCGATAACTGTTAACGAAGTTCAGATGAATTGGGGAGATGATTCATTTGCAAAATTACAAGTGGAAATGAGATATACATATGTAACTGAAGACCATCCGAAGAGTGATATCGCTGGAGCTGTTGGTAAGTCATTCTTGAGACAAGGAATAGAAGCGTTTCAAAAATTCTCACCAATATTTTCTCTTGTCAGATCACAGGGAATAGGTGGTGCAATAAGAAGCACGATATCATCAACAGGACAAAATGTTGTAAACTCAGGAAACGCTCTAAGAAACATTTTACCATTTTAACATGTGGAGGTAGTATATGGCTTTACCAAAAATTGCGACACCAAAATTTTTTGCAACGGTACCATCAACGAAGAAAAAAATATCATTTAGACCTTTCATTGTAAAGGAAGAGAAAGTTTTACTTCTTGCTTCCGAAAGCAATGATGAAGAACAGATGATTGTAACTATTCGAGATATTTTAAATTCGTGTGTTCTCGAAGATGGATTCGATGCAAATGTGATTCCGTATTTTGATTTCGAATATTTATTTTTGAACGTTCGCGCGAAGTCGATAGGGGAAAAAATACAATTAGAATATCGTCATCGTGGCGGAGTTAATTACAAAGACGAAAAGTGTGATGTTGTAACTCCAGTTGAAATAGATGTAGAATCTATTCAAGTTAAGAGTGAAGATTCACATACTAACAAGATTATGCTTACAGATACTCTTGGTATTCAAATGAGATATCCTACAATTGAGGATATGAAAAAACTCACAAAGACTAAGGACGACTTAACCCTAGTCGCAAATTGTATCAATTTTGCTTTTGATGGTGATACGATACATGAAACAGAAAGCGAGAAAGATTCTATTGAATTTTTAGAATCTTTAAGTTCTAAACAATTTGAAAAAATTATGCAATTCTTTAACACTATGCCTAAACTGAAACATGAGATTTCGTATAAGTGTAAAGGTTGCGGGCAAGATGATAATGTTACCTTAGAAGGAATCGCTGATTTTTTTTGATATGCCTCTCTCACAATAGTCTCAAGAATTATTACACTACGAATTTCTCTCTGATGCAGTTTCACAAATATAGTCTTAGAGAAATCGAAGAAATGATTCCTTGGGAAAGAGATATTTACATCAAGTTATTGCTTGATCATCTCGAAAAAGAGAAGGAGGCTGCAGAGAAAAGATAACCATCATGGAAATTCCAAAAATCAAAACAGGATTTAAAGCATTAGGTGCAGCCGCAGCACTTGGTGGCGATCGCGAAATGTCCGCAGCTACAACTGCTTTGGTTGCAGGTATTGGCAAAAAAATTTTTGGTAGTCTCTTTAAGAAAAAAGAAGAAACATTAGAGAGAAAATTTGAAAAGGTATTGGACGAAAGAAGATCACTTTTTGAAAGAGTTTCTGAAAAAGACTCATCCGAATCATCCATTTTGGGAAAAACGAAACTCGTCATTAAGAAAATGAAAGACCATCTTTCTAAATTTTTAACTGCTGCATTAGCTGCGCTTAAAACAATATTTACTATCGTAAAAACTGCACTTATCAGTATTGCCAAAGCGATGCTATCTTTAGTAAAATGGATAGGCAAAAAAATATTGAAGGGTCTGTTAAAAAGCATAATGAAATTATGCAAGACTGGTGGATTTCGAAAGATGAAAACGAGAATAAAAGTTTTCGGAAGAACATTAAAAAGGTTTGTTAAAAAACCAGCGGCATTGTTAATTGGTGGAATAGCATTGGGTATGGCTGGATATTTTTCTGCAATATTTAAAAAAGAAAAAGAAGAAATAGATGAAATCGGAGGCGAGGAAGATACTCCAGTTATTTCAGAAACACCTTTAGAAAAGTCCCCCGAAGTATCAAAACCAGTGGAAGAAAAAAATCCTCCAGCAGAAAAAGCTAAAGGAACTCCTACTAAAACAGAAACTGCACAAGCACCTATTTCTGGTCAAGTTCGAACAGAATCTGGAGGCGGGCTAGTCACATCAGAAGGAGCTCCAGTTATGACTGGAGAACAAGAACAGAAGCCGTCTTCGACTTCTACACCAGCTCCCCCGAAAGCTGGAACTCCAACAAAAGAGCCTTCTAAAAAACCAGAAGAAAAAATTGCAGCTCCGATATCCGCAGGCGATGATAAGAGCACTATGGATATGATAAAAACACATGAAGGGGTAAGAACAAAGCCATATAAGGATAGTGTGGGATTGTGGACTATCGGTGTAGGTCACTTAATTGGTGATGGTAAAACTCTTCCACCAGAATGGAATAGAGAATTTACCATGAGCGAAATAGATAAATTGTTCATGCAAGACTATGAACATCATAAAAAAGCTGCTGAAAAAATACCAGCGTTTGATAAATTAAATAAGATGGGTCAAGCTGCTCTAATAGATCTAACTTTCAATATGGGTCCAGCTTGGTATAAAAAATGGCCAACATTGATGAAACAATTATTGGCTGGCGACTTTCAAGGCGCTGCAGATAATTTAAAAGATAGCACATGGTATAAGCAAGTCAAAAATCGAGGAGTGACAATCGTCAATCTAATTCGTAATGCTGGAGAAAAAAATACTGAGATTGTTAAGAGTAAATCTTCATCTGGTTCAACATTAGCTTCTGCAGGACCAACCGAATACGATAAAAATAAAGAGACAAAAGTTAATGTGATTGTTTCTTCCAAGACGAATATTAAAACGAACAATATTGAAGAACCTAGGAAAGCTGCGTAATGGCTATTTCTCATTTAGTTAAAGAACTCACTATAAACTATGATGAAGTTTTTAGTGAAAGATCTCGTCTATTGAATTTTTCAAACAACAAAGCTAAAGAAGATGAATTAGAAAAAGGAATTGAGAGAGTTAAAAAGAATCCAGAAAAACTTGAAAAAGATGATAAAGAAACTTCAGGAATTCTTGGCGCACTATCAACTGCGATAGGTGTTATCGTGAAGTTAGTTAAAAAAATGATTAGCTTTATCGTAGATAAAATAAAATCGATAGCGAAGTATGCAAAAATGCTACGTGATCTGGGAAAGTCTATGAGAAATAGCTGCTGGAAAGGATCATTGAAAAAAACAGCTAAAAGAACTAAAAAGATTTCTGGGAAATTAAAATCCCTCAAAGGGAAAGGCGCAATCATCGCAGGAATAGTTGCAGTTGTTGGTGGTCTTGTATATTCAATCATATCGAATAAAAAACCGGGAGAAGAACTAGAAGAAGAAAAAGAAGAAGTATCAACATCTTCATCTGAAACTCCTTCTGCAGAACAACCTTCTCCATCAGTAGAGATACCATCGCCTGCACCTGCAGCATCGCCTGCACCAGCAGCGCCAGTGGCATCTGCACCAGCAGCATCGCCTGCACCAGCAGCATCGCCTGCACCAGCAGCATCGCCTGCACCAGCAGCATCGCCTGCACCAGCAGCGCCAGTGGCATCTGCACCAGCAGCATCTGCACCAGCAGCGCCAGTGGCATCTGCACCAGCAGCATCGCCTGCACCTGCAGCATCCCAAACTCCTAAATCTACTTCGACGCCAGAAGCAGTATCTGTAGCTCCCGCACCAAAACCAGGTGAGCCAGTAGAAGCTGAAGATCCAAAAGCACAAAGTGAAAAACAAATAAAGGGTGCTGGAATTAAAGTTAGACCTACTGGAGATGTATGGCAAGGTGGTCCGTTGTCAAAAACAGCTGTTAGCGTAGCATTAGCGATTCAAAATCAAGTGAAGGGATTTCAATTTTACACTGGTCTGAATGATAAATTTCATAAAGAAAAACATCCAAAGAGTCAACACGCAATTGGTCAAGGTCTTGACTTTGTATTAGATCATATGCCAAGCGTCAAAGAATCACAAGATATAAAGGAACAGATAAAACTTATTCCTGGTGTAAAACCTGGGCAAGTGATGAATGAATACTATAATCCTCCCGAAGGAAATAAAGCACCATATACCACAGGACCACACATGCACGTCGGAGTTGTAGATACAGCGAGCGCATTAGCTTCTCCAGATAAAAAAATAGAAAAAACGATTGTTGTTTCGATTGAAAACAATAAGACGCAAAACAACATTATCAAGAAAGCAGCATAATGGCTAAGAAAACACCAAAACCAAAGAAGCAAATACGCAACACGATACTTATAGCAGAATTGTTAGATCTTCAATCTCAGCTAATAAAAGATCATGATGCTATTCCTGGTAAAGCGGGTTATATCAACTGGTCGCCGCAGTTAGGGAGAGAATGGAAAACTAAACAAAAATTTCTTCTAAAAGAAAAGAAAAAACTAGAAATTGAATTTAAAAATTCTAAAAAAGAAGAAGATGAACAAGAAGATAAACTTAGTGTAAAAACAGGATTTAAAGCATTAGGCGCAGCGGCTGCGCTTGGCGGAGATACTGAAATGTCTTTGGCTACAGTCGCTTTGGTTTCAGGTATTGGAAAAAAGATTTTTGGTGGTATATCAAATTTATTTAAAAAGAAAGATAAAAAATCTGAAGAAGATAAAACTCTAGATCAATCGTCTCCAAAATATATAAATGGATATCCAGAAAAAGTAAATAAAGATGCGATGGATCCAAAGAAGATCGCTCTTCTAGGAATGGCTGGTGCGGCTGGTGCAGGCGGCGATCGCGAAATGTCTATGGCTACAAACGGATTAATTGCGGCGACTCTCGGATTTGGTAAAAAGAAAAAAGATAAAGAGGCTTCAGCCAGTCCTATCGCTTCAGCCAGTCCTATCGGTCCGATTAATCGAATAGGTTCTCCAGAAAAAATAATAAAAGAATCACCTTCTGATGCAGTAAGATCATTCTATGAAAGAGGTGGCGCACAACCAAAAGAGTATTCACTGACTCCTGGAACTCCAGAAAAGATAGAAAGTAAACCTGGCTTCCTGATGACCGCTGAAGAAAAGATACGCGCTCGCGAGGAAAGAATTAATTCTGAAAAACTTATTCCTGCAGGTGCTCCAGAGAAGATAGAAGGTGAAAAAGAAAATATATCTAGTGATAATGACGCAATCATTTCCATACTGAATAAGATACTTGCATCGTTTCAAGCTGATAATGAAAGAATGCGTAGAGCTATTAGGGGGTCTGAAGAGAAAAAATTAGAATCTGATCCGACCCCAGACGCTCCAGGTGCACCAGTAAAAGAAGGGGATGATAAAAAATCTGGCATGAATAAGCTGTTGATGTTTGGCGCGATCGCAGGATTACTAGGACTTGCTTACACATTCAAAGATGAAATCGCTAAAGTTCTAGAGCCTATTACCGATATGCTCGGAATAACTAATCCACTGAAAGAATCAGATAAAGAGGATTATGAGTTTGATATAATGGATGCGCTTGGAGTAACTGCGCTTCTGGGAATGCTAGGGCTTGCTCCAACCCCAGGATCTAAACCCGGAACTAAAGCTGGTGAATCTGCAAAGGCTGGTAGTCCAGAAAAACCTAGTGCGGGATCTAATGTTAGAGAAAGACATCCTGCTGGAGCAAAAAATGCAGCTGGTAAATCTATTGGCGGACAATTCAAGACAGCTCTTCCAAAAGAAGGAATAACAAAACTAATAGTGAAACGTGTTGCTGGCGCCGCAGGAAAAATTATTCCCGGTCTAGGACTCGCATTAGGTTTATACGATGCTTACAGTAGAGCAAAGGAGGGTGATGTTGTTGGAGCTTCTATAGCCGCAGGCTCTGGAGGTGCAGCTCTAATTCCAGGTATAGGAACAGGAATTGCGATTGCGGCAACCGCGGCTAATATAGCACGTGATGTATATAAAGAAGCGTATGGTGTATTTCCTGAAGCAGATGAAGGTGGCGATGTAGCAAAAAATTTAAAATCTATAATGGATGAAACTATTGAATCATTAACCAACAAAAAACCTGGTCCACCAATGAGTGATGCAGATAAAAAGAATTTAGAAGGACCGCTGGCTGCATATGCTGCAGCAATTGATCCAAAAAGCAAAACGTTCGTGCCACCAATCCGCCGTCAAAAGCTGGTGAGTGATGTATGGAAGGCGTCTGGTAAATTAGGTATTCCGCGAGAAGTCGTAGAAACTGAACTTGGTGCAGTAAGAGATGCCGCCGCTGCACAAAATAAAGCAGACGATAGTCTAAAAGCTCTTCAAAATTCAGCAGCTACAGCAAAAGCAGACTCCGCAGCTGAAGCTTCTGCCCCGGCGGAGCCGAGTGCTACAGGTGGTGCTCCAAGTGCTCCTGCTGCAGGCGGCGATGCAGCACCTTCTTCGGAAGCTGCATCTTCTTCTTCCGGTATGCCAAGCGCATCTGGTGCACCTGGATCACCGGTTCCATCAGCACCCCCGACCGCGAGCGAAACTTCTGGAAGTGCAATAGCGTCTGCTACAATGGAATCTAGCGCAGCTCAAAATACCGTTACTATTCTTCCACCGATTATCAATAATCAAACTAATACATCATCAAGCAATCCGGCTAGAGAGTCTAAAGCTAATAAAATTTCTATGCAAATTAGAATGGAAGATGAAATGTTTAGGACTGCAATCAATGCTACTGCTGCTGTATTGAAAACACTGAAAGCTGCATAAAAAAGGGTGTATCCCATTACAGGATACACCCATCAATCAAACTAAACTATTTCTAGTCGCGTGCTAACTTTTCAAACATAGCAAGCGTGTCATCTTCTTCTTCTTCGTGTGAAGATTTCTTAGAAGGAAGTGATTTAGCTTCCATGCTCTTTGCTTGCTCCGGCGCTTTCCATGGTGCTGAATCTTCTTCAGCAACAGCCGCAGGAGTATTCAAAACTTTTTCCAAACGAGCAGATAATTCAGCATAAGTCTTGAATTGATCAGCGGCGATCATAGGAGCAAGAGCATACTGAGATTTCCAAATCTTCTCTAGTTCTTCTTCATGAGCCAATTCACTGACATCATCAAATTCAGACTTATCGTAATTGCGATATCCTTCGACATTACGGATCTTCAATTTGAAATTAGCGCCATTCCATAGATCAAACGGATTAACTGGTTTTTCATCTTCAAACTCGGGATTCATTTTCTCATTAAGTTTGTCGAAAATCTTTTTACCAAACTTGTATAGAAAAACTTTACCTTCGTTATGAGGATTGGCTGGATCCTTAACGACATAGATATTTGAAATATAATTCAAACGTCGTTTTTGTTTACGAGCGATCTCTTTATCTTTCTCATTTCCACTATTCCACAACTTGCTATTCAACTCACCACAAGGATCTGGTTGATTCAAAGTTGTCAAAGAGTTTTCGATATACCAACCACCGGGACCTTGGAAGCCGTGATTCCACAAACGAACCCAAGGCACATCTTCACCCTGAGGTGCGGGGAGAAAACGAATAACCGCGTAGCCGTTGCCACTCTTATCTACTTCTGCTTTCCAGAAGCGATCGTCTTCGTTCTTTTTGGTTGTATTGCTGCTGAACTTATCAAGTTCTTTTGTGAGGCGATCCATTGAAGTATCGCGCGAGCGTTTCAGTGCTGCAAATGATTCTGGCATATTGTGTTCCTTGTATTTTAAGTATGAGTCGAAGTATGTTTTCTTAACCACTAACTACCATGTGTTACATTATTATTTAGTCACGAATTCTCCTGTTTTAAATTAAAAATGAAAATATACCTGCAGTCAATAATAGAACTACAGCCCACGACCCAAGAACTCTATAGTATGTGTTCAGCGGAGTATTGAAATATTTATGCCCAATCATAACACACTTATGAGTCGGACTTAAAAGATATCCAGCAAAGTCTAAAGCAAAAAACCATAGGAAATATTGATGTCCAAAAACTTGAGCCATGATCACAGCAATCGCAATAAACTTCCCAGAACTTCCCATCAGGAAACTAGCTATGAAACCAATCGCGGAAATGGAAACCATTCCTACCAAAGTTTGTGGATTTAGCAAACTATCTTTTAATGTGGCTTGCCAAGACGCATCGTATGACTTCATAAAATTACCTAACACGATTACTGCGCCAACCCATAACAACACATCCCAACGAACATAGCTCAATAGTTTCTTTATGTTCCATTCCTGGCTGATGATCATATAATACAAGGTTAAGAATCCGAAACATGCAATCATCCATTTCTCATTGTAAATATACAATCCTATGGCTATGAACATAGGTAGAATATTTCGCAAGACTGCAGATATTTTAAATTCGTCAGATGCTATTACAATTTCTTCGTCGTGTATCTGACTCCAGATATACCAAGAGATGAATATGAAACTGACGATAAGTAAAGGCCAAATTAAACCCAACCACGATGTATATGTAAGTCCAAATGCGGCGATAGGAAGGATTACAGTTTTTTCTAATGGTGACCACATGTAATAATGATGAGTCGATAGATAATCTACAATTCCTAATTTTTCTCTACCATGACCCTCTTTGAGTGCAATCGTATCTAGCAATCCGGCAGACACAGTTACCCTGCCTTCTATTGGTAGTATTCCACCAATCGCGCTCAATAGAACTACAACAAACTTATTACTACGGAATGTATTTCTTACATAAGAAAATGCTGAAGAAAATAGCGCATATTCTTTTGCCAATCCGGCAGTAATCATGATAAAAAATATCATCCACAGATAACTAATCCCAGAAAAATATGTCATGGTATAAATACTTTCTTAACGATTTTAGTCAGATCATTTTTATTGACGTGAATAAATGGTTCATATTTTCGAATAGACTTACTCACGTCCGGCCAGATAACAGTATCCTTTATCTCTCTATCCCACTTAGGAAGATAATTCAATACGATATTAGAAGCAACTAGAGTTTCCATGCTTATCTTTTTTCCAAAATATAATTTTAGAATCTCGGGATGCGAGCCGGAATTGGATTCCCAAAGATCTGAAGGATTAGCTGTTCGAAGTTTTTCTTTTGCGATAAGAAGATCCTGCTCAAACGTGTATGAAAACGATTGAATTTTTCTTTTCCAATTAGAATAAATTTTTTCGGCACCCACACTAGATAGATCACCAATCCATTTCGTTTTGTTACTATCAACAAAATTCGCAACAAAGAAATTAGTTAATTCCTGATCATTATAGCGTCTTTCTATCTTCTTGAAAAAGAATGTGTCTTTTCTCTTTTCAAAAGATTCATTAGTCATAGCGCGAGTCTTTCCGCCATAACGGAAATAATCATAATCAGTTGTGAAGTGCAACTTCAATGCAAGATATCTTGCGTATGCTTTCATGCCTTCCATAGTCAAATTGGCAACCTCGCTGATTTTTTCTTCTTCAACATATTATTGGATAGTGCTTCGTTTTTAATCAATCGTTTCATTTTGATATTGATTAATTTCGGAACACTTTCATATTCTAATTTAATTTCTTCACACACGTATACGATCGCTTCCATGTAGGACATTTTTTTGGTCCTAACATACTTTTCGACTAGATCGATAAATTTTTCTTGTGTAATGAAATTCAATTCACTTAGTTCTTCTATTTCTTCCATAGCAATATTATACTCCATTGTGATTTAATTGTCAAGGTATTTTCCTGTTTCATTTCCTACGATTGCAATTCTTTCCATCCATCTCGGGTAAGATGGGTCGAAATCGAAATGAACTTTATGCATCGTGCATCTGTTATCCCAAATAATTAAATCGTTTGGTTTCCATTTGTGAGTATAGATATATTTTTCTTGCGTAACGTGATTTTTTAAAAACTCTACAAGTTCGTTTCCAATTTTATCTTGAAAATTCATTTTCAAATGTCTGTATGAAAAATACAGATGTTTTTTATTTAGAGTCGGATGAGTCATCACTAATGGGTGTGAAATATCTTTTCTAACAATATTACGCCCATCATTTTTCCAATCACGTATTGTCCACAATGGATCTAAAAGATTTTTCATTTCGTCAGATAAATCTTTATATGCAGAAATTAAATCTAAGAGGGAAGTTTCTCCTCCAATCGGCGGAATCATTACGCATCTGATTATTGTATATTTCGGAGGTGCCAATAAAAAACCATAATCTGTATGCCAGTATCCACCTATGTTATCATTAGATTTTCCATCGCCTACAAATTTTTTCGCTGCTTCGTTTGCTAAACAAAACAACCATGGTTTATCTTCAGAATATTTGTTATAATCATGATAGAATTCTCCAAAAAATTTAGAAAAAGAAACAAGTTTTTCTTGTGTATCGAATCCATCACGAAATATCATGACACTTGGATCTTCGAATGGAGTAAAATATTCCATGTCAATAAACCTTTAGTATAGGTTTATTCCATTTCGAAACTATTTCTGAATGGAATAGTTTATCTTTAGCGACTTCCTTAAAAAATTTTCGGTATTCATTTTTTATTTCTTCCGAAACATCGCGATGAATGTAGATAATATTTTCACCTGAGTATTTAAAGTCAGGAACAGTTTCAGAAATTGATGGTATTTCTTCTATACCTGGCATACGATGTGGAGATGTAACACCTAGCAATCTTAATTTGTTTGCTTTATATAGAGGCACAGCGCCGTTAACCGCAGCAAAGAATAGATCTACGCGTTCTTCTGATACATCTATCATTATAGCAGCTTCGCCTCTAGTGCTAGGATATGGGATTAATGTATAATTCAGTCCTAACCTTTTAGTGTATAATTCTATCAATTCTTTTTTGGTTAGACCATTTACTGCAAAAAACAAATCTTTCTTCATCTGAAATTTTGGCGAAGCAGTCAATACCCAATAGTGATCAGAAATATCAAAGATTTTTGTGAATGTATTTTTATTGAACTTTCTTACCTCTGGATTTTCCAAAGTTGATATATCATAATCAGAAAATATTCCTAGAAATGACCCATCGGTCTTTGACTCGGCTAAAAGATTCATTGCGGTAATACCTTCAGCTCCAGCTTTATAGATTAACGTGGGAGATATAGAATGACGTATCATGGATTCTTTTAGGGAAAGTAACATCTGATTTTTGTTCCCGCCGCTACCAGCATTCCCTGCATAAGTTATGATGTTGATTTTTTTAGGCAGTTCTGCGGCAAAACAAATATTACAAACCAAAATAAAACTCAAAAAAAATTTCATAAATTTATATCTCTATTCGATTATATTTTTTAGGACTGTGTTGCATATACCACACATCGGGCCACGTTTCTGGTAGATCATTTTCGACATCATACATATGACACAATTGTTTATATAACTCATCTATCCTATTATTTATAGCGGGGGGGCGAGGTTGAATTCTAAAATTCCAATCAATAGGATATAATAAATCATCTTCCATACGAATAAGTTGCAAGCAGAAAGAAGCATTTCTGATTTTTTCGCTCTTAACGAAATTTCTTATAAATTGATTCTCTGGAATCTCATTATAAAATCTCTTATTATCACCTATATGTTCTCGAGAATTTTTCCATATAGTGCTTCCCGCGCGAGTGAAATATACATCTGAATTAGAATTAACAACTCCATAAATTGTATAAATTTCATATTGAGAACTCATACATGCTCTCTGAATACAGTATCCATTTCTTGGATCTTTATTTTGAAATATAAATTCAAATTTTTTTCTAAATTGAGAAATATCCGAATCGATGTCGTTTAAAAATGCACTGACTGTTGCGTATGGTTTATATGAAAACTTTGGTTCTTTTGATCTAGGATTATTATCCCTAATATTTAAAACATTCACGCCGAGAGTTCCTATGATAGGCTTGATAATAAAATTATTTCCAGAAACATCATCTGCCGAATTAATTTTTCTAGTATCTAGGCAATTAAAACCAAATTGTTTTAGATAGTTTGGCATTATGTCTTTACGGATCAATTTTTCAGTAACGTCTTTTGGGTACCACTTGTTCGTTACAGAAGATATTTGCAAAGATAAATCATCTGACCATGCAAGATAAGCATAATCTACGTTTTTATTAAAACCGTCATATGTTTCATATTGAATATTATAGATGTCAAAAAAATCTTTTAACCCTTTTAAATAACTTAGATCATTTTGAAAAAAATTATCTTCTTCTCGTAATTTAAAATTATCTGCATTTTCTATTGCGTATTGAATATCTTTTGTAAAAAATGTTACCTTCTTCATCTAAAAATATCCTATGTCTTTTTATAAAAAATATGATTACCTATCGACCCGATTCTTTTCAATTTCCATTTTGGAGTTACAGATGCATTGTGGAAGAATAACGCACCGTCAGTGAAGTCGAAAATCCTATCCATCAAAATGGCTTTAGCTAAAAATAATGCACGTTCCCATTTTGCCGTGTCTAAAATCTTTTCTGGGCGACCGTCACAATACCATGAGAATTGACATTGATTTGTAAGAGGCTTACCTTTGGAATCATGTTTGCCTTCATAGACGACTGAACATATATCCTTCGGGAACATATCGCTCATGGATCTATTTTTTACAACAAGACCGACAGCTAATTGACCAACTAGTGGTTCGTCTTTTGATTCAAAATATATTGCCTTGGCCATGCATTCCATATCCTTAAAATTCTCTTCAGAAAATTTCTCTTGCGCCATAGCTGAGATTGGAGATTGAGTGCACGATATTACGAAAAAAATGCCGACTAAAAACCCGATGAAATATTTCATCTTTTGTTTCCTCCTCTTCTTTGGACAAATCACTCCTGTCTTCTATACGATTAGGAATAATGAATGAAAAACACAGGTTGTTTTGATGACAAGGAACAACCTGCAAATCCTCGTGAGTTTACGCCGCTAGGCGAAGTTCCTCATTGTAAAATGCGTCGTTTGCATTTAGAGTTTTGCTTCATTTACGTCGATCGCCTGACGTGCTGTCTGTTCCGCTACTCGTTTGCCCTGTCGAAACCTTATCGCCCCCATTATAAATTATACTGAGTGTCGGATACAATTCCGCTCTTAACACTTTCGTGCCAATATAATTTATGGTGGAGGCGGGGGGAATCGAACCCCCGTCCAGAACACCTTTTACTTCACTTCATACAGCAATTCCTGCCTGCCTGACTAAGAAATTAACATTTACTTGGTTGGGAGCAAAGTATTTATAAACAATATTTTGTACCATAGTTAAGTCGAACTCCTTACAAGAAAATATATCAAAATATGCAGTACCATCTAATTCCATAAAATGACCACAAATATTACTAGTTGTTATTAACTGCATCAAACTATATCCTTGATTCGGATCACCGGGCAGAAGATATTCAATAATAGGTTCACCATGAGCGGTCATATTAATTTGACTAACTAATTCCTTAACAAATTGATATATATTATCACGGCTGTTTATTTTAGAACAACCAGCACAATCTAACATCAAATGATATCCCCAACTTTTCATCATACTTTGTTTTCTTTAAACCAATTACCAAAATATACACAATGATCTTCGTATCTATTCATAGATTTAAGTAATGGAAAATATTTTCCTTTTTGTTTTTCGGATGCTTCTATGTCTTGAAAATATACGTCTTTCGATGTTTCAAAAATTAAACGACGTTCTACTCTCACAGAATCATCATAGTAAAATTGCATTGTCCAATCATAACCAAATTCACTAATATCATCTTTCGGAGTAACGTAATTAATCATAACGCATCCTGGATTTTCATATTCGATAAATACATAAGGAAATATGTATAACCACCAGCCAGATGGATGTGTCTGCAATACCCATCCATCACCTTGATCTAAAATTAAATTATCTAAATTTATTTGTTTAGATAAAAACGGGTGAATCCCTCCCAAATATACATGCAGAAGATCAGCTTCAATATCCATAAGCCATAACCAACTTCCTGGACTACTCCCTTGAAGTGAATGACTGTATTTTAAATTTTTCTCTCTTGCCAAATCATTGACCCATTTATGATTTGGCTCAATGAAATTTTTAAATATTAATCCAGATTTTCCAATACTTGCTTCTCCACAATGTATTTTTTTGGAATTGTTTAATGCTTCTCCATCTTTATCCCATTTAAAATTATGTAGTTTACATGTAATTTCATTTACGTGAGTTCCAGTGTCAGCCAAGGGATACAATCTATGTGGACAAAATCTACGAAATAAATTTACGTTTATCCCATTTCCTTTATTTAAAATGTATTCTGAAACTACAAAATTGCCTTTTTCTAAAACAGATAGGTGAGCATAAATTTTAGGTGAAGAGATAAACATTCAATTGATTTTTCATAATATTCCAGTTTGGATTCGAACCTTGTTCTAGTCTTGTCGATCTGCGCTTCCCACAGTGCTGACTGGAATGTGTTTAAACTACTTCTTTGCAGCGTCTTTCTTAGCTTCTTCTTTTTTGGCTTCTGCTTTAGGAGCATCTTTCTTTGCTTCGACTTTAGGTGCATCTGCAGCGAAAACTTGTGAAGCAAACATAGTAACGATAATTGCGATAAATGATTTCATAAGAAACTCCTTAGTGGTTGTGATATTATACCATAATATAAAACAAATGTCAACATATATTTAACGCGCGAACAATAGATTCGTTGACAAGTAATCTATTTATTATACTCTTTCAAAAAATCCATTAGAATTGACTCATATTCGTACCTTTTTCTCTCAAAAATTTGTGGCTGATCATCTTCTACAGCGATTGCTACTACAATATTAGGTGTATGAATTCCTGTTGCTTCCTCAAACATGATAGCATATGCGGTACACTGTAAAAAATAATCAAGTATCTGCGATTCTTCTTTCACGCGAGTAGAAGTTTTAATATCAATCACTGCGTTAGAATCTTTCCATGTTCCGATCACATCTGTTCTTCCAGCAAGTCTAAGTGTGTCTGATATTAGTCCAATTTCTACTGCGCGAACAAGTTTCAAATTTTCTGCTATAATTGGTTCAAGAGTTCTAAACATTTCAATATTTAGGGGCATTTCTTTACGGGGATCTATCTGCTCATTCATGACGAATCGTTCTACCAATTTATGAACAGATGTTCCCCGCCTAGATGCCCTTCCAGAAATTTTGTTGGCGTTTTCATTTCCGACGCGCTGACGCCACTCAGCTAGAGATTTCCTCTTTTCTTTTCTTCGACCAAGGACAGTTGTTACTGATGCATATTTCTGTCCACCGGATCCAAGATAAAATCGTCCTTGTTCAGTTTGAGTTGCTTTAATCTCTGGAAGAGAAACAAGATCATGTTCAAAGTATGTTGAAATCAAGTTTTGCATTAATATATTCTTTCACAAGTTCAGATCGACAAATGTCTTCTCTATTAAATTCTACAAACTGAAAACTCTTCATCGACTTTGCTACGTTCATAAATTTGGTGAGGCCTGCGCGTTCATCCTGTTTGTTCAAATCTGTTTGTCTAAAATCTCCGCAAAATATGATTCTACATCCATCCCCGCATCGGGTCATGATTGTATCTAGTTCTGCAAAATTTAAATTCTGGCATTCATCAACAAGAATTGTTGTGTTGTGGAAAGTTAAACCGCGAAGGAATGAAGTTGTTGAAAATTCTACGAAGCCTCTTTTCTTTAATTCTGAATATGCGTTTTTTAAATTAAACAATTCAGAACACAGTGAATGATATGGCTGTTCATATACTGCAATCTTTTCTTCTAGGGTTCCTGGAAGAAATCCTATATCTCTTGTTGGCACAACTGAACGAATGATCATTACTGGTCTATCTTTCTTGCCAAGCAATGCTAACTCTAGCGCGAGATATAGTGATATAAATGTCTTACCTGTTCCTGCTACTCCATGTAACATTAAATTTTTATTCGATCTAAATGCTTCAAATGTCTTTCTTTGATTCTCCGTAATTGGGTCTACTTTAAGTAGTGAAAAATTTGCATTTGATTCTGCAATCCTACGTTTTAATCTCTTTTTTATTTCTACGGAATTCTCAAAGAAATGGACGGATGCTTGCATTTACTTCTCCTCACGCTATGAGGGAGTCGTTTTCAATCGAATGTATTGATCGTGCTCCTTCTGTTATTTTTTTTAATCGTTCTTAGGATATCACGAAAATTTTCATCAGGTTTATTTGTTCCACTCTGAACGCCAGAGATAATACTTGGCGATGTGACGATCTTGACCTTAGTGGGATTGTTTTCTAGGTATGATTCTACCTCAGAATATTTCATAAAAACGTCTTCATCGACGTTTGTTATTGTATCGCGGAAAGTGTATGTAGGCATAATGTTATTTAGCTAACTCCTCTTTTAGAAACCAGTCTGGGATATTTCTTTTGGTCCATCGTGCAATTTTCTTTTTGTGGTATAAATAATAATTCCGATATGCGGCAATAGAATCTTCTGTCTTACATTCGTCGGGCATCGCCTGCGGAAATTTAGTCAACGGTCCTTGTGGAATATTTTGTGGCACAGCTTTTAATATATCCGCCAATTTTGTTTCGGTCAAATGAGTTCGTCCATAGCGACTTGTATATTCTTTACAAAGATTTATAAATAAAGAATAGGCCCATTCATAATTTGAATTTGTGGTGCGGCACCATATCGTGCATGGATGATTAATGTGCGAGGCTTTATATAGGCTTTCCTCGCGTGAGTCACTCATGCGCCACCTAGTAATCTTTCGTCCAGTTTTGGTGGATGTAATTTCTGACACCCCATTAAGAATACGATGAGCAGTAGAAAGCATTTGAGCTTCTTCAAGAATCATTTTCACCACATGTCGATCGCAATGCATTTGCGACGCAATCACAGGATCTGAGTCTAGAATAAATCTATTCATTTTTATATTCTTTAAAAATTGGAAGTGGAGCCATAAGTTTTATATTCGTATAACCAGTTCGAACTTGATCATATAGATCAGATAGACTGTGGTTATTAGAAATCACATAATCAAATTCAGTCGTAATCCATGCCCATTCAGATTCATGAACGTCTGGATACTTTGAATAGATCTCAGCCTGGGCAGCTTCATCTGATTTATAATTAAATAAAATCTTTTGAATTGGTTCATACCATTCTGGTTTTTCTCCACGATGAATCGACCACACATGTCCACCCAAGCGTCGAAGCATATCTATTTCATTTGGAAATCTAACATCAGAAATCACAACGCGATCATATTTCTGAATAGTATTTTCTAATGCATATACCCATATATCTTTATGCAGAACTCCACGAAATAATTCAGTTCCAACATATTGGAGAGCATATCGTGGAGAGAAGTTTTTAATTTCTAAACGTGATGCCCACCATTCATCTACGCTTTCTCTGATACGACGTTCTTCAGCAGTCTTTCCTTCCAACATATCACGATCCCATCCGAATATATCAGCGCATGCGTCTTTTAAGACCGCAGCAAAAGACAATCGAGTGAAATGATACCTTGCTACCAAATATTCAGCTGCTGTATCTTTTCCAGATCCAATTGAACCACATATACCAATTATATTCTTTGGATATGTGATCATAGCATTACATCTTGGAATCTCTGTGAAACTGGTTTAGCTGGTTCTGGTTTTGCGGCAATCTCAGGCTCTACGAATTGTGGAGGCAAAAATACATAAGCAATAACTTTCCGACCACCGTCGCGAACAGCTTCTAATTGCATTCCGGAATCATGACGTGATAGCCAAATAGCACTTCGCGCTACACGTTCAGATCCAGCAGCTTCAACAAGTTCCTCTACGGTGAATCGATTATTTCCTTTTTTCAAAAGCTCAGCCAACATACTCATTTTTTCATTACGCTTCATAATCATTCCCTTTCATTAAGTGATACATCTCTACAATTTCAGAACAACACTCTACCATCATCTCCAACGAAGATAGTTCTCTCGCAGTCAAATCCATATCTTTGAGTGAATTACAATGAGTCATTTCACCACGACAATCATCAAGATCCTCTAATGTGTTTTCAAATCTGCAATACGACATATTAGACATTATTCTTCCTCTTTGGAATATCCGGCTGAAGTAAATCCGGTCTGCATTTTTTGTTCATCAGTCCAACCCTGAAGATAATCATTGTCTTTGTCAAACAAATCCAATGCATCTTTCTCTGAAATCACCCGATGCGAGACAATTGTTTCACCTAGATGTTTCTGACTAAATTCTTTCACATCCTCAGTAGTCACACTGTCTAAAGCATATTCAGATTTTCCTTTCGGAACTTCAACAACATACCGTTGACGAAATTGTGATATTGTTTCTACAAGAACCCATTCAGTTTCTATTTGTTTGGTTATCATAAAGCTACCATCCTTATTGTCTGTCCATTCCAATGTATCTCCTTCTTTCCAGCCTACTTCTTCTAACATTTCAGCAGTGAACGGCATAATCAAATTACCGTATTCATCTTCTTCTAATTGTATAGTGTATTTACTCATCTTCACTCTCCTATTATTTAATCCCAAGTCCGATGTCTTTCAGCAACATGTTCCATGCCATCATATTCATGGATATACCAGTCAACGTCCTCTGGTATTTCAACGATTTTAAGATCCGCATAGTTGTCCATCGCTTCCTCGCCTAGTTCTTCTACGACTTGAACTAAGGCTGAGTCGTCGCGGCAAATATCGTAAATATGAATTGTATCCACATCTTCGATTTTTTTGATTTCAGCATATCTGAACATTGCAGCGTCAGTCAATCCGAAACCACCATGGCATTTATTAATTACAATTTTTTTCATTCTTCAACTCCTAATCTTGATGATCAAAGTCTACCCAATCCTCTTCACATTCATTAAGATCTATCACATCATCAGGTTGCAGCAACCGCATCAACTCAGCGGCGGCAACAGCATCTGCCTCCGGCATTGGCTCACTGGAAAAGATCAACTTCCCTGCACGATAAACACCGAAGGTATAAAGACTCATTATTTCATTTCCAAGTTAAATTCAACATCAAAATCATACTTGTCATAGTCCGATGCCTCAACAGTTAGAAGCGCACACCGCTGGCACCTTGCTCCATATTCGGCACTACCAACACCATTGTTGGGATCTTCATCCGAACAGCTGGTTTTGTTGTGATCACCAACCAACAGCAGCAAGGTATCACGATGTTCAACGAGAAGTTCAAATCTTTCTTCCCAGGTCAAATTCTTTTTCATTATTTCACTCCAAATTTATCCTTCATTGCCCAGCTCAATCGATTCTTGAAACTCGGATCCACATCCTGCACTTCAATTATTTTAGCACATTCACGCACAATCAACTGGGCAAATTTCTCCATATCATATGGATTATCACCGTCTCGATTGATAATGCTAATATAACACTGATCTTTCAACTCCTTGATTCGTTCGTTCATTATTCCATCTCCACATATTCACCATCTTCAGAATCAAGATAACAGTCACCACTCACGGCCACATACATCTGGGCGGCGGATAACGAAGCAAATACTTTTTCTATCGATTCACCCAAACCATGATCTTGTTTGATCACTATGTAAACTTTCATTATTTCATTTCCTTTTGTTGGGTCATGACAGCTTCACATGCTGGGCACGTGCCATAATGTCGGGCTAAGACACCACACACATGCGGAACAGATAAATCGTCATCTGTTAAGAAATATTTAAGGGTTGAGACTGATTCCATTATTTCATATCCAATTCAAATTGTTCAGCTTCGGACAGCGGGGCCAACAATTCCGCATCCATTTGATTTGCTTCGTGATACCGTGCTTCTTCCTCATCACGGGCACGAATTTCAGCAGCGGCCCATTCTTCATCCGCTTCCTTGTCGTCAGTGCAGAAACCCATCTCACGCAATTGCACACGACCCTCGAAGGTTTCGCCCAGCATCTTGAGATATGCATGAAGACCGTCGATCTCACCACTGAGCCACTCCTCCGAATTCCACTGCTCATCAGTAGAACTACGCGGGCGGAAACCATGCACATCCTTGTGGAAGTCGCTGTAGTGTGACTGAAGTTCTTCAAGTTTGGTGTATTCGCTCATTTGGTTCATTTCGTTTCCTTTTTCATTTAACATACAACCAGTATAAGGGAAAGCTGGCTAATTGGCAAGGCTTTTTTGGGCTTTTTTTGGTTTATTTTGGTCATTTAAAAACATGAATGAAAACAAGGGGTTATAAGTCACTGATTATTAAGGAAAAAACGGACCGCTAGAACGCGTTTTAAGAGAGGGCCCGTTTTCGGGGATACTTACCCCTTACCTGTGGCTCAAAAACGCTCCACAGAGCGTCTCGCGGCTCTTTTATGACCGAAAAACAAGACTTTTAGTAACTTTTCCAGTTTCCGGACATGTAAATGTAGCGATATCGTGTCCAAATATATCTTCTTCAATATCTTCTAATTCAAATTTAATATCAACCATATGTTTTTCATTACATTCCGAACATCTAACATAATGATGATGATGTTGCATCATGAAAATGCTGCTCCAATAAAGAAGATTAGAAATGGGAGAGCAATAACGCATATCGCCCCGATAAATGATTCAAGAATACTTTCTTCTTTCATTATAGCATATCCTCAGCCGAACAACCATAATCTTCATCAGTTCCCCAACCGGCAGAAGCAAGAGCATCTGCATCCGCTTCCGCATCTGAATTGAATCCATCAAATGGTTCATTCGACGTATCACATAATTCATTGATATATCGCGCGATATCTTCGAAAGGAAGACCAGTTCGTTTCGCTATTTGATGTTCATCAAGATTTTCATCATAAAACATATCTTCGATTTCTGCTGCCATTTCCGCCATCTTACTCATATGACATATTCTCCATATCATTCTTATAATTCATCGCATCTTCGTGAGCGATATTCACCAACGATTTCATTTTAGATAAAGACACATTTTGATACTGACCCAAAAGAATACAAAGAACATTGTTTGTATTAACACCGGAAATAATCTGACACATCGCTTCGTCGATTATTTCATTAGTGATATCTTTTTGACTTTTCATGCAAATCTCCATAATTAAAGAACAATCAATTCTTCGTCATCTTCCGGTGTCACGATAATACGTGACACGGGTTCTGTTCTCCACCGCATTTCAATCGGAGAATGAAGCTCTATCGTGTGAGATACTTTTCCGCCGTAGCGAACGCGACTTTCAACCACGACACCTTCGAAACTCTGACCGAAATATTTGCCAGCCACTTGCTTTCCTTCGAGAATCCAGCTCACTTCGTTTCCTTTATCATTTATCATACAACCATTATAAGCGAAGTCTGGCTAATTGTCAAGGCTTTTTTGGGCTTTCGTAAGTGCTTGATTATTATAGATAAATTTCGGAATCTACGTCAGCCAAAAATTTTTTCATGTAACCGATAAGCTCATCGGCCTCAATGATTGTGCAATTATAGCGTGCACGAATTTTTTTATTTGGTGACCAAACGGGTGGCGCCCCCGCTGCCAATAATTCTAAAATTTCTTTATATGTCCAATCTATTGTTTTATCTAAACTATACCAGCAGGCCATTACTTGATTTTCTTTTTTAAGGGATAGAATTCCACCATAATAAAATGTATACCAGCAAGAATTCCCCCAGCGACTATAACTCATTTTCTACCGAATAGAAACCAAAATAATATAAGACAGATATAATTGAAATTATCAATATCAAACCAAAAATAACTCCAACCCAGCTCTGTTCTTTATCGGAATCAATACTAACATAAGAAGATCCCATATCACAGGTTCTCGCAAATCGAAAATGATTTGGGTTGTGATTGTAATACTTACCTAATTCTACTTTAGTTTTCATATTATGAACTATCCGAATTTTTCATATTCCATAATTGTTCTAATTGAGGAATATATTTAAGAGTATCGCATGAAGATAAAATTGCAGCTTTCATATAAGTCAAATCCATTTTTTGCTCTTCGGTCGCAGAAGCAGGAGAAGGCAAAAAGATAGCTGTATTGAGTTTATTATCATACGAAAATTGCTGATATAACATATCTGCTAGATTGGCCGAATTTTCTCCGATACGAGAAACTAATAATTCTTTTGTCACCTTATGCCAAAGTTTTTCACCAAATAGAAGATATGAAGCGCCAGCTAAACAAACATCTTTAGACATCTTTGCTTTATATAAACGATCATATGTAGTTAAAAGATTCTTTGTTAGGACATCATTAAATTCTGTTACAATTCCATTAGCACCTATCTCATGAAGATATCGTTGATGATCATCTCGAATCGGATCATCGTTCTCCGGCGCCACTTTAAACATCAATGTTATTCTTAGATTCGGACAGTTGCGCGAGGGCGCAGTTCCTTTATGTAATCTATTAGACTTAAATATTGCAGCAGTATTATAAACGGGTGCTGCAACATATGCAGTCATATCTTTTTCATATACGATTGTTTCTCCACCCCAATTAATATCCCAATTTTTATTGACATATATCACAATTGTTTTTGCATCTTTACGATATGAGTCTACATGAGGATATCCGTCTATACCATGAGTATGAGCATTTGAATAACATCTAATAAGTCTACGATTTGGAAAATGTTTTTCTTTCAAATATTCCCATGCGGATTTGAAAGGCTCTTCTAATGTATGACTAATATCTAATCCGTTCGCCCAGTCATCACCTATACAAAGGCATTTACTCCAATGTGGAAATGGAATTTTCGGATTCGAAGAACGGCCATAATCCCAAGAAGAATTATTCAGATATGTGGAAATAGAATCAATCATCTCCGCCGGAAATACATTTTCAATTCGAGTAAAATTAGTCATTAATTAATTCCTTTATTCATTATCATCAATATCAAACCACTCGAATATATCTTCTACTATCGCTTTGGATATATTATCAATGATTTCCTGTTCGCTTGGGTTATCATTATGTTTGAATGCACGATTATATCCTCGCGTGGTTCCGGATTCGATACACAGTTCTAATATCGGAAAAAATTTAGGTTTCATGATTGAATATAATACCATGTGGCAAAAATTATTCCGAAAACTATGATCATTGCTACAATTTCTATATCATCCATTATTTATTTCCTTTTAGTGACCACTGGTCATCTTCACGCGCAATGCGCGATATATTCCTTCAATCAAACTTAATTCAAGATTCAATTCTTCGCTAATATCTTCGCAAGATTTTCCGCGTTGTAGCAAATCTTCTATCTTATGTAACAAACTCATTCTTTATCTCCAAAATGTTTCTTAGCCTGTTCCCAAACTTTGCGTGGATTCATAATACACCAAGCACCAATAATAAACGGTGCTATAATCATAAGCAATAATTTCTTATACCATGGCATCATTCTTTAACTCCGAAATGTTTCTTAACGTCTGCAATGCATCGGCGCACTTCCATATCTTCCCGATTAAGGTCACCCATGAATCTTTTTTGTAATACAGCAATGACTTCTGCCACAATTGACTCGGCGAACTTTTGGTCGAACTTTTGGTCTCGATCGTCATATTTTAACCTTGCTTTTACACATGCAGCAAGTTCTCGAATTCGTTCGTTCATTGTTCGAGTCCAAAATGTTTTTTAATCTGATTCATAAAAACTTCAATGCCCATCTCTCTGCCAGCATTATATTCTTCTGATCCGTTCACCACTACTTGCGATTGAGTCAACTTACCATGTGCTAAACATTCCTTCACAATCAACTCGGCGAACTTTTCTAATGTAATCCATTCATCCTTGCTATCAGTTTCGACAGTTTTACACTCGTGTGTTTCTGTTAAGTCATACAAGTAATAACCAGCCTCTTTAGCAAGTTCTCTAATTCGTTCGTTCATCATATATCCCGACTACATTGGTAAGTTTGTTCTTCATCACAATCACATAAGGTATCATAATCATGGTGAATTTCTTCTGCATATGGACAGGTGTGCAATTCATTAGACTCTGTAACTTGTTCTTCAACTCCAAAATGTTCTTTCACATATCGTTCAACTTGAATAGTAATATCTTCATCACTGCAAATATCTAGATATCGTCTGTAAAAATCTACAATAGACTCCTGAGCAATTAACTGGGCGAACATATCCACATCCAATTCGTATCCATCAAACTCCGGAGCACCGTTATGTTGGTTCTCGCTCCACACTTCTTTGGTGGCAAGGGCTTTCAATGCTTCAATTCGTTCGTTCATTCTTCAGCCATTTCTTCAGTCAATTCTTCGGCCACCAGATATGCAAACTTCTGACAAAACACATTAAACCAAAGTTTATTCAACATTTCCTCTGGTGCTCCGGCTTCGACCGCAATTGCTTTCAATTCGTTATTCATATCATATCCTTATATAACCAGCGGCGAAATCTTGTTGATACTGTTGTTAGAATATTTACACCAACAATAATAACAACAACTGCGACAATAATACCTTCACTCATTCTTCCACTCCAAAATGTTCTTTTACATATCGTGCAACCTGCACAGTAATATCTTCCTCGCTACAAATATCTAGATATCGTCTGTAAAAATCTACAATAGACTCCTGAGCAATCAGCTCGGCGAACTTTTCCAATAGTTCAGGGGTGTCGGACATTGTTTCTTTTGAGGGGTTCAGCACCCAAGTGCTAAAGCCAGCCTGTTCAGCAAGTAGTTTAATTCGGTCATTCATAATCACTCCATGACTTCGTATTCGAAAACTGTATAATCTACAAATTTGTTAAATGCTTGCAATTCAGCTGCTATCGCCTCGGCACGGGCCTCAGTAAAATATATGTTCTCGGGCTCTGAGGATCCCTCATAATCTCGTGAAGCCACCACAGCGTAAACTTTCATTATTTTTTTCCAATCAATTGGTTAAGAACCAATTCACGGACTTGATCCGTAGCACACTCAAGTAAACCACGGATCACAGTCTCAAAGTATCCTGCTTGATACGCATAGGCAGCATCGGGACATTCCGCTTTGGTGCGGGCCTTGAAAGCCTCAATCGCTTCGTTGATTTCATCTTCTTTATTCATCTTTGTTTCCTTTTTAATTTTCATACAACCATTATAATCAAATCGTGGCTAATTGTCAAGGCTTATATTGGTCAATGAAATCAAAGGGTTACACGTCGCTATTTTTCGTTCTTCTCCCGCAGCTTGGTTTCGGCCCACATTGCGCCTAGAATAAAGCCATGCGATTGTTCTTCCTCACATGCCTCTACATAGATTTCATCATCCGTCAGCCCAACCCACGCTTGAACCCCTGCCGATGCGCGAAGGGCGGCAAGTATCTCCCTCACAACATCACCATCCATCTGCACCTGTCCGTTTGAATCTTCCGGACAGCGCGTTAAAATGTAGCCGATAAGTTTTGAGTTCATTCCACATCCCATTTTCCAATGGTGCGTAAAAACGCTTCTGCGCGTTGTGCTGCGGTGGCATTAACTAGCATGATGCCTTGACGGGGTTGTCCCATAATTTCTGCAAGTTTATCTACAAAGACACCGTAATGCTGCAGCGTCTTCTCCGCTTCGTGCATGGCGTTGAGGTCGTTGCAGTAGTCGGGGACGCTTGCCGCAACACACTTTTGTGGTAAGGCATAACTCCATTGCAGGGTGCTACACGCCTCCGCAATGGCGATACGTTGTGCTTCTGGTTTCATCTTTCACCCTTTCTGATTGCGGCTGCGCATTTCTGCGCTATGTTCTCAACGCTATAAAATTCTTCGCACACTAAAGCGCACCGTTCACGCTCTTTTGCTACAGCCTCGGCAAGTTCGCGCTCAAGCCCTTGCGCTACCTCAACATCAACAACATAGTGAGGCTCTACAACACTGCCCATGTTGTGCTCGAATGCATTCGTTCTTGGGGTGTCGCTCATCATTCAATCCCAAAGTGTTGAGCTATTCTTCCTGCCGCTTCGTATGCGGGGCCATTCTCATCTTTCCGAACTTGTGCAATACACTCCCGCACAATCAATTCAGAGAACTTTTCTAAATTAGTCGAAAGAGTTCCAGTGGTAAATGTGCCCACTGATATAAATTCAAAACCAACCTTTTCTGCAACTTTTTTAAATTGTTTGTTCATCATTCACCCTTTCTGATTGCGTCAGCGCAAGCCAACATAATTTCAATGCTTTCTTTTAACTGATACCTGCTATTTGCCATTTCCTCGCACACCTTCGCGCACCGTTCACGCTCGGCGGCTATTGCTTTGTCGCGCTGTCTCCTCGCCTCGGCAAGTTCGCGTTCAAGCTGTTGGGCGTGAAGGAACACCTCACTAACGTGATTTCTGTTTTCAAAATACTGATCTTCAAGCGCATCTGTTCTCGGTGTGTCGCTCATATAACCCCTAGTATGCAATAGCGTGTATAATTTCTTTTTTGCCAAAGTAAAAGAATCGACCATTACTCAGCATCCGTGCAGTGCGTGTCGACTGTTTAACATAGTCATTACCGTTAAAGTGAAACAGCCGACCAATTCTAAACGATTCAAATTCCCATGATGTCATTATATTTCTCCTGTTGAACAGTTACTATACGCTACTCGTGGCTAATTGTCAAGGCTTTTAAAAGGTCTTCTAGAAGTTTGCGGAATTGCTTATCTGTAGATTCACCCTTAGCCTTGTTCATACTGTTCAGCACGATCTGGATATTGTTCTCAACATAACCCTTCTTAGAATTTATGCGATCAACAGAAGCCATCCTGAGATTATTCTTACCGGTCTTATGATCTAACTTAATACCAGTGAACGCACAACAATAATTTTGTTTTTCTAGGATACCCTGTATATACGCAGTCGTCAGGTTGTGTTCTAGGATGCGCGTGTTTCTTTTTCTTCCAGTCAATGTTTTAGACAACAACACACTAGCCATCTTCGATCGATCATTCTTCCTGATTTCTCGCTGTTTCTTGTTGGTCGAGGATACCTTATCTGCGTTATTGGCTCGATAATTGCGACTATATTCTAAGAACTTATCTGCGTTATTAGCTCGATAATTGCGACTATATTCTAAGAACTTATCTGCGTTATTAGCTCGATAATTGCGTTGATATTCACGGCGTTCTTCAATGTTCACTTTGATACCTTTCGTTATGTTTTGACCAGTGGTTTTCGCCGCCGGAAATTCTCAAAAAAATTCTCAAAAAAAATTGTATGAATACCACCGTCGCATCGCATACGGCCCCCTTATCCCCCACCGCTCTATACACTGGTGAAACGGGCACCGCAATAAAGACAGGCTTCGCACCTGATCGGATGTTTGCTAGCGACTCAGTTTAACATCTAAATCATCGACCGTGGTGGGCCCTGTTGGATTCGAACCAACGACCAAGAAATTATGAGTTTCCTGCTCTAACCATCTGAGCTAAGGGCCCGCAAATTTTAGTTGCTCAGAACATATTCTGCAAGTTTCATCCAGTTCTTAGCACCGCCAGCGCGAATCTTCGCAACTTTGATCAGGGTGCGCAGCGAGATTTCCGAAGCGATCTTCTTATTCGCATCGATCAGGGCCAGCGCATCTTTCTTGAACTGCTTCGAGACTTCCGGCATGAACGAATCCATCTCGATCAGGCTACCCATACGCTCAATCTTCTGCTCAAGGGTCATGCTCAGGTCAACGCAGAGACTACGGCTACGCAGAGCTTGATTCAGAGTAGCCAGCGTCAGATTGCTGATGAAGATCACACCACCGTTGAACTGGAACGAACGCGGAAGATCGTCGTCACCCTTGCTCTCACAGTTCCATGAGATGATGCGCTTGTCATAACTATCAAGGGCACCCTTCAGCAGGTTCACAGCAACGGGATCCTTCAGGACGCTGTCACAGTCATCGAACACGAGGAACGAATTACGGTGCTCGAACAGGATACGATACAGGCCTTTCGCAGTGGAGAAACCCTTCACGATCGTGAACTGCTTGTCATCGCGGTCCATGATTTCGTCTTCGTCTTCCATTTCCATCAGGTTAGACGCGTCTTCCATCCCGTTCGCTTGCAGAGTCTGGACGACTGTGTAGGTCTTTCCCAACCCACCCTCACCAGTGATGATCGCTGAAGCAGACGTCTTATTGGCCACCATCGTTACGAGGTCACCCACAAACTCGAATCGCTCGTTGATTCCGAAGCGGCTGTCGTTGGTGGCCCCCGCTACGAACTCCGTTCCCGCTGAGTGTTCGCGGCAGATACGCTCTACACGCTTTTTGCTCTTGGATTTCGTGATCAATTTCCCGTCAATGAAACCAAGAAATTTACCGGTGGTCTTGCAGAAGTCAATCTTCATATTCGCTGTGCTCACTTTTTTATTTATCATGCAACCATTATAGGCTAGATCCACCTAATTGGCAAGGCTTTTCTTGGCTTCTTTTAAAAGAAATTCTCCAATGTAATCAAGGGGTTGCGAATAGTCATATAAAACAAGGGGTTAAGCTAGTCAGCGCGCGAGCCAACGTAGGCCGGAACGCCCGCTTGCTTCAGGACGTCTGCGTAGGCCTGCGCACCGACTTCTTTGAGGGTCATACTCTGACTCATCGTGCCGCTCGGATTCCACAGCTGCAGACCACCACCATAGGCCTTGGTGAAGCCGATACTCTTGAGCGCCCGACCCAGCTTGGTGCTGGCCTTCTCGGAAACCTGAACCCAGGCGAAGCCGCAGTAGTAATCCTCACCATGATTTCGCAGATGGGCGATTGTCGCATCCATCGACGCCATGGTGGCGCGGAAGTGCATGTCTTGGATATTCATATTAGGCTGCTTTCTTATTCATCGCTGCTGACAGCGCCGCGAGCGGGTTAACGATCACGATCGCTTTGCTCGGCTTCTTAGCGGCTTTCTTCGCATGGATGCCCACCGGATTCTTCAGAGCATCCAGTTTCGCTTGGATCGCATCGATACGCGCGGCCTTCTTCGCTGCACGTTCTGCTGCTTTCTCCGACCGCGCATTCAGACGTTCACTCGCTTTGAGCACACGCTCGGCGCGCTTTTGCAGGCGAGCAGCGATAATATCATCGCGGACCGCTTTGCGCGCAGCTTTGCGATCGATAACAGCCTGCTTGCGATACTGACGATCGTCAGCCTTGTCGGACTTGACGTTCGCGCGGAGCGTCTTCATCTCGTAACGAAGAGTCGCGACGTCCTTCTTCAGCTGCGACTGGGCACGCTTCGCGGTCGCTTTGATATCCTTCAGTTCCTGACGCTTGAACTCAAGGGCCTTTTGTGTTGCGGTTTTCGTAGTGTTTTTCATATAGTTTCTTTCTCAGTTATTGAACAATAATTATAGGGGGTTCGTGGCTAATTGTCAAGGCTTATTTTGAATACGCATCCGGATCGAGGTTCTCGCGGAATTCTTGCATGAACCCCCATTTCGGGGTTGCACCCACCTCGCGACGCTCAATCACGAAGTCTTCGATCGAAGGATCATCCTCGGCGAGGTTTTCACTGCCGACGTCGCGGATGCCACGTGCCATACGTGCTGCAGCGCGAGCAGCTTCACGTGATTCGTAAACACCCAGACACTCCAATTGGTTATCGATATCACCCAACAATACAAACAATTCCATTTTCATTTCCTTTAGATCGTTGCGCCGTTAAAACAGTCGGGGAGATGGCGGAGATTCTTAACTCCAACAACCGCGAGAGTGCCAGTGGGCAGGAGCACTACTGCGTCGATGCCGCCGGGGCGCCGGGCGCCGAAGTCATCGACGCCGGCGGGGACTACGAGCAATTCGTGGATCCGGCACAACCTAGTGGTCGTGGAGGAGTTACCGCGTCCATCATCCCAGATGTCATGGAATGCGAGCTGACCCGGGATGAACGGTTTAACAAGGGTAAGCACTTTCTTCGTCTTTTTCATCTTCTTCACATTTCTCTTTTTATTTATCATACAGCTATTATATCGCAGCTTCGGCTAATTGTCAAGGCTTATTTTGGCTTATTATGATGAGCGATAAGTCTTTGAGTTTCTTTGAGAGCCAGTGCTTCCTCGAACTTGTCACGCGCAACAGCAGCAGACCGCGGTCCACCGCAAA
>Ga0209596_1000020_pt1 | contig 153850 bp, 176 predicted proteins | sample M_130807_MF_Meta_FD_187314 | JGI IMG/M metagenome (GOLD analysis project Ga0209596, IMG submission 187314) | Freshwater microbial communities from Lake Montjoie, Canada to study carbon cycling - M_130807_MF_MetaG (SPAdes) (version 2) | ecosystem: Environmental > Aquatic > Freshwater > Lake...
AACCACGCAGACCCCCCATCCCCATTCCCCCCTATTTGATTTTCATGGATCCCCCTCTGGAAATTTTTTTTTTTTTATAAATATATCGTGCTATCCTTTATCCAATACCTCGCAGAAGCTAAAACTGCAATGGAGCGCATAGAGAGTCGTGCCCTGGCAAGAATGCGTAGACAACCTGCTCCAGCCGAGTCTCCTCTGGCTTCTTTGCGCACACAATCACCTACACAATGGGGAACACACCCAGGAACCAAGTATTGGTATCACCCAGACACTCAGAAACTAGTACCTGTTGGAACCGATAATTATATCGGAATACACGCAGAAACTGTATCAGAGAACCCTGGTATATTTGGTGTTAAAAAGTCTAGCTCTAAAAATCCCATTCACGCCGCCATACAGAATGGCTGGGTGCGACTAGACTCCAGAGGATCAGGACTAACCCTGCAAGGAACTCAAACGCAATCTCATAAAGTGATAAGGGATCACTATGCAGCCACTGCAGGAAAAATTCCAAAGTATTATGTGGATCATTTCACCAAAGACCAAGCATCACACAGCGGCATGTTGGCAGGTGCCGAACAGATTCAGCACTACGTTGATCATGCTGGCACTCCTCCCATGGGAGCAGGCTGGCGACACCAAACAGACGAACTGAACTAATTCCGATAATATTTTTATAAATACGGTATGCTATCCTTTCTTCAGTACTTGACAGAAATACTGACTCCTCCCGAACAAGTTCCCCTGACGCACCCCGACACTGATTATTTTGAGAGTGACCACGCCAGCTATTTCAATCAAGACCAAAGAGTAAGAACCAACATGCTTCGTTCAGCAACAGAACCCAGCTCTGCCTGGGTGGATTTCGCTGTGAAGGGCTTGACGAAAAAACCAACCAGACGCTCCGCACTAGGTGCCGTATCAAATCCAGCCACTATTACTCCTGCTTCCATGCAAGCCATGAACACTGTGCTGGGGCATGTGAAGCATTACCTGGACACTAATGCAGCCGCAGGCTCTCCCATTAAAACACTGCAGTACCACACCGACGACGACGAACTTGGCGCAAGAAAACATTCCATCTATCAGAGAATGGCAAAAAAACTTGGCGTAAACACAGAGCGTGTCAGCACAATAGATCGCATGATTTAAATAATATTATTATAAATACAGTACAATGAAGCCTTTTATTGAATATCTACGAGAAGATGACCTCACACTAGAGTATCACGACACTCTGAATCCCAAAATTTGGGACGGAGACCAGCTAAAACCAGAAGTTCAGGCTAAATTGCTCCAGATTGCCAAGAAATGGGCAGTTTTCGCCAAGATTCCAGACTTTGCGGTCACAGACATCATCCTGGTTGGTGGCAATGCGAACTACAACTGGACAAAATTCTCGGATCTTGACCTGCATGTCGTGGTGAATCGTGAAGATCTCGCTGATTGTCCTGATTTATTAGACGATTATCTGCAAAATAAAAAACAATTATGGGCCCTAGTGCACGACATCACCGTTTACGGTCACGACGTGGAGCTTTACGCTCAAGACAAGCAGACTGCTTACCCGAAAAAGCAGGGAGTCTACAGCATCAAGGATAAAAACTGGATTGTGCAGCCAAAACATGAGGATGTGGACTTTCGTGGACCCGCTTTACTAGCAAAAGTGAAGCAGTACACGGAAAGAATCGACACCCTGATCTCTACCAATGCCGAAGACGAGAGTTTTTCCAAATTAAAAGAAAAATTTAAAAATATGCGCTCCTCAGGCTTGAAAAAAATCGGGGAATTCTCTATGGAGAATTTAATTTTTAAAGAATTACGAAATCGTGGAGTAATTGACCGAATGACCCAGTATTTACAGTCACGACAAGACGAAAAACTGAGTCTGACCGAGAATTATCCGTTTCAAATTCAGATTCACAAAAAAGACGGCAACAAATTAGTTGATGTGATGCAGTTAAACAGCGAAACCAAGTATAAAGCAATGTCCGAAGGACTTCGCAGCATGCAATCCATTAAAAGAGAGTACCCGAATGTTGGAGAACATCACTTTTCTGTGAGATATCCGCACGACACGGATTGGATTGCTCCATCTTCAGAATAATACTAAATAGAATAAAGGAAATTATATGAACCCGCTCCACCGATCTTTTATTCAACGTGCTGTTACTAAAAATAAACAATTAAAAGAAGCGGTTAAGTATGCTGCCACCACTAATCCTAGATTAGTTTCTCCTCGAATAGTGCCAGGTGCACCAAACTACGGAGCCAATAGAAATACTATGGTTGGTCTAGAGCATAGTTCTGCATTAGACCCAACCCTTATGCCAAGGACTGCCAAGCTTCTTGGAAGTTTAGATATGGCTGGTCCAGAAAAATCACAACCAAAAGATCCAAAAGAATTAATTGGCATGGTTCAGGGTCGCATGCAAGATAACCTTAACTTTACTTTAAATAGACACAGAGAAGAAAGTCTTAATAAAGAAATACACGAAAGAAGTCCACAGTGGTATTCTTCTGCTTCTAAAATGAATAAGGGTTTTGCAAAAAATGAAGGAGTCAGAGAAGATACTGCTCACGCTGTAACTGCTGCATTATCTCCACAGACTCCATGGCCCACAAATGCATCAATGTCGGAAAGAATAATTCACACATACAAACAAAAAAGACATCTTCCTTTTTCTCCAGAAATGGGTAGTTTTGTTGATAAAATTACAGCAATGTCTACGGTGGATGGAAAAATGTCAGACCTACAACGACACATGTCAGAAATAAAAGGAAAGGGGTACAACGAACTTCCAACACTAGAACATAAAGCTGCGTGGATTCGTGCATACGACGAAGCGCACCATAGTCAAGCCTATAGAGAGCCTTTGCCAGACGGAGGATTTTCTAAAGATTTCATGAAAAATCAAGACGGAAAAAACACAAAAATGCAGTGGGGAAATCCATCAAATATTGCTAAAGCTTTATCTGTATTAGAATCTGAAGATAAAATGAAATCAGATAAATCTCATACCGAAGATCATCACCTTGGAGTTATAAGTACTGCAGTTGGCGAAAATCCTAAAGTTCGTAGTTTTTATAATAACATGTCACAGCCTGACGCTCCTCCAACAGCTGCTGGAGAAATGCCAGACGTTACTGCAGACATTCACACTAGTGCCGATGCATACGGTAGAGCAGACCTAACTTCCATGTTACACACAAATAAAAAAATAAAAAGTGAAAGACCAGAATTTTCTAGAGATTTTGGTAAAATGGTTATGAGTGGTGCTCCTTCAAGTAAACAGTCTGGAAGTGTTGGACTGTATCCAGTTGTGGCTCAGGCAGTAACCAATGTAGGAAAACAAAGAGATCTGCGTGGAAGTCAAACACAATCTTTGGGTTGGGTTCCTAGAAAATTAGACAGCGAAGCAGTTCAAGCAAATCCTGCGGCAAGTAAACAAGTTCGTGATATGCATACCGCTATGAGTACTGGAGAATTGTCTCATCCACAATTCTTAAAACAATACGGTAAGTTAATTGATACCTTACCAGCAAGAAAGCTTAGTTGGATAGGAACTCCTGCCAATGATATTTCCACTTCGTTTCAGGATATCTCAAAAAGTAATAGAGTGATAACAGAACACACCAAGTGGATCACTAACTGGGTGAGTAGTCGATTACGACAAAAATATTTAATTAATTAGTTTTGTATGCGGCATCAATTGCTTCGTAGTACTTAGGATCTTCTTGGCGAGACGCACCACGCCAAGACTGAACAAATCTTTCACGATCTTGAGGCGACATTTCCTTGGTGTCATCAATCTTTAGTTCACGCATCTTTCCACGCATCACACCCGTTGCCATTTGTTGGTATGGTTTATGATATTTTTCATCACTCAGAGTGCCGCAACCACCAGGACCACAAGCGTCTCCCACCTTTACATTACCTAACATGCTCTTTCCTTGGGCCACATACTGATTCACGTAATCCTCTTGTCCTTTAAACAGATCAGGCTGTGTTCGCATAAAACCAGCAGCAGTTGATTTGGTAATTTGAACTGGACCATAGGCAGTGGATTTTCCTGATCTCTCTTTTGTTCTGATATATTGTCCTGCATTATAGTCTAAAGCATTTCCAATATCAGTTCCTCTGTGTTCTGCACCAACAAGAGCTTTATATAATTTTGTATTTTGTTCTCCACCAAAATGAGCATACGGATCCACTACTGGAGCAGCAGCTTGAGTTACGGGTGCGGCTGGTGCCTGTATAGGAGCGGTTTGTGGGCTTCCTGCCATCATGCCAGCAGCTAAAGCCATCGGAGCCAACAGGGAACCTTCTTGAATATATTCAATAAATGTTTTCATATAAAGTATATATTTAACATAAATAATGATGTATGAAACGATTCACCCAATACCTGACCGAGAATGCTTTGCTGGAATCTCATATTCAAAGCTTTATTGATTTTGCCAGCAATCACCTTGGTCTGAAAGATAAGCCAAAAGTTGACTTGGTTCATGAGAGAGACAACACTATGACTACTGCTAGTTACTGCCCAGAGACTAAAATGGTAAAAGTATACGCAAAGGGTCGAGCTAGTTTTGATGTTTGTCGCAGTATTGCCCACGAACTGGTTCATGCCGACCAGCAAGAAAAAGGCGAATACTTGGACGGTGAAACTGGTTCGGATTGTGAGAATCATGCCAACTCCATGGCTGGTCAAATTGTTCGTTTGTACGGTAAACAAAATCCAGACTTCTACGAGTAACCTATGGCAAAGCCTAAAGGTCCACCAAATCCAAAAACAGGAAACAAGTTTCCTGCACAATCATCCATAGAAATTACAGAAAAGGCAAAGCCTTCTTCTCTAGATCTTCAACTACAACAACTTAAATTAGATAAAGAATCTAAAAAACAAAAAATACAAGAAGCCCAAGAAGAATTAAATGGTTCTTCCAAACAAGAAACTCAATTAGAAGGAGGTATTGCTTGGTTGGCAAAACGTCTTGCTCGTGACAGAGTAATTAATGATAAAAAGAGAGAAGAAGAAAAACAAAAAAAACCCAAAACTGTTGTTTTAGGTCCAAAAGTTGGTATTAAAAGATATATTTTTGAATTAACTCAAGGCGAATGTACTATAGAATTTTATAAAAAAACATCAAGACCGTCTGGAGAATTTAGAAAAATGCGGTGCACTCTAAAAGATAAAAATGTGATACCACAAAATCCATTAAAACCAGGAATAGTTACTGTTTGGGATCTAGACAAATCTAATTGGAGAAGTTTTTATCATAACAGAATATCAAAATTAATAAGAAACGAACAAACGGATTCAGAATAATATGGGAGAATCAAATATGTTTGAAGATAAACCAAAAGATATTTTGTTACGGGCTTCCGAGAATCTTGCCAAAGCATCCGAAGAGAGTATCGACATATACGAATTATATCTGTTAGACGAAACAGATTGGCGTAAACTAGCCAAAACCATGACTCGGCTTCGTTCTGCCTTGGCACAATATTATGCTGCTGGTGGCAAATAATACTTGACTTGATCTAGATGTGTGATATATTAGTATTACGAGACGGTAGACCAACGGCAGAGTCAAGACACTTAAAATGTCTGTAGTGTGGGTTCAACTCCCACTCGTCTTATTAAAAAATATTTTAAAGATTACTTGACTTCTTGATTTTAGGTGGTATAATTACTTATCGTAATGAATTGAAACGGACACAATTCATATTAAACATAGTCCGAATTTTAACAGAAAGGCTACTATATGATTACTTCTCCTCGTCGTCCTGCAACCAAGATGCAAAAGGTTATTTCGTATCTTGCTACAGGTAAGACCCTTACTGCGCCTGAGGCTCGTTCTCGTTTTGGTGTCGCTAATCTTCGTGCAACAATCAGCGATATTCGTGAAGTTGTCGAAGCTTTTGGCAACTGGCAAGTTATTCGTGAAACCAGCGCAACTGGCAAGACACGATACACCATGAAGGACATGTACAAGGGCAAGCGAAAGATGGGTTTCCGTAAGGACGGAACTCGGTTTTCTCTTCGCTAAAGATACTTTTGAGTGGTTACTTTTTATTATGGGGATGCATTGGTAAAACAATGCATCCCTTTTCTGGAATATATAAGATGGAGGTTCATTATGGAAGAACAACTATTTTACGCTAAAGCAAACATCAGTGGTCGTGATGTGGATCTTGTGTTGTCAGAGGCACAAATTCTTGAAGGTATGAAAACAGCAATGAATAATACCGAGTTTGTTTGTGACCAAAATCCTGGCAATTGTTGGCCTATTGAGAAACCGCAAGGATGTTCTTTGTGGAAGAAACTATTTAATCTTTGCGGTTGCAAAGAAGAAAAGAAAGAGTAAATATGGAAACTTTGATTTTGCGTGTTAAGACTGGTGAGGATGTTTTGTGTCGTGCAACAAAGAATGATACTGGGTATTTGATTCAAGATGCTATGGCTCTTGTTCCAACACCAGATGGTCGTTTGGCGTTTGTTGGTTGGATGCCTTATGTTGATTCCAAGAATGGTATTCAACTTCCGCATGATTTTGTGATGTTGTCGTTGAAGCCAGAGGCTAGCATTGAAACTCAATATATGGGTTTTAAGACAGGTCTCGTTTCACCTCCACAAAAGAATGTGGTTGGTCCAGGCGGAATGCAACTCGTTGGGGCTCAATAATTTAAAAGAGTTAACACTCGTAGCTCAGTTGGATAGTAGCAGCATTTTTCTAAAGTGCAGGTCATTGGTTCGAATCCAATCGGGTGTGTTAAAAATATCATGGAAATAACATTTATAATTTTTGCAACATTACTTATTGTGTTACAGGGTTTACAGATATATTTACAAGGTTATGAGAATGGTTATTTAAGGAGTAACAAAGATGAAAAACAAAATGCCAGAAAATTACATTCCAGGACACGCTTACAAACAGGGTCACCAAGCAAGAATAAGCGGAAGAGATATGCCAGATAGTGGTAATGTTGGTGTGTATTGGGATGAGTATCGTGCTGGATGGTTTGATGCTGATCGTGGTATAATTGAGTCTGCTCGTAAAGACATTACAGAAAATAAACAATTTTTACAGGATTAATAATATGGTAGATAAACATTTTACTGTTGATGCAGTTTCTACAGTTACTCACGAAAGAAAACCAGTAATTCGAGTATATCGAGATCCTCATTGCTCTGGAGCAATGCTAGCCGCATTCGATAATATGAACACAGAAGAAGCAATTGACGGATATACTTATAGTGAATTAGTGTCTATTCGTAATATTCTAAATGAAGTTCTGAATCATATCGATGTTCAAGAAAGTATTGCAGAATATAATATAAACTTTCCAAAGTCATTAGAACTAGACGAGTGGGGAACTACTTCTTCAGATTAACAATTACGAGCCCTTATAGCTCAGTTGGTAGAGCATAAAGCTTTTAACTTTGTGGTCACAGGTTCAAGTCCTGTTGAGGGCATTTTGTATGGAGATTTTGTATGAGCAGTAAACACGATGCAGGTAAAGGTGATACTTATCGTCCTGTTGATAAAAACAAGTTTGCTAAAAACTGGGACATGATCTTTAAGAAAAAGAAGCGTAAGAAAAAAAGTAATGAGAAACGCAATACCAAATAAAGGAGTTGTCAATGTCTGATCTAAGAGATAGACAAGTTCTAACAGCAGTAATGCAAGAAATACATAATATTAGTGTTAATCTTATTATATTAAATAAAAAATTAAAAGAATTACAGACACAAGTAAAAGAATTTTATGAACAACCAACCAACACAGAACCTTCTGCCTGATTTTGTTGTTCCTGATTTACATCTATTTGAATATTTTCGAATAGGCGGAACAAGACCAGGTTCAATAAGATATAAAGAAACTCAAATATCTAAAGGTAATCTTGATCTTCAGTTTCTTCAAGACCTTTGGATAAAACAAAAAGGTAGATGTTTAATTGGGGGCAACTTACTGTATATTAAAAAGGGTGGTAAGTGGGCAAAAGGAATTAGGACATGGGACAAGGCAAGCATTGACCGCATTGATAACAACAAACTATATACTGAAGATAATGTTCAGTTTCTTTCTTTAACTATGAATTACGCAAAAAACCGAGATGATATGGAAGGTTTTAGTGAATACATGAAACAGATTGCTCCATTTAATTTAAGGACACCAAATGTTTAGATTACACATTGATATTCCTTTGTCGGGTGATGAATCAGAATCCGCACAAACTGCTCAGGCTATTATTGCATTATTAGAACACAAGGTGCATCCTAGCAGAAACGTCTTTGCTGTTGATGTGATCAACTACCGATTAGGTAATGACCAGGATCGTCAAAAGTCTAATTACCTGATTAAAAACCAGAATGGTCATGTGGCAAATAAAAAACTTAAAATTAACTTGACAACAGAAAATCAGGATGTATAATTCTCTTATGGGATGTACGTGCCTGGTGGCGCAGGATTGCTTATAACGATCTACCGCAGGGTTCGACTCCCTGGCATCCTATTTGTTTGATTTAGTTAGAAACATATATACTATTATGATTATACAATACTCAACTCCATTAGTAGAAAGTTCAATGACTCGTATTATGTCCCACATGGGAAGTAATAGGAATGTTGGTATTATTAGTGCAAGTCGAGCCGTTGGTAGTCCTAATCCTGATGGTACTGTTAGAACTGGTGCACAAAATGCAAAATTAACAAAACAACTGTCTAGTGAACTTCAAAAACGTGGACTAAGTTTTGCTAAAATTTCAGGAAGAACTATAGAAAATATCGGCGCACCAACCGAAGCTCCAGTATCAGAACATTCGTTTATGGTTATTGGTAGTCATGGAGACGATAATGGAATGTTACACAAACATCTTACTAAACTTGCAACCACGTTTGGACAAGATTCTATTATAATGAAACCTCATGATACAACAAGAGCCCATCTTGTTGGTACATCATCAAGTCAAAATGCATGGCCGAGTTTAGGAACAACTGCCGATCTTGGAGTATTTCATCCTGGTATTAATTATTCCAGAACTCTTCCAAACGGGTCTCCAGACAGAACAAGCACACCAGCAGATCAATATTTTTCTGGGGTAAAACGAACAAGTCCAAAAAGAGGAGCAGAGGCTAGTAAGCCTTGGTCTCTTGGTGAACAAACTAATAGTCAAACAATAATTATTGAAGAAGTTACTTCTGCTCTATTAGGAACAAGTTGGATGACTGGTTATTGTGAATATGTAAAAAAATTGCATGATGCAAAATAAAAATTTATTTTATATTTATTATGAACGACATACAAAATAAAATCTGCAAAGAACTGACTTCTAAAATCGTTTCCTATTTACAACACTCAGGAGTTCCGATGAATCCTCAACACGTAAATGGTATATTTGCTATTTGTAGTTCTCTATACGGCAAAAATAATAAAATGCCGTTAGTGCCTAGAAAAGTAAAAGCAAAACGTCTCGAATCTTAAATTACTGTTTGATTTAACAACGGGCTATGCCCAAGAAAGGTTACTATGCGTAATAATGTTTTTTTTAGTTTGTTTGGTATTACTAGTGTGGTGTTTGGTGTGTTTACATTGGCTGCAAGTTATCCAACTGGTTTGAGTTATACCTTGTTTGGAATTGGTGCCATGCTTATGTTGACTGGTGTTGTGTTTGAGACAATGAATTATATGCAACAAAATTTCTATAATAAATTTGAGACGCTTAGTCGCAATGTTGATGATATGATTAGTGATTTGCAGAGAACTTTTAATAATTCTCAGCAACAAACGAATCAGACTATTCAGAGAAATTTTGAATCAGTTCAGCATAATATTTCAGAACAGGTTCGTAGTATTCAACTACAAATGGAGTCTTTTGAAGTATCAAAGCATAATCTGTTTGATGAGATGGATAGCCGTCTGACTGATCTCGCTGTTGAAGTAGACTCTGCCATTATGGATAGAGATTTCTCTGATGATGAGGGCTACAACCCAAATCCACCAAAGGGATCTCGTAAGTGCTGTGCCACAAAGAAGAGTTAAACACTCAGGTCCTATAGATTAACTGGCTAAATCATTGCTTTTTCACAGCAAATATCTGGATTCGAGTTCCAGTAGGATCATTCAAGGAGATACTAATATGAGTCACATGAGCGAAAAAGCAATTGATGAGATGAACGAATTAAACAATCTTCGTACAGAGAATGCTGTACTGCGTGGAGTAAATGAAGTTCTTCGTTCATTAGTTCACGGTAAATTTAAAACCAATGAATGGAACTGTGCAGGCATTCCGAAGTGGGAAGGATTCAAGCAGGATGATTGGAAGACTGGAGACACCAAAGAATTCTTAGGTCTCACAGACGCTGAAGTCGATACTCTAGATAAATGGATGAAAGATAATAAAGAAAACAAATGAGTAAAACAGCATTTTTAATCGGTTGCACACATTTCGGTCACGACAAGATGTATAAGTTTATTGATATATACGGCAACAAGGTGCGTCCATTTGAAAACGCTAAAGAAGCGGATGCTGTCATGCTTGAGCGTTGGAACAGCGTTGTTGGGGTTGACGACAAGGTGTATGTGCTTGGTGATGTTGCTTTTACAAGCGAGTCCCTGTCTATCTTAAAGAAGTGCAACGGCAAGAAGATTCTGATTCAAGGAAACCACGATAATCTGAGTGTTTCAGAGTATATGAAATACTTCAAGGACATTCGTTCTTCTCATAAATTGGATGGTGAAATATTATCACACATTCCCATTCACCCAAATTCCCTATGGAGACAAAAAAAGCACACAAATTGGTTGAATATTCATGCACACTTACACAACCAAACAGTATTATTAACACAAGCGGATCCTGACGTTGAACAAGGATCTATCGTCGATATGGAAAGAATGCACGGCATAGAAGGAAAAAAAGATCCTCGTTACTTCTCTGTGTGTGTTGAACGCATTGGCTATAAACCAATTAGCATTGATGAAATTCGGAACTTGACAAACCCCAAATCGGTGGTATAATTAGATTATGAATATTTTTGTACTTGATAAAGATCCTGTTATTGCAGCAAACATGATGTGCGATAAGCATGTCGTTAAAATGATTGTTGAAAGTTGCCAACTACTTTCTACGGCACATCGTATATTAGACGGACATCAATCAACACATTATGGACCATCAGGAAGACTAAGAAAAACATTTTTCTTATCTGATCCATATATGGAAAGTCGTTTGTGTAAGTATGTAATGCCAAATCATCCATGTTCTATATGGACTAGAAATTCTTCAACTAACTATAAATGGCTCACTGCTCATAATTTGGCTTTGTGTAATGAATATACCAGACGTTATAATAAAACTCACGCTATGCAGGATTTAGCCAATACTCTAGATCTTACTCTTCCTATCAGGATTCCTCTTGGTCCTATTACTAGTTTTCCTCAGGCTATGCCAGAAGGATACAGATGTGATGATCCTGTGGAAGCATATAGAGCTTATTATTGTTTTGAAAAATCACGATTTGCTAAATGGAAAACTGGTGGTGTGCCAGAATGGTACACTCATTTTCATGAGGAACTAAAGGAAATATCACAATGACTCTACCTTACGAAGAAGCAAATAGTCTAAAAGAAACACGCAAGTTCTTGGTGCAGTTAATGTGTAGCAAACCTGCACCACCCAAGTGGATTCGTCAACGAGCATCGGCTTTGCTTAAGCACTTTCCTTGGGAGTTTCAAGGTGTGAATCTTATTCCTCAAGAAGAAATAGGATTTGAAGAAATGACCTATGCTAAAGCAGACAAACGCTACGATGAAATGGTTCTGGAAACAGGAAAGAAAATTATAAAGAAATACAAAAAAGCCCTGAAGAAACTAAAGGACTAAATACAGATCTTGAATGCGATTCGGGGGTTGTTCTTATTATGTGGGGAAAGCAGAGATGCATCCCATCAGTAAGAATTCACTGAAAGAACAGCCCTCGAATTGCATTTAACTATTAAGGAAAAAAATGAAAATTAATAAAAAATTAGAACATCTAGCAGAACAAGCAAAGCTTCGATTGAGTTATCGAGCACAAGGTTTATCGGAAGAACACATTGACCAACTCATTGCTGGCAAGTCAGAGAAAAAAGATCCTGTTCCTGTTGGGGACTCAAAGAATTTCTTCTGTAGTTCACGATACAACCAACCTCGTTACTATGACCTATTACCTAATGGCGACATTCTGCTGTATGGTGAGAGTGAGTTTGTTCGTCAAGGAGAAGGCATGTTTGACTTTGAGGGCGGACCATTCATTATGGCTGGTGATCCTCTTATGTCAGACTTTGGTACTATTGGCATTGTTGCGGATGTTGTGTTTCATGACGAAGGTCCCGAAGGGTTCACTTGTTGTCGCATTACTTTAAAATAATACATACTATACTATGGAAAATATTAAAGAAGAATTAAGACAACTGATCAAAGATAAAATCTTATCCACCATTATGGAAGGTAAGAAGTGTGAGAAGTGTGATAAACCTGTTCATGCTCCTCGTGGTGCTTCTGCTCAAAGACCAAAGAGTTGGAACAAAGGCGTAAAGTCTGGTTCTGAAGGTAAAAAAGAAAGACGAGAAGGTAAGAAAGAAGCCGCTGGAATGTACGAAGCGTCTGGTCCTTCTGATGGACAGATTCTTACTGATATGATTGAAAAACGAGCAAAAGAACTAGCAGCCAACCCAAAATCTACTCCACGTGGACCATCTGTGGATATGAAGGATTTAAAGGTTTCTGACTTACTTTCTCGTTATAAATCACTGATAATGAAAAATAAAAAAGCCTAAATAACTATGATCGGGCAAAGATAGTGCCAGTGCGAACTGCGCTATTCATGCTGAAGGAGTTTCGTTACCTTTCGACCATCGTAGTTCAAAAAGAGGCAGCAATGCCTCTTTTTGATTCTAGACACCTTTTACACGAATGAACCCCTCCCAAATCACTATCAACATCTAGGAACGCTCCAGAATCGATTCTAGAGCCTTACAGGGCATGCTGGCCCCTAACACTAACAAGAAGAAAGCGACTTTATATTATGCGTATATACCTTAAATTTAAACGATGGCTCGGCAAGAAGATGATTGACAAGGGATTTGACATTCTGCTCAGTATGGACGAGAAGGATTGGAACCCCAAAACCAACAAATACAGCGGTTCCATCAAGCAGGTTAAATATGCCATAGGCTTCTGGATGACCACCTTGGGCATCAAGGCTGAAACTAAAGCCTTGGACAAACTGAATTGGCCTGGCTTCGAGGACGGCAAGTACTTTGACAAGAACTTCTATATCAAGAAGCCTATACGAAAGCCACGGCGAAAGCCTTCAGAAGACTCGGACAACGAACCCATGATATAATAACAAAGCTCCCACCGTCACAGGTGGGAGCTTTGCTTTGAAAAAACTTTAAATTCGTTTTCTTTTACTTAACCTTCTTAACTCGTTTGACTGGGGGTTTAGGGGAATAGAAATTCTTTATTTTTGTTACAATCTTATTGATCTTGGATTTAACTTGGGTAAGAATTCGTTTAATGTGTGTTTTAAGCTTTGTTATCATACTGTATTTAGTAAACTTGTATTTTCTATAGATACTGGTGTATCCGATTGATTAAGGGTTAATCTGTTCAATATTTGAGTATATTAGTTAATAATAGGGGAAACTTTCCATGATCGACAAACTTCTTGGACTTCAAAATCAACTTCGTGTGTACCACTGGCAGACAAAGAGCTATTCCGAGCATAAAGCTTTAGGAAAGGCTTATGATGCTCTGGACGGATCCATTGACAGCTTTGTAGAGAACTGGATTGGCGTACACGGCACAGTTTCAGTAGAAGGCGGTATTCGCATGACCCTACTAGACTATGCTTCCAATGGTGTCACTAACCTTCTAGATCAAGCAACAGAGTTCTTTACCACTGGTGAACTGGGCTCTGCCTTGAACGGTAATACTGATCTTGCCAATATTCGAGACGATATGCTTGGTACCATTAATCATACCAAGTACCTTCTAAGCCTCAAATAACGCATATACATATTATTAATGAGTGATCCAATATTCGTTATTGAAAGGTTTATACTATGGGCGTAATGTCTATTCCATGTTGTGATATCTCTGCCACAATTCCTCCTGTTATTGTTCCAAAGACTGGACCTGTATTGGTTCGTGCTGGCTGGTATCATTTTTTAGTAATGTCTAAAGGAGGAGAAGTTACAACCTTTATAGGTTCTCCGCCATTAGTTTATAAAACTGGAGTTACTGGTGATTATTGGCAAACTCGCTGGGGAGACACTCCAGCAGATCCAGATCCCACGACTCCTATAGATCCTACAAAAGAAGCTGATAGAACAATATGGCCACCACAAGGATCAGAATATATAAAAGGAAATTGGTGGCAAAAGTTTGGTGGTGGAATAAAAAAATACCACCCATGGAGCTACGCAGATTGTTCTTATCATTTAGGAATCACTGGTTGGGATTCTGGGTGCATAGCAAGAAGCACAAACATTACTGATGGAAAAATAGGAGAACACGGAACGCTAATAGTAAATGCTACTTTAGAACCGACAAATGATGGTCCTGGTTATGATTTTGTTGGAATTGCTACTGGACTCGAAGGTTCAGATGATCCTCCAAAATGTACGGAAAAATGTTATTATGAAGTTTTTAAATGGTATGAGTATCCAGGAAGTGATAATAACAAATATATACGAGAATTTTATCCTGAAATAATAACAGACTATATTAATCTTGATGGATCGTATGATGGATTAGGTGTAACGCTATACGAAGCAACGCAATGCTCTAAAGGACTTCCAAAGTATGTCACTCCTTATTCTGCAGCTCAAATAGCTCCTGTTGGTCATCCACTAGAAACACCAACAAATATTCCTGGTCCAGTTGTTGATATTGTTTGTGGAGCATATCATAATATAATTAAATTGTTTGATAATTCTATAATGGCTTGGGGTTTAAATAGTATGGGTCAGTCTAATGTCCCAGAATCTTTATTGCCAGATAGTTTAAGACCAATTACTGTTCCGCCACATCCAAAAAAATCTAAAATATGTAGTCTTCATGCTGGATATTCTACTAGTGCTGTTTTGTTTAATGACGGAACTGTTTTGTGTTGGGGAGATCCAGAAGTTTCTGCAGCTGTTAATCAATGGAAACATATAAGAACATCTGTGATAAAACTATTTCCAACCGATGGTCAACAAAAAAGTTGCATAGGAGCTGGATCTGAAGGATATCCTGAATGTCTGCCTGGAGAAGACTGTACTGCAGCAGAAAATTGGGTTGTGCAGGACAAGATAAAAAATGGTTCTTATAACGCACAAAATGATTGGAATGGTGAATGGCACGGCGGAGCAGCTCCAGCATATCCGCATTTTGATCTTGGAGTTGAAACTGAATATGTCTATCCAGTAAATTGGGGTCACGTAGCAGATTTTTCAAGCGGAAGTGTTGATAAACCTGCTGGTTATGTGATTCCAGGTGACACCGACGAAGAGGGTGTTGATGTTCCGCAATATTCTTACAGGTATGCAAAAAAATGGGCAAGTCTAGGTGGTAACCAAAGCTTATGCTCGCAAAAAAATAAAATTGTAAAAGATTATGCTGTTGGTATGTTGAGAACTGGGCAAATAGTAACAACAAGAAAAACTAATGCACCAGAAAGCGGCAAAAATCTTTTGTATTCTAGAGATTGTAATATGGATGCACATACATCAAGATCTGATGGTGTGATAACTGTTACAAATAAAGGACCAGCAATAAATTTCAGAGCAAGGATCGGTAGTGACAATCAAACGTGCTCAGACGCTAATAACAATTGTTTTGGTGATAATGAAGTGTTTAATTGTAGTACTTTGAGTACACCTAATGGTCCATATAAGGAATGTCTTCCAACAACAACAATTTGTGAAGCTTATAAAAGATGGGAACTTGGAGATAATGGGGGATGTGAAGATAATGGACCAAGTGCCCAAAACAGACCAGAAGGAATTGGTTGTTTTTGTTCTGCAGATGACGAAGATGGTTATGATCCAAACTGGGCTGGTGCTGATCTGATTTATAAATCTGCTGGTCATGTTCGTAAAAATTATCCTGGATGGAATTCTGCAGAATCTACATTTGGCTGGTCCAGTTTACCTGTAATACAGTCTAGATTTATTCCGACTCCTGGATTTTATGAATCAATTCGTGCTGGGTGTAGAGGTATAGGAGCGGTTACTACTACAATATGTCAAAATTACTTTCCAGCGAATTTGAAATGTGGATCTGAATGTCCTTCTTCGGATGGTATAGGTGGCAACATAATAGCAGATCCAGGAAAAAGAGGAGCAGGAATTCTTGAAGGAACTCCTGGTTATTTTACATACCCTACACACATGAATAGTCAAGGATGTGTGGCTGGTACGAATACAGTTTCTTGGTTATCACCTCCTCCTTTATTCCCAGAAAATTTATTTAATAATCTTCCTTTTTATGGAGTTGATGGGACGAGAACGAATTTTCAAAATCAAGATACATTGAATAATCAATTTCCGCAAAGTAATGGAGAAGGACCAAACAAAACAGTTAGAATTGGTACTAGAAATTTAACAAGCGGAGTATTTGATAATGGGAGAAGAAATGGAAATGTTTGTAGAGGTTGCGATCATGTTGGGTCTCATCGAGAACACAAATATAACATACATCGTGTAACTCATGGAGTAATATTTAATATTAATGAGAAAGATCCAGATGGTGCTATAAACCCCTTTACTGGTGGTTCTAAGTGCGGAGTTTGCGAAACCGAGACCGATCCAGGTACTCGGGAACTGGGTGGGTGTAATAATTTCAGACCAATAATATTACCACAATACTCTATGAGACCATCAAAATCTTGGGGTCCATTTAATATAGAAAAACATATAGGAATGCTTCCTACTCCTCCTGTTTTGGAGTTGGGTATTTGGAGATATGGCAATCAATTGCAATTGTGGAGTACATTTAATAGTGGTAGATCTATAAACGAGAATGTGTTTAATTTTGGTTATGTGACGGAGGGATTGGTTAGTTTCAAAGAAGGATTTGATGAATCTCCTGGAACTGTAAACAGTTTTAAAAATACTATACCAACATCTACAATACCATGGATGTATATTTTAGCTCAAAAAGGAGACCAACAACCAACTCAAAAACAATGGCAGGGAGGACGATTAGCATTCGAAATCACTGAAATGTGTGATCAGCGTAATTGTTGGGCTGATGACGAATTAAATGGTTTGGGAACAGCACTTGGTGGCGACGGAATGGGTTGTGCTATGTCGGGAGCATATAATATTTACGAACCTCATAGTTCAATGAAGGCGTTTTGTGCAGGGGAATTTAAGCACAGTTGTGCTGATCCTATTAAAACTTATAATCCAAACAAAAAACAAGAACTGTTAAATTCAAGAGGATTTACTCTATACTCTCCACCAGAACCTGTCTATCAAAAATCTCCAGAAATTTCTAGTATATCTAAAGATAAATCAAAAATTGCTATTTTAAGTAGAGCAGAGAACGGTATTATAAACCTTTTTGTTTGGGATATTACATCCAAAGCAAATAAAAAATTAATAAAATTTAACGCAATTGAATCGGTTATGGTTATTATCAAAACACCATACAAAATGAAATGGTTAGAAGATAATACATTATTAGTTATGTTTAATACCCCAGGAGATAGATTGTTTAAGTTGTCTGCTATTATTATTAGCAACTTTATGGGATCAAACTATAAAATTAAACCAGTAAAATTTACCAGAGAATACAAAGACAGAAAGGATAATAATGGTAATCCAATATCAAATTTTGTATATACTGATTACATAACATGCTTTATAGAAAATGGTAATACTACACACCAAACAATAAACAGTAATGATATAAACTCAAAAGATGGAACAATATGTACTTTATATGACACAACAACTGTGGATCAAGGGACTGGTTTCATGAGAGATTATAATAAACAACATGTTAATATTTGGAAAAATAATACTTCTGTCCCAATAAATGGTAATCAAAACAGAGATAACTATGTGTATTATAAATTATGCGGTGTTAATACAGTTAACGAAATGCTGGATGTTGTTCGTCACACAACATTTTTTTCAAGAACATTGGGTAATCCTGATGGTGTTACTTTATCACCAGCTAGAGGTAAAAATTTAAACGACGGTGAAGGTAAAGATATTCATGCTGCTGTTACTAATGATCGCATTCCTGTTGATACTTTATTCTTAAACGAAAATATCTACATGAGAGCTGGTGGTTATGCACAAACAATTCACTTTAATTCTCTTGGTGATTTAATGTTGTCTAGTAATACTTTTAAATCCGTTGTTTGTTGGGGATTGAAAGGAATAACATCAGAGACAAAACAAGACGGAGAATCGGAGTTTTCTAGGGGAGAGTTAAATCCAAATAGTAGTAAATTACTTCTTGATACGGATATTGATGATACGAATTACACACAAACATTCAATAACCAGCAAGTCGCTATAGAACAAGATATAGAATCAGGTAGCGAAGAGGGAGCAGTTTTCAATTTTAATTATAATCTTTCCGAGCATTTAGGTGGTGTGGACGCAGAACACGTAAAATCAAACACAACTGGTAATAAAATTGCAATTTTTGGATGGGATAATACAAATATTAGTGCTTCATTACAAAATTCTGAAAAAGGACGCAAAGTTATTCAAATTAATAAATTAATTTGGGGAACTACGTTAGAAGCATATGATAGAGGGGCAAAAATAAGACCAAATCCTGCAACTCCTCCAACAATTAAAGACATTATTCCTGCACCAACAACAATAGAAAAACAAATAGACATCTACGAAGACGGATTTACTGTAAACCGAGATCACACTGGGGATAGTGATTTTCGATATAGAGCTGTTAACATGATGACAGATAGAGACACACAATCATTCAGCAAATATCTATCAATAGACGATACATTAAATTTTGCTATAGTAATAGATATTTTAAATGATAGGGGCGGTGACAACAATCAAACTGCTAGGTGTTCGTTTATTCACATAGACGTTTTAGCAAACAAAATAAATAGATTTTTTAATGTATTTCCAGAAACTACTCAAAATTCGTATTCTGGTGTAGAATTAATTAAATCTGATATGGCGGTTATTTTATCTTTAAGTGTGCGCCCTTACAAAAAACCAATATTTAATATAACAACAGATATAGAAATTCCAAATGTTTATGTTTTTGACGGAAAATCTCTTCCTAGTATATACAAACTTTGGCCATTAAGAAACAGACGAATATGTGGTTGGAGACAGGGATTGGGATCACCTCCTCCACTTGGATGGACTGGTGGTGGTAATTTTGAGTGTTGTGGTGCTAGAGACAATAGCTGTGGTCCAAAAATAATAACGCCAGACAAAAACCCAGGAGACTTAGGATGGGTAAAACCAACAGAATGTAACAAACAAGTTCAGTCTAAAGGACTTAATGATGTTTTGTGTCCTGATTGTGAGCAAGATAATACCGACGAATATAGTCGATGGGCATTCTTAAATTATACTATATCATATGCCACTGGTAGGAGTTGGTCTGTTCATCTAAGAGCAAAACCATGGGATCGTAAAAGAGATAAGGGATCCTTTTTTCTTAAAGTGAATAATTGCGAAGAAACTTCTGCTTATAACAGCAATGAATTTTTTGACGATGGCGGAATAACTATTCAGAAATCACCAAATCATATTTCTGGTAATTATGACAACGTTAAGATATGGGTTGTTGGTGATTTAACGGATCCTTGCCCTCCGTGGCCACTAAAAACGTGGAATAGCGAATTTGATATCGATATAGACAAACCACGAGCATCAACTACAGTTGGTTATACTGTGCAGGGTGGTAAAAATCATACAGGAAACCAAGCACTTAATGGTATTTCTGGTACATTCAATATTAAATATTGTCCACTATATCCTTCTTGGGTTCCGACACCTAATTCTGGTGGTCCCCACAACACCAAGCCAAGACAATCATATAAAGGATCTTGGGGTGTTGGCGGAGATTGGAAACAAGCATTATACGGTATTAAAGAGGGAAAATTAAACGGAAAGAATGTTTCTGAATGTGGTTTAAATATTCAAAGTATATCAGATATAGAAAGTATAAATTCTAGTATTGGTAGAACTGATGCTGCGTATCAAGATACTAGTTGTGGCATTTGTGAAAAATCTTGGACTAGTCCTCTACCTCCAGAATCAGATATTGTTGGCAAGGTATTTTTCAAACAAGGATTTGAAAGTCCTTGGAGTGTTGATGGCGTTGGTTCCGTTGCTGCAACACACGGAACACAATATAAACAAGACGACACTATAACTATTGATGCACTACCAATCTGTAATAATTTAAAATTGGGGTCTTGTTGGAGACCAGATGCAACAGAAACTAGTGGATGGACTTGTTCTTACGGTTCTATAAATGCATGTAGTCATTGTCCAGATTCTACAAATCCAAATGATGCTGGTTATTTTAGAGAAAATGAGCTTTGTGCAAATAGTCAACAACCACAAGAGACTGAATTATTTGACGAAGAAGGAGAACCTATAAAAAGAGGTTGTGATGTTTATAATAGATGGTGCTGTGAGTGTCCACCCGACCAACCAGGTTGTGGTTGCGGTAATGACCAGCCAGAAGAATAATAAATGTTTTTATATAAAGTAGTTTCCACCACGAAATTCGCACTGATATTTGGTGCTATATTTTATAGTTGTTCCTAATTTTAAACAGGATCCTTTGGGGATTTCGTTAATGTTTAATGGTACTGTTGTTTCTGCTAATTGTGTTTGATATAAATTAACTATTGTTGGTTGCCCAATCAATTTCTCTACAACTGTTTTTTGTTTTAATAGTATTACTTCTTTTTTGTTTAACATTACGGTATCTATAATTTGAAATTTGATATCTCTATTTTGTGATTTTGGGTTTTTAATCTCAATTAAGTCACCAGGATAGAATCCTAAATTTTTCAATACTTTATTTCCTACTGGAATAAAAACTATTGCGTTTCTTTGAGAGGTCGTATCGTTGCTTAAAGATAAACCACTCGTGATTTGAGGAGTATTAATAAAAAAAGTATTCATATAAACATCAACACTTGGATATTTTTCTTCTGTAGAAATTACTTTGCCGAACAAAAAATCGTTTTTAAATTCTACAAACTCTATATTAGATTCTAAATTTATTGTTGATGAACTTACACTTTCGTCCAAATAATTACAATCTGTTAAAGAAATTCCTGTTCCTTGCTGCATATTAATAAAGAATGTTTTCAGATAAGTTTTATCGTCATTATTAGCTTGACTATAATCTAATATTATTTTATCTGTATTATTTTCGTTATAGAATATAACGTTTGGTTTTGATGTTAATACTGAATTATTATTATATAATTCATTTTCAAAATTAATAAATTCAACAAAGTAAAATATATCAGATCTTGTTATTATATAATTATCAAAATTAGATTGAACATCTGTTATTAGTTGTTTTGTATTTCGAATAGACATATTATGTTGCTATATAGCTAATTGTACCAGATCCTGAATTAACATTAAATGAGATGTTATTTAAGTTATTAGTTTCTATAAAAATTATTTCACCGCCACCAAGAGAATATTTATCAGAGGTTGTTCCGTTACCTTGAATATTAACATCAGAAGAAGATCTGTTTTTAATAGTAATGCCAGTTTTTAAAGATGTTGATGGTAATGTCAACGACGATCCAGCAGTTATTCCTTTAGTTCCTGTATAAACTATACTAGGAATATTAATACTAGAAATTTTTGCTTCTAAAGGGTTAATTGAAGCCCCAGTACTACCTCCTAACATACTAAGAATCATTCCTGATGTGGTAGTAATTAGGGTATCTAATTTTTGTTTTATTAAATAAGTATCAGTCATAACATTAGTAAGATCAACAGTTACTGGATTAGTGATTGATTGTATTGTGGGATTTTCGTAAAATTTCACATATAATGACTCTTCTGCGCCCTTTGTTCCCTTAATTCTTAATTCAGGACCATAAGTTGCTCCAGCAATATAAAATGGACTTGATTGGCAAACGCCAACCACGGCAGAAACATTAACAGTTGCTGTTATTCCTGCACCCACAATATTAACATTTAGTGCTCCACCAGACGACCCAATTAAATTTCCACTACCATCTCGTATATTAACGGGTATTAGTGTTGCTCCTGCAGAACTATAAACTCTAATGCTGTCTTTAGATTGAAGTAGATTAGGAATGATAGAAATTCCAACTGTACTACCAGTAATCGAAATACTGTCTGTTAAATATGATAACATACGACCACCAGTAATTCCTACTGGGTTGATTAGAGACATAGTACTTCCGCCAAGAATAGTTACACTATTAACATTAACGGTTCCTGTGATTCCAACCAAAACTCCATTAGTAATGCCCTGAACCAAACCAGCAACCTGGACTGGTGTGTATGCAGAACTAGTAGTTCCGCTGACTATTAAAGTAGAAGATGTTCCATTAATAACTTTAAAATTACCAAGACCAGTAACACTACCAGTAATTCCTACATTTAAACCAGATGTTGATTCTATTTTTACTGGTAGAGGATATGATGCGCTTACTCTATTAGATTCTCCTGTACTTCCCCAAGCAAGTTTATTTACTTGAAAATGAGTATTATTAACATAATCGGTAGCAATAGCTGCGGTGTTTCCCGTAGTATCGACAATTAGATTTGCGTCAGTGTCTGGCATTTATTTCTCCAAATAGTTGTATAATCTGTTAAAGCTCTTATATATATGTGTATCATGGTGCTATTTATTGATAATGAAACACAAAACGACTTTTGTCGTCAAGTAGAAAAATATGTAGAAAGATGGAAAAGTACATACATTAATGCTGTTATAAGTGTATGTGAATCCAAAGATCTGCCTGTTGAAAGTGTAGCAAAAATTCTTTCTAAGCCTATTGTGGAGAAAATCCAACAAGAAGGTGAAAATTTGAATTTTTTACAAAAAACAACAAAATTATTATTTTGACTTGACAACTCAGTTTTAGGTTGTATAATATTCTTACAAAAGGAGATACTACATGTCATTTAAAGATTTGAAGAAGAATTCGTCTGATTTCAGCAAACTCCAATCCGAATTGGAGAAGCAAAACAAAACTAACGATTACAAGGATGATCGTATGTGGCGACCAGTACTGGATGCAGCCAGTAATGGATATGCCGTAATTCGGTTCTTGCCAGCAATACAAGGCGAGGACATTCCGTGGGTTAAGACCTACCAACATGCATTCCGTGGTAAGGGTGGATGGTTCATTAATAATTGCCCAACAACACTCGGACAAAAGTGCCCAGTGTGTGAAGGTAATAGTGAACTATGGGCTTCTGGTACGGAAAGCGATAAGAATATTGCTCGTGATCGTAAGCGTAAACTTACATACACTTCTAATATTTTGGTTGTTGAAGATCCAGCAAGTCCACAAAACAAGGGTAAGGTTTTCTTGTTTAAGTACGGAAAGAAGATCTTTGACAAGATTCAAGAACAAATGAATCCTGAATTTGCAGACGAATCAACAGTCAATCCATTTGACTTTTGGAAGGGTGCTAATTTCAAGTTGAAGGTTCGTAAGGTTGAAGGTTATGTTAATTACGACAAGAGTGAGTTTAGCGCAGCATCTGCTTTGTTTGATGGTGATGACGCTAAGATCGAAGCTTTGTGGAATAGTCAATATCCACTGAAGCCCTTTGTTGATCCAAAGGAATTTAAGTCATATGCAGAACTCAAGGTAAAGCTTGTGGATGCCCTTGGCGGAGATCTTCGTAGTGAAGCGGGTGAAGAGGATACTTTTGAGTCAGACACAAAGGCTCGTCAAACGACACGCCCTGGTCGAAATGCTCCAAAGCAGCAAACTGAAGACGTTGATGTTGATACGTATCTTAAGTCACTTGGTAACGAGTAATACTTTAAGTTTTCACAGAGTTAAAAAACCCCCAGCAATGGGGGTTTTTTTATCCAATATTATTTCTCCAAGATGGAATTGTTTGGTATTCTCTGCGTAGATTAAAAACATAATCATTAATAATTGAGGTATTTGAATTATTATTTACTATACTACTATTATCTGACATATCAGACATGTTTGAATTAGTATTATTTGATTGATTTGGGGTATTAAATTTTGACATTAAATTCATTACCTTTCCAGTTTTCGCAGTTATATCTTCTATGCTAGATTTGTTTGTTATTGCACTTTTTGCATCAAATATAAGTTTATTTAAAGAATTTACAGAATTATCTGGTGGATTACTGTTTTTTTCATATAATTTTAAATTTTCTTTGCTCTTGGCAGCTCTTATTTTCTTTCCTTCAGGATCTGCTCGATCTCTTGCGAGACTTCTTCGTTCAGCATGCTCTGCTGCCTTTTCTTGCTTTACTGTCTGATTCTCTGTCCATTGATCAACAGTTAATGCATTTCCTTCAGCATCTCTTCCGTAAGGTGCAGTAAGAGGAGAAGTATCTCGATTTAATATAATGTCTGGATTTGGATTAAAAAAATTGCCATTAGTATTTTTCATTGAAAATTCATTTCTGTTGAGTTATTTAGTCTATCAGTTTCTTCTTGTAAGTGATTTCTAATTTGTTCTAGATAAATTGATCGTTCCCAAGGAATCATATTTTCTATCTCGTTTAGGGTATAATGATGATAATATTTCATTTGAAAATTTTGTATATAATACAAATCTAAACTTAGATGACTAAAAAAAAAATTAATTAGGTTGAAAATTCCCTTTATAGTTATACTGCGTTTTACCAAATCAGATGTTACGTAATCAGAAACAATAAAAACCGCAGGCAATGAATCAAAATATTCTATTATTTTATTAAATTGTTTTGGAGTTAAATTTTGAATAAACTCTATTAATTCTTTTTGGCTTTTGTCTGAACAATCTATGACTTCTTTTTGTGTAACAATTTGTTTAACACAAGAGGCAATAAACTGGTATATAGTTTCGTTATCGTCTTTGTAGTTGGGATATTTTAATAATGTTCCTATTGTAGGAACAGACATTACTAAAATTAAATTATCTTGTAGTTTTATTTTGTGATTAATTTTATTTTTATTCACAGAAATGTCTGTACTTAAATTTACAGTAATATCTACAGATTCGTTTGTTTCTGGACACGTAATATTGAACGATTCTATTTCTCCTAAAGACTTTGATCTCAATAACAAAAAGGCTTGTTCAAAATCACAAATACTATAAGAAAGTATACTTTTTTCGTTAAAACAAGATGACATTATGTCTGTTAATGTCTTTAATATGGTTATTTTGTCTTTTGATTGTTTGGCCAATAATAAGGATTTTTCTTCTAGTACTATAATTGGACGAAAAGAAACTTGTTTTCCTGATTGTAATTTTTCACAATATTGAGGAAAAGACGAAATTATTATATCTTTTAGTGCCATATATAATCCTTATGCTACAGTATAATATCTATAATTCATATCAACTAATAGGGTTAAGTAGGTATTTGATGCATTATTATTCATTTCTGATGGAATAATAAGTTTTGGATAACTATCGTGTAGTGTTATTGTGTAATTAACGTCACCATTAATACCTAATGCTTCTATAATTACGGTTCCTACAATATCACTCCAATAATTAACCCTAGAAGAATTATTATAACTTCGATCTCGATTTGAGTTATTAGAGTTTACAAACACAGAATCTATCCAAGAGTCAAAGAATTTTCTAATGTTCCATTTAGAATCTACTACAAATTCAATTATAAACCTTTCATCAAATACTCTTTTAAACGGAACTTGTATGTTTCCTCCAGACGGAGACATAGTGTCTTCTCTGTATAGTATAGCCTGAGATGGAGTTTGTATCATATTAACAAATATATCGTTGTTTGTCAATAGATTTAAATTTCTTAAAATTAATGGTGGTAAAATTTTTACTCTAAATCTATTTGGTCTCTGAAATCCAGACATTCTAGAAAACAGAGATACTAGAGAGTCAATATTATTGTTATTAGGCGTTGTGGGAGGCATTATTGTTTAAATAGATTATCTTCTGTTAAAATCTTAAAAATCCAACCTCGTTCTTTACAAAATATTTCTGCCGCTTTCCATTTACAGCTATTAGTTTCGTATAAAATACATTCGTTTAAATACATTTTTTTATTTTTTTTTGGTAATGGTTTTATTGTTTGTTTTTTTGGTTTAATCTCAATTACATACGTTTCTATTGTTCCGTCTTTTTCTGCTTCAAATAAAAAATCTGGATAATATTGATGCATTTTTTTATCTATAGTAGACACATAAGGAATAGTTAATTCTTCACTACACCACCGAATAATAGTGTTATTTTGATCTAAATATTTACAAAATTTACGTTCCCATGAAGATCTGCATATGATGTTATCGGAATTTCCTACGTATTTTGTAATAAATTTTGGTTTATATTTAGTTTTATATGCCATAGTTATAACTATATATCTATACAACACATGACAACAATGCAATTTCCTTCAACAAATGATCCGTTTTTTCCAGATATTCCTGTTTGGATGAACTTCTATGCTGCCAATTATAGCACATTTTCTCGAAACAGGACGAGAAATTATATTATTTCTCATAACTATCTTCAAATTTCAATACCGTATCCGCAAGATCACACAACCATGAATAATCAATTTTATGGAAAAGCTGGCTCCAAAAACAACAGAGTTATAGAAAAGGGGTTTGCGGGAGTAGGCCAAATGATAAACGCTCAATTTAATAAATTCATCGAAACTAGCAATAGTTTTTTAGAGGGTGGTAATATATTAACATTTGATCATTATGAGACACAATTAGAACCAGGAGCCAGAAGAACTCATAAATTTAATATTCTTATGATTGCTAAAAACAGAGAACAAGCAAAACAAATAAACGATATAGCATTAGCTTTTCAAACAAACGTATTCCCAATATCAAATACTAGTTCTATATTAACAATGAGACACCCTCCTTTGTGGTGTTTTAAGGCTTTAGTTATTGGTAATAGTAATTTTCAAACTAATTCTTATTGGGATGGTCAGCCTCTAGTTTCTGTTTTGGCTAGTGCAGACATCAACAGATCTCCGATTTTAAACACAGCATTTATTACTTCTGATTTTAAGCCAATTGCGGTAAACATAAAACTTTCGTTTATTGAGCTTGAACCAGCATTACAAGTTGGTGATGGAAGCCTACGAATTTGGAGTAGATCAGAAAGATTAGACGCAAGTTAATGTTTGACTTATTTCCAAAAATTAATTACAATTTTGGAGGGTTTACTCTTTCATTGACAAATATTTTTAGTAGTATTAATCTAGAATTAGATAGTCCTCTTGAAATATTTACAAAATACATAACTCCTGGCGAACGACCAGATATTATATCTAATAATTTATACAATAAGTCTAGTCTTTATTGGTCTGTGTTTTTAATCAACAATATTAAAAATCCATTATCAGATTGGTCTAAAAATCAAATTAGCCATGATACACAAATAGAAACAAAGTATAGTGGTTGGGAATATCAATTTGCTAATACGTCGCCTTTTATTCCAGGAAATACTTTTAATTTTAATATTAATAAAACGAATTCATATACAGGAGTAAATTTTGATGAAATTCTAGAAGGCGATTTAATCATATACGAGTCTGGGGTTGGATCGTATTCTGTTCAATGTATTGGTTCTGGTGGTTTTACTAGTGATTTTTCCCTTTGTACTAGTCCACAATACGGTCAAAGTAATATTCCAGACAATTTTGACGATCAGAATTCTGTTGTTCAAACTACGTGTGGTGAATATTTTACTGCGTGTCTTACCTCTGAAGGCAGAATACGAGTATGGGGAAACTTTAATACAACTAGTTCTGATCTAACCAAAACTGAAAATATTTGGAAATCTTCCTCGAATGGTTATACTTTTATTCACGGTACTGGAAACGATCTTTTGGCTATAAAAACAGACGGAAGTATTGTCTGTTATGGCGGATGTACAGCTTTTAATACATTTCAGGTTAGTAGTGGTGGTCCTTACAAAAAAATTGCTTGGGCTACTAATGGTATTTGTGGTGGAGTTGCTATTACTACTACTGGTGCAACCAAACATTTTGGGTTTACTGGATTTCAAGCAGATATGGGTGCTACGTTTTCTCATATTGCTTGTGGATCTAATTTTTGTTCAGGAATAAAGGGAAGTAACAAACAAGTAGTAGTATGGAAAGGAAATTTAGGAATAACATTATGTACTAGTGGTATTACTGCTGGAGGTATTAATGTTTCTGGATTTACTTGTAGTAATATTGCAGCAGGAGATAATCATATAGTAGTATTAAAGGGAGGTAATAACATGGGAGTAACCTCTTGGGGTGATAATAGTTATGGTCAATGTAATGTTTTTGAATTTGCTAATACTCCTACCCTAATATCTGCTGGTTCTAAACATACTGCAGCAATTTACACAGACAAAATACAATTTTTAGGCAGTATTGCAACATATAATCAGACTAATGGATGCACTGGCAATCAAAGCAACGTAAACGTTAACGGAAAGTCTATATCTGGAGAATTTAATAACATATCTTCTGGTAAAGAACATGTATGTTTACAAAAATATGGAACAAACAAAAAATATATTGGTGTCATATCTTCTGTTGATAGCATTTATAAACGTATTTTTGTAAAATCATTTCAATTTAGTGATTCAAATTCTATTAGTTTTGATGATCCTTCTGGTGTTGTGGTTTCTATTTGGCGTTGGAGTGATGCGTCAAATAGATATTTACAAGTAAAATTAATACAAAATCAATTACTAAGTATTCAAAAGTATTTGGATTCTACGCTATACATAAACGAAAATGATAATTTATTAGATATTACAAGTAATTCTAATTGGATTAATGTGTATATACCAAATTATCTAAACGGAAACAATAGTAATTTTATTACTGTAAGAAAACAATTAATGAATGATGATTTTGTAAAAAAACAAAAAATTAATTATTTAACAAAGGACAAAATAGAATTATTAAAAGCACAAATAAGATCTAAATTGTTATTAAACAGTAATATTAATATAAAATTAAGTGAATTACAATGACGGATGTTATAACACAAACTCAAATAGACATCCCAAACATAACTCTTGGTGAGGTTTCTATAACATCATCTAATCAAAAATATGTACTCTACCCAAGAGAAAACAGTTTATCACAAGAATATTTTATATTCGATCAAATAACTATTACAGAAGATATGTTTGCGGAAAGTATTTTTGGAACTTTAGTGTTTAATGATTCATCTTATATAATAGATCAATTAAATCTAACTTCATCTGACAAAATATCTTTTACGGTAGATTCAACCTTATACGAATTTAATATTTTAGACGTAATAATTGATTCGAATTTAGCAAGCAAAAATATACACGGTCCAGCTGGTAGTGTACACCAAGTTATAATTAGATTTTCGTCAAATGAATTCATTTATAAAAATTTTAATGTTAGTTTACTCGAAAACTTTATAGGAAAAATTTCTAAAACTCCTGGTGCTGCTCCTCCTGAGCAAACTTCTTTAGATTTTGATTCTGGTCAATTATCAGCTGCAGAAGCACAAATGACGGGATTAGTTCAAAAATTATTTAAAGATGATATGATGACAAAAGATTCTAAAAAACCCCTAGAAGCACATAACACATACAATGATGTTTGGGTAAAGGCTGAAAATTTTCTTTTTCCTTTTTATAAATTAGGAAATAATTTACGTATATCGCATTTGATGAATTATGTTTGCGAGTATGCTTGTAGCTTAAATAATAAAAATGCAGTTAATTTTTTTTTCTGGGAAGATCTACAAAGCTGGAATTTTAAATGTATTGATGAATTATTAAAAGAGTCTAATAATTATAAAGGAACTTATAATTTAGGCGGCTTGGCAGGAAGTGATAATAGTTTTCTGAATACTGTAGTTGAAATGAGAATTATTAGCGATATATCTCCGTCTAAATTATTAAATGGTGGAGCAATGTTTGGAGAATATGTTAGAATAATGCCAGATTGGGGTAATATATATCGTAATTTTTCAGACAATGCAACAGGTTTAACAAAAATGCAAATTACGTATAATTATGAAGAAGATTCCGAAAACTGGGAAAAAATTTCTCCACATTCATTTTTATCATCAAAAACAAATATTGAATACAAAACGCAAAATGATTATAGTTTTGTCCGTACTTCCGATTATAATTATGGATTTTATTCTACAGCATATAATTCTGAAAAAAAACCTTGGTGGAATTTTTATGATTTTTCTATTAATAAATATTACGGAAAAAAACTTGGTATAGAAAATAGCGAAAATATAAAAACTAAAGAAAATTTAATAGACAATATATCAAGTTCAAAAGAAGTTTCTAGAACAGAAAACGAATATTGGCAATCTCAATTTGATTTTTCAGAACTTCCTGGTGCATTTTTGAAAAAAATATACAAAGAAATAAAATGGCCTTTAACAAAAAATCGTTGGAATTACGCAGAAGCAAAAAAAACTAAAACCGAATGGGGCGTTTACAAAAATGTTGTTTGTTGCGATAGTTTTTCTTCTAGCAATGATCAGACTGATTTTTATGCTTTAATATACGCAGCAGACAAAATTTATGGAGGTAATAGCTTAGGATTTGAAGGAGTTTGTGGAGCCACGGAATTTAATATTGATCCTGGTGGAATATATGCATATTCTTGGCAACAAGTTGAGTTTTGGCCAAAATCAGAAGTTAAAGACATATTAGAGTCATCCTTTGAAATAATTGAGTTTGAAGATGCTGGTTCGTTTTCATTTCCTTTTGTTTTTGTTAGTAATAAAAAATCACTAAAGGGGAATTTCGATTATACTGAGGGGTATACTGGACCAGATAATAGAGCTTATAATTTAAGTGAGATTTTAAATACCAGTATTCCGAAATCGTTTGAAAATAAGAACGATAAAGACCACACAACAATAACGACAAATTCAGGTGTATCTATGCCGTTACATATAGAAGATACAGACAGAAAATCATATTCTTCTTATCCAAAAAAATATCAAATGATGCCTGTTGGAAAATTCAGAGTAATTGATAATAACTGTCCAGATTTTTCTCAATCTGGAACAGAAATATCAGAAGAACAAGTAGAAAAAAATGAGTCTGGTATGTATTATGGTGGTAGAATTGTTCACATGAAAGTATTATCGTCCAGTAATCTAAATATGATCAGAGGATTTACTTTACCTCAAGAATTGCCATTGAAAAAGCAAAGACCGTATATGTTTTTGTTTGATGTTGATAATACACACGATGGCTTGTGTACTGGAGATTGTGCATAATGGCTAAAAGATTAAGTAAATTTACAGAATTTAATTTAGATGACTTTTTTGGTATACAGAATGGTCAAGGTTCTAATTTTACGCATGCTCTAAAACCAACTTCGCCAACTTCATACGAAATTAGTGAATTTGGACCTTGTATGAACCCTGGCGGTTATGTTTCTAATGTAGATTGCCCTGATCTAAACAAACCTTACTGCAATTGTCCAAATCAACACCTTATGCCTAAAGGATTTGGGGGAAAAGAGCCGACAGAAAAAGAACTATTATCATTATTAAAAGAGACAAACGAATGTGATAAAATAAAAACAGTTTTGTCTGCGGATAAGTGGTTTGGTATTGATTATTCTAATCCTAATTGTTCATATAATTGTTTTTCTGGGATTTGTGCTGGGTCTCCAAGTGGCGTTAGTAGTGGTTATAAAGAGCTTTCCGAGTTTAATCGTACGACAACTGAACCAGATGCTGGCGAAGAAGATAATTATAGGTTTCCGTATAGTGAAAGAAAATCGTATACAGACGAAGATACTGGTAAAATAATGTCATTTGTTGGTATTACTGGTTCTACTGGTCCCGATGATCCTACTGATCCTACTGATCCTGGTGCAACCAGTAATACTGATAAACTTAATAATTTTAAAGATTATTTAGCATATTCTAGAACAAATGCTACTTTTTGGAATACGCCACCAAAAACTCCACTTTTGAGAAAAGCTCAGACAGCACTATTAACTTATCAGAGAATAAGTATTATGGTGAATGGTCATTTTGATATCAGACCTGGAAACACGATTAAACTAAATATTCCTACAGGAGAAGCTAAAAGCATTTCAGAAACTAGGTTTTCTGGTAAATGGATGATTTATAAAATAGAACGAATAATAACTACGCAAAAACATTCAATGATTTTATCTCTTATGAGAGACGGAAACGCAAAAGATCCAGATACTACAACAAGTGTTGATACTTCAAAAACAGGTTAATATATGACATTAGTATACAAAGACATAGATTTTTTATTAGAAATAAACGCAGTAAGCGGCGATATGAACATAAAAACAGATTCATATGCAGTATCTCAGACTATAAAAAACATAGTATTAACCTCTCAAGGAGAAAAATTATTTGTTCCTGGTTTTGGAGGAAATGCTAATGATTTAATGTATTCTAACTCAAATGTACTGGATTTAGAAAATAAAAAGATATTTTTTTTAGCGGCATTAGAAACATACGAACCAAGAGCAACTATAACAAATATAAATATCGTAGACTCAACATTAGGTTATTGGCTTGTAAATATTGAGTATTACTTAAAATTATCACCAGATATTACTCGTTTTGTACAAATAACAACAGAATAAATAAAGATATGGCAACCCCACAAATAAATATAGCTTCTTTGACTTTTGATGATATAAAGGCATCATTAAAAGCTTACTTAACACTTCCAGGTTCTCCGTTTTCTGTATATACTGGTAGTGCATTTGATAGCTTATTAGATGTTTTTGCGTATAATACTTTGTTTTATTCATTTTATAGTAATATGGTTGCTAATGAATCTTTTCTTGAAACTGCTTCAATAGAAAATAATATTGTTTCTTTGTTAAAACCATTAGGTGTTTTTGTGGAAGGAAAACAATCTTCTTTGTGTGGAATTACTGCGAGTTCTATTACTGGCACTGTTCCAGTAGTATCGTATTCTACTGTATTTAGTGGTTCTAACACATTAGGAGACTTTAAATTTTATTCTATTGATGATGTTACACTAACCACAACACCAACAAAAATAAATTTATATGAATCAAAATTTTTAGTTAAAAATATTCCTATAGCCGTAGATATATCAAATCAAAAAGCATTTCTGGGAGACACAAATATCGATACAAAAACTTTGTCTGTATTTGTTAACGGAACTAAATGGTCTAAATTTAATAATACACAGATAAACACAGGACCAAATAGTAATATTTATTTTGTTGATAGGACATCTAGTGGGTTTTATTTAGTTTTTGGCAAAAAAACAATAAACGATTACCAATCATCTTACGGTAAGAACATATTAAATTCAGATATTGTTACTGTTTCGTATATGACACCTTCGGGAACAATCTCTAACGAAATTACTACAATAATTAGTAATAATATTGTTATCAGTTCTACAAAAACAACTGGTGGAACTGATAAACCAGATTTAGATTTATTTCGCAGTTTTGGTCCAAAATTATTTGCTGCTAACGACAGAGCTGTTACTAAGGAAGATTATTATGGTATTTTGTTACAATATTCAGATCTTTCGTCTCTTATACAAACAAAAAATCAAATAAACATTTGGGGAGGAGACGAATTAGATCCTCCAATTTATGGTAGAGTGTTTGTTTCTTATTCGAATAGTGCTTTAACACAAACTTCTCCTATTGTTGTACAATCTATGGAATATCTTAAAAGTAAATCTATAGTTACGGTTATTCCCGAATATGTTCGAATGCAACCAATTAAGATAAAATTTAAAGCTTTGGTGGCAAATACTTCAAATACCGTAGGAACAATTAAGAGTACAATAGAAGCATACTTTAATACAGTTAAAATATTCAATAATCCTATAAACGACACAATCATTACTTCTGTTGTAAAAAGCCTTAGTCAATCCACAAATGCAACAGTTGCTGTGGATCCAAGAGAAACAACGCTATCTTTATTGGTCAACGGATCTACTACTACCAAGAATTTTTATTTTAAAACTGAGCTGAAACAGCCAGCAGTAAGCACAGTTGGCACTATTGTTAGTTCTGATACCTTTCTATATAATACTATTACATCAGTAATAAAGGATGTTAGTAGTAGTGATTCTTCTGTTGTTATTGGTCAGTTGTTTGTATATAATAACGCAAATAATCAACCACTCCAAAATTTAGGTTTTGTTAACTACAAAACTGGTTATATAACACTAAAACCAAACATTCTTCCTACAGCATCATCAATTAATATTAATGTTGTTCCGAAAAATTTTAATACAATTAATATAAAACAAGAATTAGTTCCAGAAGTAGAAGTAACTGTGGAAATATCATAATGATATTAATTTTTAAAAAATTTATAACTAAAAAACCAAGAGAAATTAATGTTGCTATCGATAGTTTTGAAGAAATACAAAACGAAGAAAGCATTAATTTAGTTAATTTTCCACAAGTTTTTCCATCAGCTGTGCCTCCTTCCTGTGCATATCCATTAGATATTATGAGTTTGTTTCCTCGTTGGTTACATAAAATAAGTATATCGGGAGATGCAAATTTAATAGAACTTACAAAACAATATTATGACTGGTTGGTATGTAAATCTAATGACATAAATTCTGTTGGATTTTTAAATTTAGAATCAATAAATGACATAGAAACGATGCCAAATAGCTATGTAAAATATTCAGCAAGTTCTTATTTGCCTAGTTTACACACAAATGTAATAAATTATGACGGATATACTGGTGGACACGTAGATCAGAATAAAATTCGTTTATTGTTAGATAATGTAAAAACTAATTTATATTCTCGTAAGGGATCTAAGCAAAGTTATGATACTGTTGTTGATACTCTTTTTGGCATTTCCGCAGAAAATATAAACATTTCTTATCCAAAAAAATTCGTTATGCGTCTTAATTCAGGTAAATATGATTGGATGGGAATAGAAACTGTTGAATTAGGAGATAATCCAATTGATTTACCAGCAGAATTATCCTCTAGTTTTTTAAATTTTTCAGTTTTACCCGATAATGGTTTATGGCAAGATTATTCTTATGTTGTTAATGTTTCTGGTCTTTCACTAGAAGCATACACTAACGTAGTGCGACCATTATTGCATCCCGCAGGAACTGCTGATTTCTTTCAAATAAGACAAGATATTTTTAATAATAACTCTGAAACTGTACGAGTTTTTACAAGCGAAATTCCAAAAATTAATAATTATTATGGTTACACTATGGGTTCTTTTTCCTCTCTTTCTTCTTGTGATCAAGGGGCTGGAGGAGACAAAACGTTTGTATTTCCTTCTTGGGACGAAGAAATTTCGTTATATAATTCGGGAGTAACTTTTGGTAATATAAATATAGTAGATTTTACTACATTAACGCCAAAATCAGGAATGGGTTATCCAAACGAATCAATAATTGCTGAAGGAACGTGTGTATAATAATGACAAATAACCAAAAATTATCATCACTAACAATCAATAAAGCACCAGAAGAAATGTTTTTAGTTTTGGGTCAGATTAAAGATTCTGAACTTGGATTTAACATTATTTCTGATGGAGTTTTTGCAAAAAGAATTCCAGACAAAGAAAAGTGCGTAATTGCTAAAAATAATATATGGCAATCGGGAAAAATATATAATGAGGTTGGATCTCAAGAAAATTATTATGTTTTAAATAATAATAATAATGTTGTTTATTTGTGTATTTCTAATAATGCAAATAATAATAATCAAGATGTTATTAACATGTCTGTGGTTATTCCAAACCACACCACACCAACAATAAATCAACTAAGTGATGGTTACTCCTGGCTTCCTCTGTATAGAGTTGATAGCAGCCAATTGAATTTTATTACTAACAAAGATCTTCCTACTGCAAAGATATTTGTAGAAAAAGAATATTCTTCGTTTTTTGAAAAATACAAACCATTATGTGGATCTGGGGTTACTTCTTTTGGTTGTTGTTGTCTTTATTTTAAAGAAAGTAACATAGACGAAATTACTAATGAAGTTTATACCAAAGGTAGTATTACTAATGAAACTATATTTTCGACTTGCTATGAATGCCAAAAATTAGCTGATTCTTTAAAAAGAGAAGTTTTATTTCTGGATGGATTGACTGCAGGATCGGTAGAAAATAGCAATAATGATAAAAATTATTTATGTCCTTCGACAAAATATATAAAAGAAATTTTAGAAGAATTTGAAGATAATAAGTATAACACTATACCCAATAGTAGTAATGCGTTTTCTTATGGTCTTTTAAACAACTTTAATAATTTTTCTGGAATTATGTTTGCTCGAATTAATACTAACGATATAACAGAATCAGAAAAAATAATAAGTACTCCAAATCCTTTAGTTAATATTGTTGATACCACTGGCTCTGGTGCTGTTGTTAGGCTAAAAACAATTCAAATCAGTACAAACAACCACAAAGTAATTGGAATCGAAATAATATCCAGAGGATCAGGTTACAGTAAATTGCCTGATTTTTATGTAGACGGAATTTCAGAAAACAATATTATAAATTCCATTATTAGTATAGGTGTTTTTCCCGAATCCATATTTATTTCATCTGATGAATATGTTTATCCAATATCGTATAAAATAAAAACATCGATTATAACAGACGAACTTTCTTCTATGATTTCTTCGGCTAATATTGATAGCTATACTATATTAACAAATCCAGATTATACTGATAATAATTCTAAAATAATTTCTACAAAAAACAATTCTGATTATTTTTCACTAGAAACTAGAGTCATTTGCGGTTTATCAGGAGAACAAATATCAATCGTTAATCAACAACAATTGGTAGATAATAGTCTTTCTGGAGGAGGATCTAATCCAAACTTTAAATCAAACATAGTTAGTGGATTTAGTTTATTAACAGTAAGAAACAATAATGGTGTGTATATTAATAATATATCAAAAAATAATTATCAAGTATTTTCTTCTGGTGTACAGACAACAAGCAACGGTGTTATAAAATTTAAACCAGATAGTATTAATACATATTCTATACCTGGAGTTATAGCCTTTACAACAGACACAAACGATTCTGTTATTAAAGATGATATTTTAAAAATACAGGTTGGAAGCACAACTAAATATTATAATGTTTTGGGTGTAGAGCTTTCTCCACTCAAAAAAGACTCTGGTAAATCAGTTTCTTCTGGTCTGTTGAGTAATAATATAACAAATAAAACTAACGAAATAACGAAATCTTACGCATTTACTATAAACATAGATACAATAGAATAATACCTAAAATGACAATACCTCTACCCTTTTCCGATTCGTTTTCTTTGACACCACCACCATTCAATAGTCGTGTTAGTAATCAAATTGATCAAATTAAAAATTATTATGCTGTTGCTTTTAAACCAGGGTATCCTCTTCAAGCATCAGAATTAAACGAAATTCAAGAAATTTTTTATGTACAACAAACATTAACACAAACTATGATTTCTAATTGGATGTCTACTGGTGTTATTTCAGGGAGTAATATGGTAACTGGGCCAGGTTGGGATGGTTGTACTCCAATAAATCCGAATTTAATTACATATACTGCTGGTACTAATACTAATACTTTAACTTTTGGTCTTGGTTGGTATTTAATCAAAAAAACTAACGTTAATGGTGGTATTGGTGTTTGGGTTTATAATAATAGCATTACAAATATTAGTTCTGTTGTTGCTGGTGATTATGGAATTATTGTTGAACCTATTACGATTAATTGTACATCTATAAATCCAGAACCATCTAATACAGATTCATCTCTACAGGATCAAATTGGGATTAATGTTATTAATGGTCCTTGTGGTGCGGCACGTTTAAAATTAAATGTTCATGCATTTAGTAATATAAATACAGTGACTACAAGATATCTATGCCCCATTTTAACTGTTACTGCTGCGACTGGAGTAAACACGTTAACTTACAAAAATAACTACAAAATAACATGACAACAACACCAAATATAGCAGACAGCAGTACGTTTAAAACGTGGTTTGAAACCACTAATAGTATAATTGATGTTATTAATGGTATTAGCTTATATAATGCCTTTGCTGGGGATGGTATAAAGATAACTTCTACTAATAATAATTTTACGTTTAGTCATTCTAATGCTGTTACTACGGGAATTACATTTAGTGGATCTGTTTTGTTTAATGGTAGTGTGGATCTTGGATCTCAGGCAACAATTGGTGCACTTACTATTAGTGTGACTCCTAAAATTGCTGGAGTAACATCGGGAAATATTGTTATTATTAGTCCAACATTGGGTCTTACTTTAGCAAAAGCAGACAATGCTGTTAACGCTGAAGTTTTTGGAATAGTATCAAATCAAACAAGCACTAGTACTGTAGTTACTGTTGGTGGTAATATAAACAATACGTTATTCAGTAAAACTATTGGAAATTGTTTAGGAATTAGTGGTGCAACTCTTATTCCAGGACAAGCGTATTTTTTAAGTCCAACAATAAGCGGAGGAATTACTACATTTGAACCAAATACTTATGGTTCTATTTCTAAACCTATTTTGTTGGGTATTACTGGTAATTCTGGATTAATATTACAACATCGTGGTATTCTTTTAGAAGGCATAAGTGCTGGCATCACTGCAGAACTAGACAATAAAATTATTATCGAGATTAGCGGTATTACTAGTTCAAATATTGTGGATTTTGGGGGGATTACGTGTGATTATGATGCATCCAGACCAGTTAAAATAGGAGATCCCGTTATTTATTTTACCGACACTAGCAATCCTGATTTTAGTGATTACTCAATGAACCCAGCCGTACAGTTTATTAGAAAGAAATTTAGAGGTAAATTAAATAATTCTACAAATTTAAATGTATATGTTCCGAAAAATGCACCAACAAGTGATAGTGAATATCTAGAGCAATTTACAAGTAATCATGTTTTAGGTTTAATATCTAAAATTCTTTCAGAAACAGTAGACGGTTCTGGAGTCATGACTAAAATTTTTGAAGTTACTACTATTGGTGGTGCATTTAATGTGAATATTAGTGATTTAGATCCTTTACTTTATACAAATACTACAATTACTTCTCCTTTAGTTTATAAATCAATTAATGATGGTGGAGCGAATTTTGGACTCACCATAGCCACAGCCACACAGCAAGGAAAATTTTGTGATTATATAAAAACAGATGCTAATACTGCAAAAATAATTTTTTCCAGGGCACAAGCGTACAGTACTTCCAATCCTTTATTTACCAACAGTTCTGGTGGTCTTACCTCAGGAACTGAATACGATAATTTGATTCCTAATGGTGCATTTAGTATTTGGCAAAGGCATGTTACTGGATTGACGCAGGGTTCATTAAATACATACTCAACTCCGTTTGCGGATAGATGGTTTATTGTTAAGAACGGCGTAACTGGTCTAACAGCAAGCATTACCAGACAGACATTTGATTCATATCAAACCGATGTTCCAGGATCACCGCTATATTTTGTGGATTGTAATTTTCAATATACTTCGGTTTCTGATTTAAAAAACAGACCAAAATTAGAAAATATTCAAAAAGAAGCTCGATTTCTTCAGGGACAAAACGCAACATTAAGTTTTTGGGGATTTGCTTCTGGCATAACTGGTTGTACTCTAGACCTTGTTTATAATCGTTATAAAGATCAATATACTACAACACTAGGCGTTACCACGGATTTAATGGCTCGTGAGTTGATTAACACAGAAACCGTATTAATTTCTCCTGGTGTATGGCAAGAATACAAATATACCTTTAGTGTCGGACCATGGAACACAATGACTACTGCAGAAAATGGTTGGTTTAGTATTGGGTTTGAGTTTCCAAGTTGTGTATCAACAATTAGTTTGGCTCAAGTTCAATTAGATTATGCAGGTAGCGAAGGACCAGTATTCTATGTTAGTCAAGATAAAGAACTTGAACGATGTAAACCTTATTACCAACGATCTTATGATTTAGGTCAAACTGCAGGTTATAATTATTCTGAAAATAATTCAACAAAAAATGAATACACGATTCAGACAGGAAATCTTACTACTCAGAGTGTTTATTTTGTTAAATTTCCTTCCATGATGGTTGGTGTTCCGCAAGTGGCAATATACACACCAAACGGAATTCTTGGAGATGCGTTTAATATTAATGCAAAAAGAAATATGGTAGATGTCAGTACTGGAGAACTTGTACTATATCCTTGGAGTGCTACTCAATTTTACAGGACTAGTAGCTCAAGTCAATACGGAAATATTACTACGGGAAATGTTAGTAAAAACGGAACAGAAATTGTTATAATGAATGGTGCTCTTTCCTTGGATGCTTTACAATTCCACTACATAGCAGATTCGGATTTAAATTTAAATGTATAAAAATAAGGAAATCTAATGGCATCTAATTCGTCTAGTTCGTTAAATACCAGAATATTTGCTCCGTATGTAATATTATCACAAAACACCTCACGTCTTTTGATAAAAATTAGTACTGGACAAGGTTATAGTATTGTTTCAGGAATTACATTAGGAGACGTTATTAGATTTGATCCTACTTTTAGTTCTGGTGGTTTAACAGGACAATATGTTAAATCACAAGCAAACACCGACGCAAATGCCGAAGTTCTTGGAGTGGTTGAAAGTATAGAAAATAATTCGTATACTGTTGTGACTCATGGTTCTATTTTATATCCAAATAACAGATTAGTTGGTCTTTGTGGTGCTAATGGCGGCTTAGATGTTTTATTTTTAAGTCCAGGAATATCTGGAGGATTAACGGGAACAGCAGAAGTTGGAAGTGTTGCTTCTATAGTAAAACCAGTTATACAAATTGCTCCCCATGGTTTTTATTATAATGCTGTTGTTGTAAATTATCTTGGTTTTAAGGTTGGTGGTTCAGCTGGAGGTCAGCAGGCGTTACTTGGATCAAACGAAAATGGTAGAAGTGTAGGAGAAATAATATGGGCATCAGAAGATGCTGTTTTAGAAGAAAATTGGATAAATTTAAGTGAAGATGTTCTTTTAGAAAAAGATAATTATCCAGAATTGTTTTCTATATACAAAACAGATAATGGTCCTTGGCAAGAACAATTAACTTTTAGTTCTACGCCAAATGTATATCTTCAAAATAAAAATACATATCAGATTAATGATTCTGGATTTAAAGTAAATTTTGGAACTGTAACAGAAATAAATAATATAGAAAAATCTATTATTATAACTCGAACTACTCCTAATACTACAACGGTTTCGTTAGATAAACAATACGTTAATAATGTTGTTAACGGAGCAATAACTGATTTAAATTTTGTTTCTAAGAAAGTTTATAAATTTACTATACCAGCCGTAAAATCAGATATTAATCCAAAACAAAATGACGTTGTGCTTGTTCCTTATATTAATAGTAGAGCAAAACCGTTTATATTAAATTTTTCAACAAATCCTGTTTTTGATAATTTAACTATTGGTCAAACTCTTTCTGTGGGCAGTATAACAAATGTGGAAAATAAAATATTGGCAATGCAATATCAAATTGATCAATTAAATTCTAGGACAACATAATAATGAGTACTATTGGATCTAGTGTTGTTTCTGAATTATCATCAGAAAATTCTTCTGTTGGTTCTACTGGTCCTACTGGTCCTACTGGTCCTATTGGACCTATTGGTTCTGGTGCAACTGGTGCAACTGGTAATAGCGTTATTGGAATTAGTCTTGTTGATCGTTATATTATAACTACTTTTTTTGACGGAACTACTTACGGAACTTCAACACAAGCAATAGGTAAAACTGGGGATGGGCTTGTCAAATTAAATTTTTCTAATATTGGAACAGGTAATAGTTTAGGATATAATATAACAAATAATAAAACACTTGCTATACGACCAATAGTTTTTTTAGAAAACGAAAATTCAAAGTATAGCATAAACTTAAATTCAGAAAATAATGCTTATGATATTAATTTAATAACTAATAGTTCTGGTATAACTTTACTTGCTGGAAGTTCATCAAATAAACTATTAACATTCAATTCTACGGGAAAACCGCAAACACTAAACAATACATCTGTAAATGAATATGGTGTTAATTTTGTTTCTGCAAATATTTTTGAGTTTGTTCGTGGTGGTGGCTGGACTGGTTCTACTGGAGCAATTAATTGTTTTGGAAGTGTTTCTGGTATTACTTGTATTTTAAATCCATGTGTGCCAGAATATGGTAAAATGTATGGTTCAAAATCTCACGTATATTATACTAATTTTAGAGGAATGACAGCTTCTATAGGAATAATCAACCCCCCAAACGACAAAAGGGTGTATGGATTTGATTTGTTCGTTCGTAATGCATTAAATCCTACAAATATTTCTGAAAGGTTTGGTGACAACATTAAATGGTCTTTGAATAGGGCTCCTTGTTTTAGTTTTGGTGGTACTACTTGTGATTTAAAACTTTCTTTTTTTGGATTAGGAGGTTCTACTTGTTGGTATGGGTCGGCTGTTGCTATTCCAAATTTGAATAATAAAACTTGTCCTGGTCTTTCTTTGTTTGACTCTAGTTGCTCTGGAGATTCTAATTTTGTAGAAGCAGGAAGTGCTGTTCCTAAAAATATTAACGACATAGGAGCTTGCTGTAGTGTGGATGGTTTATGTGTTGAAACTTACGCATCAGAGTGTTCTGGATTTTTCCATGGAGCAGGAACTACTTGCGGTAATATTAATAATTCTATTTGTAATAAAATAGGTGCTTGTTGTGTTTATATGCCTTCGTATTCTTGTTATGATTACTTAACTTGCACGGAATGTTTGGCTCTTGGTTATGATTCTTCTATTTCAACATTTTTTGGTGGAAATTTTAGTAATTGTAAAAATGTTAATTGTCTTGAGATAAGCAATAATTATTTTAATTTTTTATAAATATAATATGAGCAATTTTTATTCTAACAGTACATTTAATATTAATTCCTTAGGTTTTGGTTTTGGTGCTACGGGACCAAAAGGACCTACGGGACCAACAGGTCCTACTGGACCTACTGGACCAACAGGCAATAGTGGTATAGGATTAAAAAGAATTGATACATGGGTCACTAAAAATAATTCAGATTCAGTTACTATTGTTCTGTCTGACGAAACAAGTATTACTATTAATGGTTTGTCTGGAAATTCGTCAGATTTTGATACTAATCTTTTTAATATAATAGGCAGTACTGCAGTTAGGTCATCATCAATAAATATTAATAGTAGTGTTTCTGGCTCTACTGCTTATTTTACTCCTTTGGCGGGTTTTGGTGAAATATCTCTTAGTAAAATATCAAACGATTTAGTTTTTCACGGAACTACTGCAACATCTGGTATCACTAATGTTATATTATACTCTAAGGGTAATACTTTAGCAAGTTTAATTGATTCTAGTGGAAATAATACACTATTTAAATATAATATTAATACTTTTGGTTCTACGACAAATTCTGTTGCAATAGCAAATTTATCTTCGTTTTTATTAAGAACATCTACTACAGGAATAACTAATCATAACGCAACAGCATCTTTTACTTCTGGAATTACTGGTATAGTTTCTAATTTTACCGATATGTCTGTTTACAACACAACTATTAGTAGTCAGGCTGTTGTGAGTAAACAATTTTATCATAGTTCTAATCAAGACGTTAGATCTATTGTTAATTCTGCTGGTGAAGTACAGAACAGCGGAATAACTTCTTTTTTCAATACTATTTTTGCTAATATTTCTCAAGGAATTTCGTATGGATTTAGAAACTTTGGATCTTGTTTTTATAAAGGATGCAAGTGTTTAGACTACGCAACAAAAGAATATTGTGACACAATTGGCGGAACATTTTCCTCTTCTTCTCTATGTAGAGATATTGTGGGTAGTAGTCCTAATTCAACTGGTTCTTGTTGCCGAGGAATAACTTGCGTTAATACAACAGAAGCACAATGTGGTTTTGTTGGTGGTCACTGGGGTGGAAATAATACAAATTGTGCTGGAGCTTTTTGTGGAGGAGAGTTTACTCATATTGCAGCTGGATATGATCATGCTGCTGTGGTTTATAAAAGTCCTAGTAATATAAATTATTTAATTGGCTGGGGACGAAATCTTGATGGTCAATGTAAAGGAACAACTTCCACTAACGGAATCATTGTTAGTGAATCTGAAACAGCAATTCAACCACACGTAATAAAATTAAAGGGTCAATTTTTATCTAATATTAAAGGGGAAAGTTTGATATGCAGCGATTCGAAGACTGCGGTTATTAGTAATGATGGCAACATTATTATGATTGGAGGAAATACCGAATTAAGCCAGGCAAAGCTGAATCCAAACACAACATTTGGTAGATCAATATATGGTACGTTAAATAGCAGTGGAACTCCTAATCTAGATCCTGGTTGCGTTAAAATACACGGAATTACAATAACAAATCCTACACAAATTTCAATGTGGCACACAACTCATGCATTAATGCCTGATAAAACAGTTCGTACTTGGTGTGATCAAGGATATCAAGATGGTGCTTATAATGCAAGCACTATGTTTGGTGTTAGTGGTAGAGGAGGAGGGCCTAATGGATTAACTGGATTTACTGCAGATTATGTTTATGCTGGACCATATGCAACATATTTTGCTCACCAAAATGGAATGACGCATACTACGGTTTTTAACGAAACACCAGCGCAGTGCGATGGAAACCGCTTTGCCGTTGCTGGAGATAGATTGCAAACAAAAACTTGTGCAGGAGATGTTGCTGCTCCAGCATTTTATTATAATAGCGTTAATAATTTTCCTGGTTTATCTTTCGGGATACCTCTAGAATATTTTGGTAATAGTAATGACTTGAAAGGAGTATTCAGAGTAAAACAATTTGTTGCTTCACGATCACAAATAGTTTGGTTGTCTTATGATCCTAGTGGTTCAACGAATTGGACTTACATCCAGAATCACCAAAATAAACCAGGAATGAAAGGACATTGTGGAGATGGGCGTGATGAGTCAGACAACGGAATAACATATGATGGAGATATTGCTTTTACAAAATTAGCATCAGGAGCTTATCACATAATTGCCTTAAAGAATGACGGAAATATAATAGTATATGGAGAAAATGATTTGGGGGAATCTACTATTTCAGATGAAGCGGACGAGGCTTCTAGAATTCGTGGAGTAAAATTTATAGATGTGGCTGCTACAGCTCATAATACATTTGTTCTTGGAGAAGACAGCATAATATATGCTTGGGGTGATCCATTAACAAATTTAATTCAGAATGTGCCAAAAATAGAAGATATTCCAGCAATATTTAACAGAAGTCTATCATGAGTATAAAAGGAAATAGTATAATTACGGCAGGAACTTGCGGTTCTGTTGGACCAATTGGTCCTATTGGAAATACAGGTCCAAAGGGATCATTTAATTCTGCTACAGGTGGAATAGGTCAAACAGGAGCATATATTGATCAAGTTATTTCTGATTTAGAAAATAATACTATTACCTTTTATAGTTCTGATCAAAGAAATTGTATAAGTTTGTTTGGTTTTACTGGCTCAGAAACAAATACCTCAATTATCAGAGGTGTTTCTTCCTATATTAATCCTTTATATTTTTCTGCCTTATCTTCTATTATTGGTGGTTCTACCTTTGAGTTTTTTGGAATTTCTGGATCTGGTACAATTTCTGCGAATCTTTCTGCAGATAATAGAGAAATTTTATTATCAAGATCAGTATCATTTCCTAATATTGTATACGGAAACACCTCGTCAAATTTAATAATATACACAACACCTAGTTTTTCAGCAACAACTACTAAAATTGGTATAACTGGTGGAACCACAAATCCAATTTTATATTTTGGATTAACTGCTCATAAAGGAGCAACCACAACAGACATAAATGTGTATTCTGATTTTACAGAATCTTATTATGAAATTAATTTTGGAATTACGTTGGGGTATTCTACTTCTGGTATCACTAATGATTCTGTTATTGTTGGAAATGATAATGGTGGATTAATACTAGACTTGAAAAATTACACAACATACAAAATAAAAACCCCAATAGGAATTACTTCTATAATAGGCAATAGCCAATCAAACACATACCAATTTTACACCTTATTTATTGACGGTGCAGATGTTTGGAATTTTCCAAAAAATGTTAAATTTGATACAAGACAAAGTGGAATTAGTGGTCCTTGTTTTCTAGACGGAATGAATATAGTTAGTCTGTTTAGTAATGATGGAGGAAGTAATTGGTTTGCTTCATTTGTTGCTAAAGGTGTCGGTGATTCAAACCTAACATACGATTATTCACAAATTGGTAGATGTACCAAAGATGGTGTTTGTTTAGACCAACAAACAAGATTGTCGTGTAAAAACAATACTGGAACATTTGAATCTATGAAAATTTGTGACTCTAACGTATCTCATTGTGTATTAGATTCAGTATGCAGCACGGATGAAGTAGAAACTAGTGTTTGTATAAGTCTTGGTGGTACTCCAGTAGCAAATTGTCCTGCTGCATTTAAAATTCTAAATCCAACTTCAGTAACAATTGTACAACCAGAAACGTATAATATTACAGAAAAATATGTAACATATAAAAGAAATACAAAAAATAAAAAAATAAATAATAATTGTGTTAGTATATGTTGTGATGGAATAGAACAATATTGTCAAAGCTTAGGAGATTGTTAAAATGAGTATTCAATTTAGAGCAAGAACAATAACAAAAACTCTCGATAGTTATAGCCCTACTGTTTTAGAATCTGACATTGGGTGTTGTTGCCGAAGTACTAAAGCCACAAGTAATCAGTCATATCTAAGATCAAAATGTATTTCTTCTGGTGGATATTTTACAAATGCTACTAATTGTGATGATTGTGATGATGATACTACTGCAGCATGTCCTGCCGCATTTAACTTTCTTTCTAATAATTCAGGATCTTGTTGTTATTCTTATAAAGAAAATAATATATATTATTTTAATTGTGTAAATAAACAATCTGATATTGAGTGTTTAAATATTCACGAAGGACGGGAAGAAGGTATTAAATATAAATTTACACCTAATAGTAATTGTGAAGATAATTTGCCTTGTACAATGAATAAACAATTAGGAAATTGTTGCACACAACAATTAGACAATTCTGTTTTGTGCTCTATATCTCAAAGAAAACAGTGTAGTGGTTTTTGGTCTCGTAATGATTATATTCAATCCTGTTCTGGATCTACTCATTGTAATGGCGTATATTTTTCTGGAGTTACCGCAGAAAGATCTTCAGCAATTGCTGTTTTGTCAGAACTACAATTATCAAATAATCCTATAGAAAAATTACCAGAACCAAACAGCATTTATCAAGGAGGATTATATGTTGGAATATTTGTTCCTGGAACACCAATAAACTCGATAGGATCTAAAGTTTTTGGAAATCCTTTATCTGGTATGCCCAAAGAATACACAGCAAGGGGGAATACTAATAAAACAAAAACCTCTAGCTGGATATTAATAGCAGCACAGCAAGATTTCCCAGTTCCAAAAAATTGCAAAATGAGTTCAATTACACTTAACAATTCCTCTTACGACGGAGCATTTAATACAAATAAATCAACTTACGTAAAAGATGATTTGTATGATAAAGTTAAAAATTTTTCATATAATGGATTTAATGATTGGTATATCCCAAGTCAGGACGAACTAGCATTTTATGCCAAAACTACAGTTAATTATAGTGATATACCATATTTTATTAAATTTCACGAATCGTTATATCTGTCGTCTACTGTATATTCTGAAAACCAAAATCAAAGCTTTAAGAGTAATTATTTAGTATATTCACAGAATTTTAATAAAGAAAATTATGGAGAAGTTTCTCTTGTTTCAAGAAATACTTTTGTAAATATTCGTCTTTTTAGAAGAATTTATTTAAAAAATTAACATATATAACGTAGGAGTATATATTATGGGATGTAATTGTAATAAAAATAAATCTTTACAAAACGTCAATACAAACAAAATTAATATGGAAAATGTAAATAAAGAAAATAGCAGTCCTATAGAGTTTCGTAAAGAAGCAATAAATGATAAAAAAACTATTTCTGATAAAATAGGAATGGTTAAAAGTTTCTCTAGGGCTATAGTTAGTAGAGGATTTAATAACGAAAAAATAAACAAACCAACAAAACAAATAAGAGCTTTGAGTTGTTTTGGCAATTTACAATCTGGAGGAGAACTTCCTCCTTGTGAGTTTTTAAAGAACAGCCAAACACCGAATAAATTTTTCTGTGGTGGATGTGGTTGTGGCGACAAACCACAAACTTGGTTGACTATTGAAGGAGAAGCTTATAGTAAATTAGATTATCCTAAACTATCTTGTCCATTAAAGATGCCTGGATTTTCTAATTACGAATCTAGCGCACCAGACGAACAAACCGTCCCAATAACCAGGAGATATTACATAGAGCAAATTAATTTTGAAGAAGTTTTGAAGGTGTATGTTACTTCCCCCGATCCAATCGTAGTTCCAGACCAACAACCAAAATCAGAATAATGAAAATTTATATTGCCATAAATAGTATAAAGGAACCCTATGGCAACACCAATATCAAGAGAAACTCTTATAGAATACAGCTTTAGACAACTTGGATCTCCTGTTGTAGAAATCAATGTTGACTGGGAACAATGCGAGGATCGTCTAGATGATGCTCTTCAGTATTTTACAGAACGTCATTTTGATGGGGTAGAAAAGGTATTCTTTAAATATCAACTAACTGCAAACGATTTAATAAACAAATATATTCCAACAGAAGATATTACTTCTCCAAACGAAGCTGACGGACCTACTGGAAAACAAATTGTGTCTATTGTTAAGGTTATGCAATTTGGAATGTTTGCTAATATCAATATGTTTGATGTTCGCTATCAACTAGCATTATCAGATTATTTTGGTGTGAATAGAAATCTTGGTGGTAATGCTTCTATGGGTCTTGCTGCTTATGATTCAACAAAACGTTACATTAAACTTATTGAAGATCTGTTTCAGCCAGAAAAGGCATTAACCTTCAGTAAAGTAACAAATAGATTATATTTAGATATGAAGTGGAGCAATGAAGTTAAGGTTGGTGATTGGCTAGTAATTCAAGCATATGCTGCATTAGATCCACAAAAATTTACAGAAATATTTAATGATCGATATCTTAAACGATATGTTACTGCATTAATTAAACGTCAATGGGGAGCAAACATGTCTAAGTTTGATGGTGTTGCTCTTCCAGGAGGAATTGTGATGCGTGGTGCACAAATTCATTCGGAAGCTGTTAGCGAAATTGCTGCAATAGAACAAGAAATGATTCATAATTATGAACTTCCAGTAGATTTTATGACGGGTTAACATGGCAGTAAATCCATATTTTAAAAAGGATTATTCTGGTCAACAAGATATTGTTGAAGAGCTTACTATAGAAATAATTAAAACTATGGGAAGAGACATGATTTATATTCCCAGAAATATTTTAGAAACTGATCTTTTGTTTGGGGAAGGCAATATTGTTAATTATAATACTGGTATTCCGTTAGAAATGTATATAGATTCTGTGTCTGGTTTTGACGGTCAGGGAGATATTTCTACTAAATTTGGAATAGAAATTAAAGATAATATTAATTTAACTTTATCCAAAAAAAGATTCAATCAAGAAATTACAAATTCTTTCTCGCAAATAACAAGACCAAGAGAAGGTGATTTAATATATTTTCCATTAGCAAAGGCTTTATTTGAAATCAATTTTGTTGAACACGAAAATCCATTTTATCAATTTGGAAAATTATTTTGTTACAAATTAATATGTGAGTTGTTTACTTATAATCAAGAAGAAATTTCTACAGGCAATACAGATATAGATAGTGTTCAGGAAGAACACCAAGAAGCTATTACTATACTACAATTAACCAATATTTCTGGTCAGACCTTATCATTATATCAAGGAGAGACGATATATCAAGTAGACGGTATAACTGGAAATTTGGCAACAATTGATAAACAAACTATGACAGCAGTTGTTCTTTCAAAAATGCCTTATTTAAGCGGAAATACAGCATCTATAGAAATAAGCAATATTAATGGAACTCTAAAAACTTCTAATGTATTTACGCAAACCATCAAAGGAAGTTCTAGTAATTTAGAATTTTATGCAACTTCCAAAACTATTTCACAATCAATTGCAATCAAAAATAATATTGGTAATGTCTTAGAAGGTGATAACGATATTCTATCACTAGAAAATGAAATTAAAAATGTTATAAATTATTCAGAAAAAGATCCATTTTCAGAAGGTAAATATTAATGTTTACTCATTTTAAAAACGATTCAATTAGGAAATTAGTTGTCGGATTTGGTAATTTGTTTAATGGTATTATTATCGAACAAATTAATGCAGACAATAGTAAAAGAATGTTTAATGTTCCTTTGTCTTATGCTACAAAAGAAAAATTTATAAAACGATTGACTGATAATAGTTCTATTACTGATACTACACGTATAGAGATTGGTGTACCTCAAATGGCATTTGAGTTACAAGGAATGGTTTATGATTCTGCTAGAAAACTAAATAAACTTTCTAAAAAAATTAATATTAGCTCTAATTTAAATACAGCTGGTGTTTTGTATAGTGAAGTTCCTTATAATTTTACATTTAATGTTTATGTTTATACTAGAAATATAGAAGATAATTTACAAATATTAGAACAAATTTTACCACATTTTTCTCCTGAATTTATAATTTCTTTAAACATGAACGAACTTAATACTTCTGTAGATATACCGATTGTTCTTGTTGAAACGAATTTGTCTCAAAATTCTGAAGGAAGTTTTGATGACAGGAGAAATATTATTACTACTTATCAATTTTTGGCGAAGTCTTATATATATTCTGGAATCAAAACAGATCAAACTATTAGAGATATACAAGTGACTACTAAAAATTTACCATTTACATTCACTGATACGTTTGGTTTGACTGGATAAAAAATGAACGATGATATTATCTCAAAATCTTTAGGGTTATCCTTTTCTGGTGCAACAGGAGACATAGTTGCAGTTTCTTCAAAAAATTTAGGAATTGAAAATGATTTTGATTATGCTCGTGAAAATATAAAATCATTAATTAATAATGGTTCTGATGCAATAGACGAAATTATAAAAATAGCAAAGGCTGGAGACAACCCAAGAGCGTTTGAAGTTGTAAGTCTTTTGTTAAAAACTGTAGCAGATATGAACAAAGATCTTATAGATCTTTATCAAAAAACTAAAATTGCAAAAAAAGAAGACGTTACTGTTAATAATACTACCAATAATTCTATATTTGTTGGTTCTACAAGCGAATTACAGGATTTAATTAACAAAGATCGTAGTAGAATTAAATCGACAAACAGTCAACATTTTTTAGAAAATAATAGTGATGGGAAGTAAAAAAAAACACGGATATCTTGGTAATCCTAATTTAAAACAAATTAGTACTGAAGTAGAATTTACCAAAGAACAAGTTGCCGAGTACATGAAATGTGCAAATGATCCTATTTATTTTATTAAAAAATACATAAAAATTGTTACTTTGGACAAAGGATTAGAACCATTTGAACTTTATGATTATCAAGAAAAGATGGTTGAAACGATTCAAAATAATCGATATGTTATTGCAAAGCTTCCACGCCAGACAGGAAAAACTACAACAATTGTTGCCTGGTGTGTTCATTACATTTTATTTAATCAAAGCGTAAATGTTGCTATTTTGGCTAATAAATTAAAAACTGCATTAGAAATTATGAAGCGATTGAAAGAAGCATATGAATATCTTCCAAAATGGCTTCAGCAAGGAGTAGTAGAATGGAACAAAACATCTATTCAAATAGAAAATGGATCTCGTGTTATTGCATCTGCTACCTCTGCCAGTGCGGTTCGTGGTGGTTCGTATAACGTAATTTTTTTAGACGAATTTGCACACGTTCCTTCAAACATAGCAGACGATTTCTTTAGTTCAGTTTACCCTACTATTACTTCTGGACAAACAACTAAAGTTATTATAGTTTCTACTCCTAATGGTATGAACATGTTTTATAGTTTGTGGCAAGGAGCAATTCGTAAAGACGGAGAAGAAGGAAAAAGTGAATATGTTCCAATTGAGGTTCATTGGGGACAAGTTCCTCTTTATCCTACAGGACCACTTAGGGACGAAAAATGGAAAGAAAGAACTATTAAACAATTAGGTGGAGGAGCAGGAGGAGAACAGAGATTTCAAAGCGAGTATGAGTGTGATTTTATTGGTTCGTCTAATACTTTAATTTCCACATCAAAGCTTCATAATTTGACTTACAAAAAACCAAAATCAAAATCAAAAGAAGGACTTTGGGTTTATGAAGAACCAGAAGAAAAAAAAGCATACGTATTGACTGTAGACACATCAAGAGGTCAGGGTAAAGATTATAGTGCAATATTAGTTTTTGATGTTTCTGATACTCCGTATAAAATAGTTGCAAAGTATAAAAATAATATAATTTCTCCAATGTTGTTTCCTACTATGATATATGCTTTAGGAAAAAAGTATAATACGGCTTATGTTTTGGTAGAAGTAAATGATATTGGTGGGCAAGTTGCAGACATTCTTCATTATGATTTAGAATACGACAATGTTTTAATGAGTACTAATAAAGGCAGAAGTGGTCAGGTACTGAATGGAGGGTTTGGAAAGGGACAAACTGTTTTTGGAGTTCGCACTACTATGCCAGTCAAAAAACTTGGTTGTTCTATACTTAAAAGTTTAATAGAACAGGACAAACTTCTAATTGAAGATGAAGAAATTATTCAAGAATTATTGACTTTTGTTTCCAAACACAATACTTATGCCGCAGACGATACTCATACTGATGATTTAGTTATGTGTATGGTGTTGTTTTCTTGGTTAACAAAACAACCATACTTTAAGGACTTGACTAGTGTTGACATTAGAAAAGAACTTTTTGAGGGGGAAATAAAGAAAATAGAAGAAGATGATTGGTTTAGTTTTGGTTTTATTTCTAATGTAGACGAAAATATAGACATTTTGCCTACAGAATCAAAAGACGAAGACTTTTGGCATAAACTCTAAAAAACTAAAAATATAAATATACAATAAGGCAACAATAATCATTAATTCTAATTTTAAGGAAAATAATTAATCATGGCATCATTCGAAGAGGCATCAACACTTATTGCAGGAATGATATCATTTAACGGTTTAATACCTATTTTTGGTATTACTGGTTCTGATGGTAGTTCCGAAACAGAAATAGGTATTATGACGATTCCTTCGTATAATAACTGGTTGGCTAGACTAAACGATAGTTCATACAAAAATACGGGGCCTACTGGTGCTTGGGCTGGAGAGTGGTGGAGTATCTACAATTATCTTCAATATGGAGGTATTTGCGTTGTTGGAAGTACGGGGTCTACTGGGGCATATTTCGTACAAAATGGTGTTTTGGATCCTTTAGCTACACCACTACATAACGCAAATTTAATAAATATAGATGTTGTTTTTGATGGAGGAAATGCAAATTCTTCTATATCTGCTGCCAGCATAGCAAACACAAGAAAAGATTGTTTAGCCTTTTTGGGAAACAATAAATTGATGGTTATACCTACTGGTTCTGGATACACGTTTCATGGTAGAGATTTTGGTGTTACCGCTGGTAGTGAATACGTTTGTTATTTTGCTGGTCGTAAAAATTCAATCAATGATGTTTCTGTTCCGTCTTCTGCTGACCCGATTAAAACTAGTCCAGGATCAGATGCTGCTGGGTGCTTGGCAAGAACATTCAGAACAAACAATAGGTGGACTAGTCCAGCTGGAACCACGAGAGGACGAATATTGAGTGTTGTTGCATTAGAACAAACTATTACTGAACCCGAATCATCAAGTTTGTTATTGGGTGGTGTAAATCCTATAATACCAATTAATAGTTCTGGATATATTTTAATGGGAAACAAAACTAGTTATACTGGAACAGAAGCACTTAAGAATATTCATACTATAAATTTAATTATATTTTTAAAGAAAGAATTAAAAAATATATTAGACAATTATTTGTTTGAACAAAACAACGAAGAAACTCGACTAAATATATCAAATTCAGTAAAACCTATTCTTAACAACATACTGTCTTCTGGTGGTATACTAAGTTATGCTGTTGTTTGTGACTCTGTAAACAACACAGATAATATTATATCTCAAGGAAAATTAATAATAGATTTGACCATAAAACAATCAGTAACTGCAGAAACTATAGTAATAAACTTTATAATTGATGCTAGTATTTAAAAGGAATTAAAATGGCAGGAAATCATATAACAGACTTTATTACTAAATTTGGTGGTGGCACAAGACAAAACAGATTTCTTGTTTCTGGTAGTATTGGTGGTAGAGGCACTACTAAATTTTCTGATTTTACAAAAAATCAAATTCATGTCAGAGCAGCTAGCCTTCCTGCTTCTACTATCTCAGTAATTCCAGTTAATTGGAGAGGAAGAACGGTCAATTATCCAGGAGATAGAGTATATTCGCCATGGCAGATAACAGTTCTAGACGACAAACCAAAGGGCAAAGAAAGGCTATTTGAAGCATTTCATGCTTGGAGTAATGAAATAAATGATCACGGAACAAACGTTTCTAAATCTTTGGATTTAAAAAATCATTTCAGTACTGATTGGTCAGTAAGTCATTTAGACACTAATGGAAATACCACAAATAAACGCAATTTTATTTTAAAAAATTGTTGGCCAATTACCATTGGTGAAATTAGCCTAGATATGGGAGCGGATAATACTCTTGTTAGTTTTGCAGTGGGTATAGCGTATAGTCACTTTGAATATGATGCAGTAACTTAAATTTGAGGATATAAATATTATGGAATTAGAATTATTTGGTTTTACAATAGGCAAAAAAAAGGCACAGGAAAATACTCCTGTAAATCCCGAAGTCATTACTCCCGACAGTTATGATGGTTCTTATGTTTTAGAAACTGGTGGAGTTTTTGGAACATTTGCTGATTTTTCTGGAAATGCCAGAGACGAAAATCAATTAATTACTCATTATAGATCTATGGCATTGCATCCAGAAGTGGATGCTGCTATTGAGGATATTGTTAATGAGTCTATTGTGCTAGATTTGGACAGAAAACCTATCAAGTTAGATTTAGATAGAGTGAATCTTTCTGAAGTTATTAAAACTAAAATTTATAGTGAATTCAATCACATATTAAAACTTTTAGATTTTTCAAACAAATCTCATGATATTTTTAGAAGATGGTTTATTGATGCCAAGACATTTTATTATAAAAAAATTGATAAAAACGATATTCGAAAAGGTATTATTGAGTTGGTTCCTATTGATCCTGTGAAGATTAAAAAGGTCAGAAAAGTAGAAAAGGATAAGACTGTTTATGGTGGTGCTGCTCCTTTTTCCCCGATTAAAAGTATTCAAGAATATTATGTTTATACTGACACAGATAAGGAAGCAAACTTTCCAACAAATCCAACGGGATGGAAAATTGCACCAGATACAATTGCTTATGTTCATTCTGGTATTATTGACTCCACCACAAAACGTGTAGTTGGTTATTTGCAGAAGGCAGTTCGACCCCTAAATCTTCTTCGGCAGATTGAAGATGCTGTAGCCATCTACAGAATTTCTCGTGCTCCAGAACGACGAGTATTTTACGTAGACGTTGGTAATTTGCCAAAGCAAAAGGCAGAACAATATCTTCGTGAAATCATGAACCGATATCGTAATAAAACAATTTATGATCCTAGCACTGGCGAAATCAAAGATGAGCGTAATCATATGAGCATGCTCGAAGATTACTGGATGCCTCGACGTGATGGTGGTCGTGGTACAGAAATCAGCACTCTTGATGGTGGTCAAAATCTTGGTCAAATGGATGATGTTAATTATCTACTACAAAAGCTTTACCGAGCTCTTGGTGTTCCCCTATCACGCATGATGCCTGATGGTGGTTTTAATATGGGCAAAAGTGCTGAGATTACTCGTGACGAAGTTAAATTTAATAAATTTGTTGACCGTTTACGACAACGATTTAGCAGTATATTTTTTGATCTTTTAAAGACTCAAGTAATTCTTAAAGGGTTGATGACTGAAGAAGATTGGAACAGAATTGTTCAAGATATTGGTTTTAAATTTAATAATGATTCTTATTTTGCTGAACTCAAGAACAACGACATTCTTCGTGAACGTCTAGACATTATTGCTGCTGTGACTCCTTATGTTGGTCGTTTCTTTTCTGCAGAGTATGTTCGTAAGAATTTCTTGAAACAGACCGATGAGGACATTATTGAAATTGACGCACAGATAAATAGAGAAATGCAGAAACAAATCGAAGCGCAAGAAGCACAGGCATATCAGCAAATGTTAGCAGGAGAAGAGCCTGGTCAAGAAGAAGAACAACAGCCAGAAGGCGAACAACCACCCCCACAATGAGCACCGCAAATAGACTAGTCCAGATGATTCTTAGGGGTAAACCCGATCAATTTAATACTGTTATTAAGGAGTATTTGAATGATCGAGCTTCTATTATGATGGAGCAAGTCTATCTAGAAGAGAGTAAAAATATACTAAAATTATTAGAACCTATTCAAATTCAATTAGAATCATTAAAGCCAGAACCAATTGTAATGACTCAATTTGTCCCTGAAAATTCATACCAATTACGAGACGGAGCTGTTGGTATTTTGGACGAATCTCAACAAGATTCCGTGGGTAAACTATATAAAAGTCTAAATACTGATAACAGGCAACGTTTAGTTAAATTACTCTCAGAATCACAAGAATCATTTAATCGCATATTAAATTTAGCAAAAATAGAAAGTACTAAAAATGGAAACAAATAATCAAATTCACTCATTTATTCGACTAGTTATGAACGAAAATCTTGCTCAAGCACAGGGAGTGATTCGTGACACTCTTAATGAAAAATTGAATGCTGCTCTTGATGAAAAGTTTGAAGCTTATGCTCCTGCTATTTTTGAAGAACTAGATCCTGTCGGAGAAGAAGATGGTGATATTGATAATGATGGAGATGAAGACAAAACCGATGGTTATCTAAAGAATCGCCGCAAAACTGTTAGTGCTGCAATAAATGAAGAAGGCGAAGAAGAAGGCGACGAAGGCGGCGAAGAAGAAGGCGAAGAAGGCGAAGAAGAAACCACTCAATCTGCTCCTCCAGTTCAAAACTCTATGCCTCAGATTATGCCACAATCTGGTGGTTCTAGCTCTTCTGATTCAGATGGATATTAATTCATGAAGCTAATAACCGAAACATCTCAGGACGTTAAATTTCTAACCGAAGCCGCTGATGGTGGAGGAAAGAATTATTTCATTGAAGGTGTCTTTATGCAATCAGACACACTCAATCGCAACAAGAGAATGTATCCAACTCAAATTCTTATGAATGAAGCTCGTCGTTATGACCGAGAGTATGTTCAAAACAAGAGAGCATTTGGTGAGTTGAACCATCCAACAAATCCTGTTGTTAATTTGGATCGTGTTTCTCATATAATTCTAGAGTTCAGAAATAGCGGAAAAGATGTTCATGGTCGTGCAAAAATCATGGGTACTCCGATGGGAGAGATCGTAAAGAGTCTTATCAACGAAGGAGCTAGTCTTGGTGTGTCCACACGAGGAATGGGTTCATTGAGTCCAAAGAATGGTTACAGCGAAGTATGCAAAGATTTCACTCTTAGTGCAGTGGATATTGTTGCGGATCCTAGTGCTCCTGGTGCGTTTGTAAACGGCATCATGGAAGGTAAAGAATGGATTTGGGACAATGGTATTTTGGTTGAACAAGAGATTGAACGATACCACAGAGAACTCAAGAAGACTTCGAGTAGACAATTAGAGGCAAAGGCAATTAAACTTTTTGAAAATTTTCTAAAACGATTAAAATGAGTAAATCAAAATTCCAATCAGAAAAAGATAAACAACAATCAATATTTAATTGTATTGGTTCGATTACTGGCAATTTGTCTGAAGCAGTTATTTCTAATACCAATCCTCTTGTTTTAAATAATAAAAAATCACAACAATCTCCATCATTTAATCAAACGGCATCTTCGCCAACATTTAATCAGACTGCATCTTCGCCAACATTTAATCAGCCTCAACCTGGAGTACAAGATGTTTGGAATCGGTTATTATTACCAAAAAACCCACAACCAGTTGCTCCTGTTGCTGGTGTACAATCTAATATAGAAACAAATAAAACTAGCGGTTTAGGTTCTAGCCCAAATATTAATGGTGTATCAAAATCAATCAATAATCAATCTCAAACTAAAAAAACATTTAATAAATTTTTCAAAAGTTCGGCAACTAATGGTCAAGATATGGATTTGGCAGATCAGATTACATTACATAATAACCGAGTAGCTCAACTTTCAAGAAATCCGTCAAGTCCAAATTTTGTAGGACCTCCAGCCCCAGGCAGAACACAAAGAGATACTATTGGCAATGATGTATTAGGAAATCCTGTAGTTAATGGGGTTCAGATGGATTCTCCGTTTAATAATTCAGCAAAAGTTCCGTTTAAATATGATTTTAGTGGTGACGCTGCTCCAAATCTTAATCTTAGTTCTAGTGGGAATAAAACAAATCCAGCAGCTCCTGCTGTGGCTCGTTTAGGTTATGGTGCTTCTGTTCGTACACCAAAAGCAGCATCAACATCTAAAAATGAGCAAACACCAATGCGTGGTGATGAAGATCAAGGAGCATCAGAAACAAATCAGATGATTACTCCTAATTATTCAGGTGAAGCACAACATCAAGATATGTTTGCTGGTAGTGGTAGACCTGCAGATACTGATCGTCGTCCAGGAGGAGTAGAAAATGTTGCTGCAGGAATTGTTAATAAACAAGATACTATAGGCACTCCTAATACAACTGGTACTGGTATTTTTACATCAAAAACAGGTGACTTTGCGGCTAAATCACAAAATAATAATCCGCCATCTAATCCTGGCTTTATGACTTCTCCTCAAGGTGCACCTTCTCCTGAATTACCAAGGAGATCATCTCAAACTGGTGATTTTAAAGTTACTCCAACAAATCCTAATACTCCAGCATCTAATCCTGGTTTTATGAGTTCTTCTCAAGGTTCTCCTGTGATTAACAGTAATCAATCTGTAGAACAAAGAGCCGATAAACAAACTGGAACCAATGGAAGAAATATTGGTGATATGCGAAAAGAAAACGAACAATATGCACAAGCAGCTAGAGATAGAGGAGAACCGCTTATTGGGTCTCCAGAATGGGTTACTTGGAATAGAGCAAAAAATCAAAAACGTCTTGATGATGCTGGAATTAACCAAACAGTAGATCAGGTAGTTTCTTCGCAAAAGAAAGAAGAGAGACAGATTGTTAATCCAGATGATTATCTGAAGAGATCTAAGCAAAGAGATGTTGCTGCTCCTTATGGAAGAAATGCTGATGGAAATGTATTAACTTTTGACGATTATACCGAGAATCAAACAGTAAAGCTGGTAACGGCAGCAAAGCATGCAGAGCGAAGAAGAGTTGCAAGAGATCAAGCAGATCCTGAAGGAGCGAAAATAAGAGCTGCCAAGAGCCTGGAAAATTTAGAATTATACGGTAATGATAATAGAGGCAACAGAAATACTGGTGGCGGCGGTGGTGATATAGCAAACAGAGCTGGAAATCAGCCGATGACGGAAGGTTTTTCAGATGTTCTTGGGATGCTTGGTAAAAGTGCAGTTGTTGCTGCAACAACTCCTTGGGGACAAGCAACGTCTTATGGTTTAGGTGCTATGGGGGATATAGGATATGATCCTGCGAACGTAAAACAACAAGGAGATCATTATTCCAATATATTATCTGGAGGAGGTAATTTATCAAAATATTTTATTAATAAAATACCTGGAGCAAAAAATCTACCTCTAATAGATCCTATTGGTGTAGCGGCGGGAGGTGTTCTTAACCAACTTCCTAAACATTTAGTGCGAATGGCATTTGATCCAAGATCCGAATATAAATCAAACTATAAATCAAACATAGAGACTACAGATACTTCAAAAGAAAATGCTAAGAAAGAACCAGATACCACAACAGGAACTTCAACAGAACCTTCAACGGAACCTTCAACAGGAACTCCAGCAAAAAAACTAAAAAAACCAGCAAAAAAACCAGTAGAAACTTCAGAAGGACCTGAGGCGACAGAGACAGGTCGTAAACCAGGAACAGACTCTACTTGGGAAGCTAATGCCAGACTACTAGACACAAATTACAAAACTCGAAAAGCAGGAGTCGCAGATGCGGCAAAAATATCACTAGCTTAATGTTCAGAAATAACAATTATTATAAATAAGAAAGACTAAGGAACTAATATATGGAACCACAAAATAACAATGTTGCTCAACCGTCTAATGTATTGATTGATGCTCGTACATACACCAAGGATGCTTCTGGTAAAGGAGTTGTTCTTGGTACTGAAGATTTGAGCTGGCTTGAGGGTCGTGCTCAACAGAATCAAGGCAGTCTTCGCCCAATGAGCGGAGGCGTAGAAGCTCCACCTCCACAAGGAGCACAGGCTGCAATGAACGAACAACTTCAGAATCTTTTTAGTGGTGAAAATCTTTCCGAAGAATTCATGGGCAAGGCTTCAGTTGTATTTGAAGCTGCTCTGAACGAAAGAACCGAAACGATTCGTCAAGCCATGTTGACCGAAGCCAGCACTCTTGTGGAACAAGAAGTCGGCAATGCAGTCAATGAACTTGCCACACGTTTAGATGAATATCTGAGCTATGCTGTGGATGAGTGGATGAAGGAAAACAAGTTGGCTGTGGAGAGCGGTATTCGCACAGAAATTTCTGAAAGCTTTATCAGTGGTCTCAAGTCGTTGTTTGAAACACACTACATTGAAGTTCCAGAAAACAAGCATGATATTCTTGAGGATCTGTTCTCAGAGAATCAAGAACTAGAAACCACACTGAACGAGCAGATTCAAACAAACATGAAGTTTAAGCAAGAACTTGACCAAGGTGCTGCACGAGCAGTATTCATGGAAGCAGTTTCGGACTTAACTCAAGTTGACGCAGAGCGTCTTGCTAGTCTTGCAAACAGTATCAACTACACAAGCCCACAAGAATTTCACAACAAGCTTGTGGTACTTAAGGAAAATTATCTCAAGGCAGCACCAGTTGTTGCAAGAGAACCAGAAACATTGACCGAACAAAAGATTATTCCACAAGCGGATAGTTTGATGTCTGGTTATGTACATGCACTTGGTCGTCACTCAAAGAAGTAAGTAACTAATTTACTATAAATCTAACATTATACTCAAAAGGAGATAAATTAAAATGGATTTCAATCAGAACTCATCGTACGACACTTTACTAGAAAAATGGGACCCCCTTCTCAATCACGAGTCGATCCCTTCAATTCAAGATTCATACAAGAAGAAGGTAACTGCCGTCCTCTTGGAGAATCAAGAAGTTGCTTTGCGTCAACAATACATCTCAGAAGCCAACACCATGGGTGGTAATTTTACTACTGGTCAAGTTGGTTCCGCAGGTAATCTTGCTGGTTACGATCCAATCCTTATCAGCTTGGTTCGTCGTAGCATGCCAAACTTGATGGCTTATGACATTGCAGGCGTTCAGCCGATGAGTGCTCCTACGGGCCTTATCTTTGCAATGCGCAGCCGTTATGACGGTACTACTCTTGGCGGAGAAGCTCTCTTCCAAGAACCATACGCAGCATTCTCTGGTTCAGGTAACGGTGCTACTGGTGCCGCTTCTGGTGTTACAGGTGCTTGCCAAGGCGTAGATCCTTCTTACGGTGGCACAGGTTCACAAGCTGGTGGTAGTGTACTTCGTGCTGACGGTTTAACCTTTGGTATTCGCAACGCTTCATTTAACATGGGTGCCTTTAGAGGCATGTTAACGGGAGAAGGCGAATCTCTTGGTGGCTCTGGTGCTAGCAAGGTTTTCCGAGAAATGGGTTTCAGCATTGAACGTATCGCTGTCGAAGCAAAGACACGTGCTCTCAAGGCAGAATACACAACTGAATTGGCTCAAGACTTGAAGGCTGTTCACGGCTTAGACGCTGAGAGCGAACTTGCTAATATTCTTAGCACTGAAATTCTCAACGAAATCAATCGTGAATTGATCTACACTCTTTATCGTGTAGCCAAGACTGGTTGTGGTCAAGGTGATCTTTCTACTGCTGGTGTTTACGATCTCAATACGGATTCAGATGGTCGCTGGAGCGCAGAACGCTTCCGTGGTCTGATGTTCCAAATTGAACGTGAAGCCAACGTCATTGCAAAGGAAACTCGTCGTGGTAAGGGTAACTTTATTGTTTGCTCTTCAGACGTTGCTTCTGCTCTTGCAATGGGTGGTTTCCTTAATGTCAGCCCAGCACTAAACGTGCAACTTGAAGTTGATGATACTGGCAATACGTTTGCTGGTATTCTTAACGGCAAGTTCAAGGTTTACATCGATCCTTATGCCAAGACCAATGCCAACTTCGTAATGGTTGGTTATCGTGGAGCAAGTCCATACGATGCTGGCGTGTTCTACTGCCCATACGTTCCTCTCCAAATGGTGAGAGCCGTTGATCAGTCAACATTCCAACCAAAGATTGGATTTAAGACTCGTTACGGTATGGTTCAAAATCCTTTTGCTGATAATGCAGCGGGTATTGATACTGTTGGTTCAAATCAGTACTATCGTATCTTTGCAGTAAGTAACTTGCATGGTAACACAGGTTTCGGACTTTAATCCAAAACTTAAGTAAATAACGAATATGGGGAGGCCTTAAAAAGCCTCCCCTTTTTGTTATATAAATACTATATGGCAACAATCCCAGCAACACATAATGCACTTATAGTCAATTATTTTCAATTTGTTTTGGATAGAGTTCCTAATATGTCATATTTTTGTCAAAGTGCAAACCTTCCAGGAATAGCATTTGGATCAGCAGAACAACCAACTGTTTTGGGTCATCCAGTCAAAGTTCCTACAGGAGCATTTCGGTTTGAAGATCTTGAACTGACTTTTCGTGTTGACGAGAATTTAACAAATTGGAGAGAGATACATAACTGGATTAAAAGTATTGGAAATTATGATTCTGATGAAGACACTCTTCCGTATGATAAAAAAACATCAGATGCTGATTTGTCGATAACCAACAGTTCTTATCGTCCAAAAATTAATATACATTTCAAGCACGTATTTCCCATTTCTTTAAGTGGTTTAAATTTTAATACTACTGCTATAGACTCTATGGAAATGACTGCTACTGTAAAATTTGCATTTACTGGTTATGAAATTAAAAATTTAGTTACTCCTTAATAACAGGAATTTATATTATGAATTTAAATGATATTAAAAATATGGTTAAAACTGACCTGAGTATTGATCAAACTGTTTTAGATACGGAATCTAGTAGAACTCCACAACTCCATAATAAATATTTGGTTTTATTTATGGACGAACGTTTAAAATTAAAACGTATAGAAAATGAATTATTAGTTTTACGAAGAAATAAATGGTTATACTATACTGGTCGTATGAGTAAAGAAGAACTTACACAATTTGGATGGGAACCATTCGAATTAAATGTACTAAAAACAGAATCTAATGATCTGATAGACTCTGATAATGATTACATTAAAATGTCTGAAAAAACAGATTTTCAAAAAGAAATTGTTCTTTATCTAGAAGGTGTTGTTAAAATAGTTCAGAACCGTCAATGGCAAATAAGAGCGATGATAGACTGGATCAAGTTTACTCAAGGAGCTTAATGGCAGATTTAGATATTACACAACCAGATGCAGTTATGGTCAAGGTTGATTGTGATCGGTCTTTAGCCAAAGAACTAAATTCCTACTTTACTTTCACTATGCCTAATTTCAAGTATACTCCAGCCTATAAGAATAAAATTTGGGATGGTAAAATACGTCTTTTTAATCTATTTACCCAGTCCATGTACGCTGGACTAGTAGAACCTTTGATCAAGTTTGCCAAGGATAGAGGGTATTCCTACTCCTTTACTCCAAGAACGTACCAGAAACCATCTAATGCCCTTATAAGCGATTTTATAGAGAACCTACCCATCCAGGCTAACGGCTCCACAATCAAACCCCACGATTACCAGGTTGAAGCCGTCCTACACAGCCTGGGGCATTCTAGGGCCCTTCTCGTGAGTCCTACAGGCAGCGGTAAGTCTCTAATCCTGTATCTTTTGTGTCGTTGGATACTAGAAACTCATAATACAGGTAAATTGCTCATAATCGTTCCCACCACCAGTCTAGTTTCCCAGATGTTGGCAGATTTCCGAGAATACGCCAAATTAGACACTTGGAAGGCGGATCGTAACATTCATACGATTATGGCAGGCAAGGATAAGGATACAAATAAACGTATCATTATATCTACATGGCAAAGCATCTATAAACAACCAGAAACTTGGTTTAATGACTTTGTGGGTGTGTTTGGAGACGAGTGTCATTTATTTTCCGCTAAATCCCTAACTGGTATTCTAACTAAAGCTAAGAATACAGATTATCGAATAGGTACTACTGGAACCCTAAGCGGAATGCAAATTCATCAGTTTGTTATTGAAGGCTTATTCGGACCTGTTTATAACACCACAACCACTAAAAAGTTAATTGATAAAGACCTATTGTCTAGTATTAATATTGATTGTTTAACACTACAATATACTCCAGAAGAAATCCAGAAAACAAAACGAATGGAATATCAGGACGAGATTCGATTTGTGGTTACTCATAAAGGACGAAATAAATTTATTAAAAATTTATGTAACAGTCTAACAGGTAATACTCTAGTTCTTTTTAATTTTGTGGAACTTCAAGGAAAGCCATTATACGAGTTGATAGTAAACGATTCCGATAAATCTATTTATTTTATTCACGGAGAAACTGATGTGGAAACTCGTGAAGAGATACGAAAAATTGTAGATAAAGGAACAGATTCTATTTTAATTGCTTCTTACGGAACTTGTTCTACAGGAATTAATATACGAAATATTAATAATATTGTGTTTGCTTCTCCTTCAAAGTCTGTTATTCGTGTACTACAGTCTATTGGACGAGGTTTGCGTAAAACAGAAACAAAATCTAAAATGAAATTGTTTGATATTGCAGATGATCTGTCTTATAAGAGTTACGAGAACCACGGAATGAAACATCTAGAACAACGATTTAAAATATATACTAGTGAAGGATTTCCTTTTAAGATTGTTCCTATTCAGTTGCCCAAGGAGACTAATGATGAGAACCCCCTATAAATTAATTAAGATGATGTCTGGTGAAGAATTAATTGCTACTATTCGTAAAGGCAGAAATGGTAGACTTATACTAACCAGACCTATGATGTTTGAGTCTACACTATCTGCTGATATGATGGGCAGAGTAAAGGAAATATTTACCTTAAGAAACTGGATTATTCTTTCTTCTGATACCACGGTAACTATTTCAGAAGCATCTGTAGTTTCTATTAGTACACCTAGCAATGATATTGAACTTTTATACGATGCAGAAAAAGGTAAAGAAGATGCTCAAAAACTTAATCCTAAGTCATTAAAGCCACCAACAACAAAACTTCCATCAGTAATGGATTTATTTGGTGATCTTCCAGAAATTCCTACAGATTATCCACACAAATTAACAACTCCTATTTCTAAAAAAGAAGAAGATGCTTTATTTAAAAAAATGGATCAAATGATGAAAGATATTGGAATGGATTTTAATACAGAAAAACCAAAGAAAAACCTTGCAAAACCTGATTTTGATGATACAATAGTGTATATGAATTTAGTTTTTTCACCCAATGTTCTTCTTAAACTTTTAAAGAATGGAATGCTCAAGCGTTCCGATCTGGGTAAAATAATAAATGAATTAACTGATGGTAATGGTGAAGGTATGAGCGTTGATAAATTTACAAGTAAGAATAAGAAAAAAGAAGACTTTGGTAATAAGTGGACTGATTGGAATCCAGATCCAAAGTCTAATGATTATCAGTAATATCTAATATTATTTGATTCTCTATTTTCTCATTCATACCAGACACACAAGTATACACGATAATATTAATTATGTCAAGTGAAAAATCTAAAAAATCTAAAAATATTGTAGACCCCCCGATTGTAGCCCAAAAACGGCTTACCAAGGATAGTGACCACTATGTGGATAACAAGAAGTTCCTTGCTGAGATGGTTATTTGGAAACGTCAAATACGAGAAGCAGAAGAAGTAGAAGACGATAAGCCACCAGTATCCACATATATTGGCGAATGCTTTATGAAGATTGCTGAAAGGCTTTCTTCCAAGCATAATTTTGCCAATTATCCGTATCGAGAAGAGATGGTGGGAGATGCTATCGAGAACTGTCTCATGTATGCACACAACTTTAATCCTAAGAAATCCAAGAATCCGTTCTCGTATTTCACTCAAATAATCTACTATGCCTTCCTTAGACGCATAGAAAAAGAAAAAAAGCAAAATTATATCAAGTTTAAGTTGACCGAGCACCTAGATGATGGTACAATGCATAAGTGGTGTAAAACTAATTACTTTGAAAAAGCTGATCCACGAGAAGCACTAAGTGAACATTTCTCTATTACAGAAAAGGATATAGAGAAGTATGAACCAAAGGTACGTAAAAAGCGCAAAATATAAATTATGAAAATATGCATTATTGGTGACTCGCATTTCGGAGCAAGATCCGATTCGCCATTATTTTTAAATTATTTCTTTAAGTTTTTTGATAATGAATTATTTCCTTATCTAAAAGCAAACGATATCAATACAGTCATTCATTTAGGTGACATGTTTGATCGTCGTAAGTTTATAAATTTTCATACTCTAAAACACGTAAGAGAACGATTCATGAATTGGTTTGAAGACAACAATGTGGATCTTCACTGTATTCTTGGAAATCATGATGTGTTCTATAAGAATACGAATCATCTAAACTCTCCAAAGGAACTATTTGTTGATTGTTATTCTAAATTTCACCTATACGAACACACCACAGAACTAGTAGTGGCAGACGGTACCAAGTTCTTAATGGTTCCTTGGATTAATGAGGAAAACAAATTAGCCGTAATCAAGGCTATTGAAGCCAGCACAGCACCAGTAGTATGCGGTCATTTTGAATTGAATGGTTATGAGATGATATCTAATATTAAATGCTCTAGCGGAATGGAAGATAAATTCCTACAAAAGTTTGAATTGGTTCTTTCTGGTCACTTTCATACAAAGAGTTCTAAAGGAAACATTCATTATCTTGGAACTCAATATGAAATGACTACAGCAGATCTTCATCAAGATAAAGGCTTTCATGTATACGACACAGAAACTCGTGAACTAACATTCATTAAGAATCCACATAAAATGTACTATAGTATTGAATGGACGGATAAACGAGATTTTAGTGATCTAGATCCTACCGTATACAAAAACACTTATGTTCGTGTATTAGTATTAAACAAAAAGAATGAAAGAAAATTTGACGAGTTCATAGATTTGTTGTATACTGGAGAGCCAGCAAGTATTACAATTATTGAAGACATAGTAACCAAGGACGATGAAAATAGTCCAGAGTTTGATATCAGTGAGGACACTTTGAGTCTGATTAATCGAGAAATTGAATTTTTAGAATCTGATAACACAGAACAATTAAAAGAAATTATGCGTCAAGTCTATATGGAAACTCTTTCATGATCCTATTCAAGACTGTTCGATTTAAAAATTTTGGTTCATTTGGAAACAGCTTTACGGAAGTTAAGTTAGGCGAGAAATCTACAACTCTAGTATGTGGTAGTAATGGCAACGGTAAATCTTTTGCTTTATTGGATTCTATTGCTTTTGGGTTATACGGAAGACCGTTTCGTAATATAAACATTCCTCAACTAGTCAATTCGGTTAACAAAAAGAATTGCGTGGTAGAGATCAATTTTAATATTGGAAAGAATGAGTTCAAGGTGGTTCGTGGTCTAGTCCCAAAATTATTTGAAATCTATAAAGACGGCAATCTACTTAATCAGGACGCAAAGATTAAAGATTATCAGGAAGTATTGGAATCGCAGATATTAGGAATGAATTTCAAGACGTTCTCTCAGGTTGTTGTGTTGGGAAGTTCCTCATTTGTTCCGTTCATGCAATTAACTCCTACTGATCGCCGTCAGGTTATAGAGAACATATTAGATATTAGCATATTCTCGCAAATGAATGTTGTAGTTAAAGACAAGGTGAATGGTGTTAAGTCTGAACTAGACGCAACCAATACTCAAATAGAAGTATCTAAAGCACAAATTGCAGACACCAAAGAAACCATACAATCCCTAGTAAAGAACACACAACAGATCATAGAAGAACGCAAGGCAGCACAGGCTCAACTAGAAGCCCAGATGGTTGCTGTGAATGGGGACATAGAAGAATTATCTGAGCCGTTAAAGATTTCTAGTACATCAATACAGACCGAATTAAAGGAAGTTCAGAAGAAACGAACAGATGCACAAAAGATTCTTGGCAAAATTGAACAGGCTAAAGAGAGTATCAACGAAGATATTGAATTCTTTAATAATAATGAAACGTGCTCTTTATGCAAACAAGGAATTGCTCATGATCACAAGGATACCCTACTAACACAAAGAAAAACAAAATTAGAAGAGTATCAGCAAGGCACTCAGGATATAAACACACAAATTACAAAGACTGAGAAACAAATAGCAGAAATTCAGAGTCGTTTAGACGAGCACCAAACTAATGTTATTCGTTTGGCTAATAAACAAGAAACCTTAAAGAGTCTGAATACTAGTCACGCAAATCTTGAATTGAATAATGCCAAGACATACTCTCAAGAAGAGATTGCCAAGTTTGAGATTAAACTTACAGAATTAGAAAATAAAGAAGTTGATCTGATTGATAAAAAGTATAAAGTCCTCAAGACTCTGAAATGCTACGACCAACTTATAAATTTATTTAAAGATAGTGGCATTAAATCAAAAATTATTAAGTATTATATTCCTTTAATCAATAAACATGTAAACAAGTACTTGACAAGCATGGATTTCTATGCTATATTTAATCTGGACGAAGAGTTCAAGGAAATCATCAAGAGTCGTCATAGAGACATATTTACGTATGAATCATTCAGCGAAGGCGAAAAAATGCGTATAGATTTAGCACTACTTCTTACTTGGCGAGAAATTGCTCGATTAAAGAATAGTGTTTCCACAAACCTACTGATTCTAGATGAAGTATTTGATTCTAGTTTAGACGGTACTGGAACTGATGAGTTTATGAAACTGATATCTTCGTTTGGATCTAAGGTTAATGTATTTGTTATCAGTCATAAAACTGATCAATTACTAGATAGATTCGGTTCAATAATTCAATTCGAAAAGAAACGAAACTTCAGCAGACTAGTATGAAACGAAAACAAACAAAACACAAACGTATCAAGCGTGGCGATTCTGTAGATTCTCTACTCATCAAGAACGAGCCTTCTTGGGAGGATGTGGCTACTCTGACCCCAGAACAAATTGATGCCAGAATTCTCAAGGCAACTAGTTGGTATAGTTACAGTTGCAAAAATGAGGTTTATAAGCCTTGGGTGATTGATTGGATGCAAAGAAACAAATACTCCAAATCAGATGTTCGTGATGCCGTTAAAGTACCAGACACTCATCCATTTATAATGAGTATAGGCAAATACTGCAGAATTATGAATCTTGGCGGAAAGTTTGTTGATAAAGTTCTAGACAATATCAAATCAGAAGTAGAACACATTATTAAACTTGGTCGGGTAGTTAAGCCAAAGGTAGTAAAAGAACAAGTTTCAATTCAAGAGCATATTCGAAAGAAAACCGAAGGATATCTGTGCACAATGAACGAAAGAATTGATGAATTATATCTTGCAGTATGTGAAGATGAAGCATGTAAATTTGACCACGAAGGTTGGTTAGAGGTTGAAGACATAAATCATATTCACTGGAAAAAGATGTCTAAAATACTTGATCCGTTTATTACTGAATTAAAAGTGGCACACACAGGAAAAGATTTAGAACTAAAAGAAGCCTATGAATATCTTGGTAAAAAAAAGATTAAAGTTATGATAAATACCCTAGAGGATTTCAAAGAGATACTTAATGGCTAATTTCAAAGGAATATTCAAAGTTAGTGGAATTGATGGGCAATGTATACAATATGCTCAAGGAGATATTGTATACAAAAACGGAGAAGCGTATATTGCATCACGTGCTCCAGATCTTTGTAAATCTCCAGAACATAAATTGTCGGGATGGGAACCTTTAGTATCAGAAAGAGCAGGAAACCCAGTAACATTCTTTAGTTCTACTACTCCTCCAAGTCGAGTTTCTCAGGGAGACGAATGGTGGGATCCAAACACTGGCAAATTATACAAATATTATATAATTGGAACAAATAGTGAACAATGGGTAGAAATTTATTGACTTTTGTTTTTTACATGATATAATTACATTATGCTTCTTATTGACAATAATCAAATAATTTTAGCAAACATATTTCAGGCTGCTAAAGACACAGATAACTTTAACGAAGATTATATTCGTCATACTGTGCTTAATTCGTATCGTAAATACCGAATGATGTTTCGTGAATACGGCGAGTTAGTTGTGTGTAATGACAGTTCTAATTATTGGAGGAAACAATGGTTTCCTCATTACAAGCAGAATCGTAAGAAGACACAAGATGCAGCACCAGACCAATGGAAAGAAGTGTATTCTATTCTAGATGTTATTCGAGACGAAATCAAAGAGATCTTCCCGTATCCTAACATTCGTATTCAGGGAGCAGAAGCAGACGACATTATCTTTGCCTTAACCAAGCGGTTTGCTCAACAAGAAAAGATTATGATTTTGTCTAACGATAAAGACTTTCAGCAACTTCAGATTTTTCCTAACGTAAAGCAATACAGCACAAACAAAAAAGAACTTATGGAGTGTGCAGATCCTCGTGGTTATTTACTAGAACATATTATTAAAGGGGATTCCTCTGACGGTGTTCCTAACATGCTGTCTGATGATGACACCTTTATGAATGATGGTAAACGTCAGACCGTAATGACAGCCAAACGATTAGAAGCACTAAAGAAACAATCAGGAGAATCTTCTTTTTGTGAATTACCTAACTATATAAGGAATAAGATGATGATTGATTTGTCTTCTATTCCAATGGCATTAGAAGAGAGTATTTTAGATTCATACCAAGAACAACAAGGAAAAGGTCGAGAAAAATTGTTTAATTATTTTATTGATCACAAGTTAAAGGAGCTCCTTCCAAGTATTGAGGAATTTTGAATGGCAAACGAACAAGAACCAGAATCGGAGTATGAAAAATTCAAACGCTTGCAGAAGGAACAAAAGAAAGCGAAGAAAACCAAACATCGTCCAGACGCAAGAAAGTGGCTGAACGATTTACGACATGGACACAATAGTGATGATGAAGATTACCAAAGTTTTGAAAGATTTAACAAGTAAAGGATGACTATATTATGACAAGTACAACAACCAGTATTTCTAAGCAGACGTTTAACATTTTAAAGAATTTCAGCAGTATTAACTCTAACTTGTTTGTGAAGGCGGGAAATAAAATTTCCACTATTTCACCAAGCAAGAATGTGATGGCAGAAGCCATCGTAGAGGAAACATTTGATTCCCAGTTTGGTCTCTGGGATCTGAACAAGTTTCTTGGTATTGTTTCTCTTCTCGAAGATCCTGAATTTATGTTTGAAGAGAAATGTGTGGTAGTAACAGGAGTTAATGGTTCCTCGGTAAAGTATTACTTTGCGGATCCAGCACTTCTGACGTATCCAACCAAGCAAGTGAAGACTCCAGCCGTCGCCATTACCTTTGATCTGATGGCGGATCAATTCCGTGAACTTCAACGATCAGGTGCTGCTCTTCAACTTTCCGATCTCTGCATTATCTCTAAGGGCAGTGAAGTATTAGCAGTAGTCAAGGATCTAAAGGATCCTACCACTAATGTGTTCACCTTGCCAGTAGGCAGCAATCCAGAAGAAGCAACTTTCTCGTTCAACTTTAAGTTAGATAATCTGAAGTTGTTTGAAGGAGACTATAGCGTGGAAATTAGCAAGACTGTGATCTCGCAATTCACGCATAAGAACCTGGATCTAAAGTATTGGATTGCCATGGAAAACACCAGCACATACAGCGAGTAATAGATGACAATAACCGCAAATAATGCGATTGGTTTGTTGGTCGAGAAGTATAGACCACAAACCATTCGGGACTGTGTACTTCCTGCAAATATTAAAAAGATTTTTCAGGATATAGTAAACTCAAAGGATTGTCCTAATCTTATGCTATCAGGCAAGCCAGGTCTAGGTAAAACTAGCGTGGCTAAAGCCCTTTGCAACGAACTAGGAGCAGACTTTATTATTATCAATTGTTCTGAAGATGGAAACATTGATACTCTGCGAACAAAGATTCGTCAGTTTGCAAGCACGGTATCTCTGTCAGAAGACGCAAACCAGAAGATTGTTATTCTGGATGAGTTTGATTATTCTAATGTGAACAGTATTCAGCCTGCCCTTCGTGGAGCCATTGAAGAGTTCTCTAAGACTTGTCGGTTTATTATTACCTGCAACTACAAGAATCGTATCATTGAGCCTATTCATTCTCGTTGCACAGGTATCGACTTTAACTTTGCACACAAAGACCGACCAGAACTAGCCAAGCAGTTTCTAGAACGATGTCAGGGTATTCTGGAAGCAGAAGAGATTACCTACGATGTAAAGATTCTATCTAAAGTCATTGTAAAATTCTTTCCAGATTTTCGTCGTGTTCTGAACGAACTTCAACGATACTCTGCGGCAGGAACCATTGATGTAGGTATTCTGAGCACGGCAGGGGAATTAGATGTGAAGCAACTGATGGGGTTCATGAAAGAGAAGAACTTCAACGAGGTCAGAAAATGGGTGGCAAACAATACGAACCATGTTCCACAGGATCTGTTCAGGAAGGTCTACGATAGCCTATACGACTTCCTAGAGCCTTCCACCATACCACAGGCGGTTTTGATCATTGCAGAGTATCAATACAAGGCTAGTTTTGTGAGCGATCAGGAGATCAATATGTGTGCTTTTATGGTGGAAGTCATGATGACTTGTGGGTTCAAGAAGTAATGGATCCATTCGTTTTCCTCAATTCTATAAACCAATCCAAGGTTCCCCTGATGGACGAGGATCATCTATGCGAAAAAGAGTATGTTCCGTACATGACTAATCGTGGATTATCCTACTTCTCAGACACCATTTTCTACGCAAATACCATGAACCGTCACGGTAATATTGATAAGAAGCTTCAGTTTGATTATCTTCGTATTTCGGTTCGTCCACGAAAGCGGTTTAGTAAGTGGCTAAAGCCTGAACAAGATGATCGTATTGATGCCCTAAAAGCATTGTACGGGTATTCGGATACCAGAGCCAGAGAAGTGGTGGATTTGCTGTCCGAAGAGGATTGGAAACAGATTCGTAGCCTTTTGGATCAGGGTGGAGCCAAACTTTAATTTATATAAATACTTATGTTATTGTATGAATTAATTTAACGTAAAGCGAATTTGATATGGAAACTGATGATAATGATATATTTGATGGGCTAGGTGTGGAAATTACACTCAAAAGCAAAGACGATTTTCTTAAGGTTCGAGAAACCTTGACTCGTATGGGCGTTTCCTCTAAAAAAGAAAAGAAATTATTTCAAAGTTGCCATATTCTACACAAGCGTGGCAGATATGCTATCATGCACTTTAAAGAATTATTAGATCTGGATGGTCTGGAAACAGATATATCAGATTCAGATATTGGTCGTAGAAATCTTATAGTGAAGCTTTTAGTGGAATGGGGACTAGTAATCGCTGTAGATCCAGACGAATACAAAGAACCTCAACTTACTCTGGCTCAATTAAAGATTATTCCTCACAAGGAAAAAAAAGATTGGGAGTTGTGTGTGAAGTATCATATAGGAAATGGATAATTATGCAAACACAAGTGATTAGTTTTTATAGTGATTTAGAAGGATCGACATATTACAGCGATCATGCAAAGCGGTTAAAAGAAGAGTTGGCACACTTTAGAGTGCCAGCCGATATACGAGAAAAGCCGTCTCTAGGATCATATCAAAAGAATTGTTTGAGCAAACCTCAATTTATCTACCAAATGCTAGTAGAAAAACAAGAGCCAGTAGTATGGCTAGACATTGATTCTTATATTCGAAAAACACCAGATATATTTGATCTGTTTACTGGAACAACCGATGTTGCCGTTTCTTGCTCAACAACCAAACTTCATGCAGCAAAAGCATCTCCAATATATTTGGCATTCAATAGCAAAGTATTAGATTTTCTTCAGCATTGGATGTTTATGGCTCGTCAAATAGAAGCTGGAGGACAATGGTTTGATCATGAAGCACTAATTGGTATTCTTCAAAAATTTCATGGACAGGAAAACTTTCATATGAAATTTATTGGTCCAGAGTATTGTGTTTGGCCTGGAGATGAAAACGAAAATACGATAATTCTTATGGGATTAGCGGATGTGGAATCAAAGAAACAATCTTTACGTGAATTAGGATATAATGAGGAACTTATAGCATGGCAGAGTCCAGGAACAAAGTAAGAGGCATAGGATTACCGTTTGACCCACAATACTCGTCTTGCTCTAATATAAAACCAAAAGATTTTGATTGGGTTATTACAGCAGGCGACTGGAATGTGCATATAGACCAAGGTTTATTAATGCAACCAGATAGTACCCCAAAAGAAAAACGGTTTGGGTGGGTATGCGAATCCAAGTATATTGTTCCAGATGTATATTGGCTTTTGACCCATAAACACAAAGAGATGTTTGAAGAATATTATACAAAAATATTCACATGCGATCAAGAATTATTGAAGTTAGATGAACGATTTGTTTATTGCCCAAACGGAAGTAATTATCCTTGGGTTCCTAAAAACAAATGGGAAGTATACACAAAAACTAAGTTATGTTCTATGTTTTGTTCTCCCAAACTAATGACCGAAGGGCATGTTTATCGACATCAAATTGCTAGACTAGCTCTACATACTGGGTTTGATGTATTTGGTGGAGCACACGGAACACCAAGAACCGTAATAGATCCTCAAAATCCATGGAACACTAAAATTGATGGGGTAAAAGATTACAGATTTAGTATTGTTATGGAGAATGGAGTTTATGATTCTTACTGGACAGAAAAAGTCACAGATTGTTTTGCTACAGGAACTATACCAATTTACTGGGGAACAAAGAAATTACTTGACTTTTTCAAATCTGATGGTATAATACTACTAGAAATTGGAAAAGAACAAGAAATTATGGAATCATTAACTACTGAATTATACGAATCTAAATTAAAAGCAGTAAATGCTAATTTAGAATTAGTTAAAGATATGAAACTTGCTGATGATATTTTATGGAATCATATTCATGAAAGTTGAAGTATCAAATGGAGAACTTGTAGATAAATATACTATTTTATTAATTAAATCAAATAAAATATTAGATTTAATAAAACAAAAAAATATACAATTAGAATTAAAAGAAATAGCTCCACTAATAGAATCTTTAAATTTATCAAAAACTATTATTGATGAATTATTAGAAACGAATAATATATTATGGGAAATTGAAGAAGTTATTCGTGTAAAAGAAAAAAAACAAGAATTTGATGTGGAATTTATTGAATTAGCAAGAAACGTATATAAGACAAATACAATCAGATTTAATCAAAAAACTAAAATTAACATATTAACAGAATCTAAAATAATTGAAGAAAAATCACATTGACAAAATACATTTTAATAGATCAGCCAGCAGGATTAGGTGATATATTTTTTTTACAAAAAGCAGTAAAAAATTTAATAGATTTGGGAAATACAGCTATTTGGCCAGTAATATCCAATTTTAGTTATATCAAAGATTATATACAATATGAAAATTTAATTTTTGTTAATAAAGAAGAAAATTTTTCTTATAAAGAAATATTTACGGAATGTGAAATTAAACATATACAAAAACCTTTGCTTATAGAAAATTTAAAAGAATCATTAATTTATATTCCATTTATTAGAGCAGAATCTCCCCATATGCATGGGATGAAATGTAAATATCCATTAGTACAAAATTCAAGTGATAATTGGCAAAATTATTTTAAATTTGAACGAAATATTAAAAGAGAATTAGAATTAAAAGAAAAATATAATATTCAAAATGGAGAAGAATTTATTTTTGTAAATGATTTATTTGCTTCTCCACCAGATATGCTAAGAAGAAATATAGATATAAAAACAAACAAAAAAATAATATACAATGACGGAGAACCTTGTCATATTTTTGATTATTGTTGGTTATTTGAAAATGCTTCTGAAATTCATACAATAGAATCTGCTTTTTGTTATCTAGCTGAAGTGTTAGATACTAATGCAAAACTTTTTATGTATTCCAGAATAATTAATGGACGACCCCAACATAATAATTTTGATTATATAGATCACGTTTACAAAAAGAATTGGTTTAAAATACTATGATAAAGTTTAATGACATTACTCTTATTGGTATTGACGGTACTGGAAATGATTTTAATATATTAAAATCATTAAAATACAGTAAACAAATATTTCCAAATGCAAAGATTAAATTTTTAACATCTGGTGAACACAAACAAATTGACGAAACAATAGAACATATAAAAATTAAAAATTTGAATTATCATGATTTTAGTAAATTTTGTTTAACAGAATGGCACGAACATATTGATACTAAATTTAGTATTAATTGTCATAATGATGGTTTTGCTGTGAATATACATGCATGGACTGATGAATTTTTAAATTATGATTATATTGGAGCTCCTTGGCCAAGACATAATTTAGAACAAAGTTCTCAAAGGTGGGAATTAGTCAAAACTGCATATAACAATTCAAATAAATTGTATTGTATTGGAAATGGTGGATTTTCTTTAAGAACAAAAAAATTAATGCAGGCAGTAAGTAAATTATATGTAGATGAATATTACGGTATACCAGAAGATTTGGTAATTTGCGTTATATTACGAAAACAATTAGAGGAACAAGGATTTAAATTTCCTAATAGTATAGAATTTGCTGGTAAATTTTCTTGCGAAGCACAATTTGTTGATGAATATATATTATCATCGGATAATAGTTTGGGTTTTCATTGTGGAGGAACTCATCCTCAAAAAGTAAAATTATTGGAGTCTATATTATGAATGTTTTAATTACAGGTGTTGCTGGTCTATTGGGTTCTCGTCTTGCTGACTGGCTAATAGAAAACAATAAAGCAACTGTTTACGGTATTGATGATCTTTCGGGGGGGTTTATTGAAAATATAAACCCAAAGATAAACTTTTATAAAATTAATCTGGTAACCAATAGTGAAAAATTAGAATATATTTTTAAAGAACATAATTTTGATTATATATTTCATTTTGCTGCATATGCTGCAGAAGGTCTAAGTCCATTTATTCGACAATATAATTACGAAAATAATCTTATTGCAACAACAAAATTAATTAATCTTAGTATTAAATATAATATAAAAAGATTTATATTCACCTCAACTATGGCAGTATATGGTAATGGAGAAGTTCCATTTAAAGAAACACAACAACAAGCACCTATAGATCCATATGGTATTGCAAAATATGCATGTGAAATGGATCTTCGTGTGGCTGGCGAACAACATGGTCTTGATTGGTGTATTTTTAGACCGCATAATGTGTATGGGGCAAAACAGAATATATGGGATAAATATAGAAATGTTTTAGGTATTTGGATGTATCAACACCTTAATGGTATGCCGTTATCAATTTATGGTGATGGAGAACAAACTAGAGCATTTAGTTATATTGATGATTGTGTTCCTTATTTTTGGTTAGGTGCAATAGATGATCTTTCCTCAAAACAAATATTTAATATTGGTGGAGACGATCATATTTCTATAAACAATGCTTGTAATTTATTATTAGATGTGATAGGATCTGGTAATAAAATTCACTTAGAGCAAAGGCACGAAGTGAAACATGCCTGGGCTACCCACGACAAGATTAAATCTATTTTGAATTTTAAATCAACTACTCCATTACAGGAGGGTCTTAGTAAAATGTGGGAATGGGCAAAAATACAACCATCCAGAGAAAGAATATTGTGGTCTAAGTATGAATTGGAAAAAGGAATTTATAATTATTGGAGATTGAAATAATATGGCACAAGGTGTATACAAAATTACAGAAGAATTTGAAGAAAAAGTAGCAAAATACACAGGTTCTCCTTATGCCATTGCTCTTGATAATATGAGTAATGCTTTATTTCTTGCATTATATTACGAAAAGGTTCAAGGTTTAGAGATAACAATACCATCAAGAACATATATGTCAGTTCCTTGTGAAATAATTCATGCTGGAGCAAAAGTAAAATTTGAACCAGTAGAAGGAACTAAAATTAAAGGTGCATATCAACTTAAACCAACTAAAGTTTGGGATTGTGCTTTACGTTTTACTTCTAAGATGTATGTTCCTAATACACACATGTGTTTATCCTTTACTGGTCCGTATAAGCATTTAAAATTAAGTAAGGGTGGAATGATACTTACAGATGACGAAAAGGCATATAATTGGTTTAAACGTGCCAGATTTAGTGGAAGAAACGAGACTTCTTATCACGAAGACGCATTTGATATGCTTGGGTGGAACTTTTATATGATGCCAGAAATTGCTGCACGTGGTCTTCTTTTTATGACTCAATTTTATGATATCAATGGAACACCAAAGGAAAATGAAGATATTGAATTAGGATATCCAGATTTGTCACAATACAAGATCTATACAAAATGAAAAAGGCAATAATAGGAAATGGATCGTTTGCAAAAGAGATTTATTGTTATATTCGAGATAATGGGGATATGTCTGATATAGTTTTTTTTGTAGACGACCAGTATAAAACTGAAAATTGTAAAGGATTATCTGAATTTGATCCTGAAAATTATGAAGTGGTTGTAGCAATTGCTAATCCTATAGTAAGAGAACAATTTGTCAATAAGCTTCCAAAAAATACAAAATATTTTACTATGATTCACAAGTCAGCACAATTATTAGATTCAAATATTAAAATTGGAGAAGGAAGTATAATATGTGCAAATGTTGTTTTAACTACCAATATAAATTTAGGAAAACATACTCAATTAAATTTATTATCATCAATTGGTCATGATTGTGTAGTTGGTGACTACTTCACTACAGCACCAGGAGCAAAAATATCAGGGAATTGTTGTATAGGAAATAGAGTGTACATCGGAACAAATGGATCAGTTAAAGAAAAAACAAAAATTTGTGATGATGTAATCGTTGGGTTAAATGGTGGTGTTGTTAAAGATATAGAAATTCCAGGAACATATGTGGGATGTCCCACCAAAAGGATAAAATGATACATATATATTTTCGTCATTATAATGTTGGGGGAGATGATAATTCTTCTAGGCAAGATGGTCGTTATAAAGCACGATCTGCTCGTCGTTGGGGAAACGTGGATAGTTGGTTTAGTTATGAAAAGGTATTTCTTAATCTACTCAGTACTACTGCTGGAACTAATGTAAAAATTAATGTTATGATGGATGGTGTTATTGAGGAAAATTGGATAGCAAAATATAAAGATAAATTTACAGGATATCAATTTGAAGGTGGAACTGATGGATTATCGTTTCATTCAACTTTGAGTATTATTAAAAACGATACATCAATTCAACCTAATGATATAGTCTATCTTTTGGAAAATGATTATCTTCATGTAGATGGGTGGGTTCGTAAAGTAGAAGAATTATTTGAAATGTATAATAATAATGTAAGCTATGTTTCTCTGTACGATCATCTTGATAAATACATCTATGATCATTATTCGCATTTAAGAGAAAAAATTATTATAAGCAAAACTCACCACTGGAGAACTACTCCCAGCACAACAGGAACATTTATGTTAACTAAAAAGATTTTTGATGAAGATTATGATACACATTCAACACGAATGGATGATCATGCTAAGTTTGTATGGTTACAAGAAAACAGACAAAGATTTTTATTAACACCTATTCCTGGATTATCAACACATTGTGTTGGAGAATGTTCTCCTACTATAGATTGGCAAGCAATTAGTGATAAAGAAATAATATTATGAATTCAGTTGAACAATCATATCAGTTGTTAGTGGAAAGTTCATCGGATATAAATGAACATTTGCCGACATTAAAACGATATGCAGAGGAATGTGATCATATTACTGAAATGGGTGTAAGGTGGGTTGTTTCTACATTTGCCTTTGCTGTTGCAAAACCAAAGACATTTGTGTCTATTGATATCATAGATCCTCGTAGTGATTTTGAAAATTGGAATTCTGTTTGGGGATCTGGAGAACGGCTGAATAACATAATTAAATATTGTGCTGAAAATAATGTAAATTATTCATTTTTGTTAAGTGATACCACAAAAATCACTATTGATGAAACTGATTTGTTGTTTATTGATACATTACATGAATATAATCAAATTAAAACAGAATTAAAATTACACGGAAACAAGGCAAAAAAATATCTAATATTTCATGATACTGAAAATTTTAAATTTAGAGACGAAAGAACCCCAGACGTATATGGGTTATCAAGCAAAGATAAACTTGGAATATGGTCTGCCATTGAGGAATTTTTAATAGAAAATCCACATTGGAAGATTCATGAATTATTTACTAATTGTAATGGTCTTACTATCCTGAAACGAGTTAATGTATGATAGATTTATCAAGAGTTACTCTTGTGACTATAGATGGTAGTGGAAAAGATACTACTAAACTTCTTGAAGTTATTGATATATGTACTCGTAAAATAAATTTTGGATCTGTTATTTTAATTACAGCAGATCCAGATATTGAATCAAACGATAAAGTTACAATTCACAGAATTCAAAAAATGACATATCCAGAATATAATGCATTCTGTATAACTGATTTAAATGAATATATAAATACAGAGTTTTGTTTGATTGCACAAACTGATGGATTCATTTGTAAACCAACAAATTGGATGGATGAATTTTATAACTATGATTATATTGGGGCTCCTTGGATGGATGCTGAGCCTGGTTATTTTCCTTGGGTGACTGAACCAAAATATCAAGTAGGTTGTGGTGGTTTTTGTTTCCGTAGCAAGAAACTTTTACAGGCAGGAGCAGATATAAACAAAGTAGGTATAAATAAAGGATACATCACTAGGATGACAGAGGCAGGAATGGGCGAAGATGTAATTATATGTGTATCTCTCAGAAATTATTTTGAAAAAATGGATTGTAAATTTCCTACAGGAGAATTTGCAAAAAAGTTTGCACTCGGAAGTGCTCCTTTAAAGGAAAATCAGTTAGAAACTACATTTGGATTTCATAGTAATGAATATATGCCAGAAGTGAGAAAAATGATTGAAAGGTGGGATGATTATGAAACTACAAGAAATATTAATAAATAATAAACACTGGAATTCTCCAATAGAAGGAGGACCAGGAACGGACAAAAATACAGGACATAGTTATATTTCTGGATTTTATGAAGAAGCATTTTTTCCTTATAAAACTAAACATATCTCTATTCTTGAAATAGGAATAGCAAGAGGTGATTCATTATTATTATGGAATGAATATTTCAAAAATAGTAAATTAATTTATGGTTTAGATAACCACAATCAATTATCATCAGAAGTTAAATCACATTCAAATTTAAATATAATATTCAATAATGCATACACAGAACAAATTGCAAACACACTTCCAACATTTGATATTGTAATTGACGATGGTCCACATAGTTTAGATTCTCAATGTATTGCTATCTCTTTATATCTTCCAAAAGTAAATCCTGGTGGTATTTTTATAATTGAAGATGTTCAATCTGAAAGTTATATTGAAACATTTAAAAACTTAGTTCCAGAAAAATATAGAAAATATTGTGAATTTATTGATCTTCGTAAGATTAAAAATAGAGTAGATGATATGATGTTTGTTGTAAGAATTCCTGAGGAATAAAATGCCAAAAATATATGACTGTTTTCAATTTTTTAATGAATTGGATATTTTAGAAATACGATTAAACGAACTTAATTCTGAAGTTGATTATTTTGTTATTGTTGAAGCAGAAACTAGCCATCAACTTAAACCAAAACCATTATATTTTGAAGAAAATAAAAAAAGATATAGTGAGTTTTTAGATAAAATTATTCATGTTGTTGTTCCAGCTAATAAATTTGTAACCCCAGATATTTTTAATTTTGCTCATCGTAATGACCAAATCCAAAGAGATTATTTAAGAAATGGAATAAAAGATGCAAATGATACAGATTTTATTATTATTTCTGATTTAGATGAAATTGTTTCTAGTAAAAAATTAAACGAATATAAACATTCATCATATGGCGAACAAGGAATACCTGTTATTTTTGAACAAAATTTTTATATGTGGTATTTAAATACTAGAGTATCTAATTATATGTGGCATAATTCTGGTATTGTAAGAAAACAAGATTTAGATAAAGTTGGTACTAGGGGATTTAAAGATAATAAAACTTGTTTAATGTATCCTAGAATAAAAAATGGTGGATGGCATTTTTCTTATATTGGCTCACCTAATCAGGTTAAAACTAAATTAGATAATTTTGCACATACAGAATTTTCACATATAAGTATAGAAAATTTAACTCAAAATAAAGAAAATTTAACCGATCCTTTGTGTAGATCAGACGAAGGAATTAATTTTATAATTGATTCTATAGATACTATGCCAGAATATGTACAAAATAATATTGAAAAATTTAAAGAATTTATAAAACAATAAATTGACATTTATATTATATCGTGTATAATATTAAAACAGAAAGAAGATTTATGTTATGAAAAAAATATTAGTATTAGGTGGTGGCGGATTTATAGGTTCTCATTTAGTTAAAAGACTAAAAAACGAAGGGCATTTTGTACGAGTTTGTGATTTAAAACATCCAGAGTATTCATATACTACAGCAGATGAATTTATTATTGGAGATTTAAGAAATCAAATAGTCTGTGATAGAGTATTTGATATGCAATTTGACGAAGTATATCAATTAGCAGCAGATATGGGTGGTGCTGGATATATCTTTACTGGAGAAAATGATGCAAACGTTATGCATAATTCTGCATTAATCAATTTAAATGTAGTTGAACGATGTGTTAAAACTAAAGTAGGTCGAGTATTTTATTCTTCCTCGGCTTGTATATATCCTGCATACAATCAGCAAGATCCAAATAACCCAAAATGTTCAGAAGATAGTGCATATCCTGCTGCTCCAGATAGTGAATATGGTTGGGAAAAATTATTCAGTGAACGATTATATCTTTCATTTAGTCGTAACTACAAATTAGATGTACGTATTGCAAGATATCATAATATTTTTGGTCCAGAAGGAACATGGAAGGGTGGTAAGGAAAAGGCTCCAGCGGCTCTTTGTCGTAAAGTATCAGAAGCAAATAATAATTCTTCTATTGAGGTATGGGGCCCTGGACAACAGACACGTTCTTTTTTATATATCGATGAATGTATAGAAGCAACCATAAGACTTATGAGATCTGATTTTACAGGACCAGTAAATATTGGTTCAGAAGAAATGATAAATATTAATGATCTTGCAAAAACTATTATTAATATTTCTAATAAAAACATTATAATTAATAATGTGAAAGGACCAGTTGGAGTTATGGGAAGAAATTCAGATAATAAATTATATAAAGAACAAATTGGTTGGGAACCATCACAACCATTAGTAGAAGGTCTTAAAATTACATATAAATGGATCGAAACACAACACATGAGTTGTTTGTCTTTTACTAGTATTGCTCAATTAGATATTGAAGATAAAACTGGAAAAGATACAAGAGATAATCCATCAATCATAAAACCAGAATATATTAATAATGGAAAATCAGAAAAAGTTAGTGTTGCTCAATTAGACATTGAAGATAGATTTAGGAGTTAATGATGAAAATAGTATTTTTTAATCATCACTCTGATGAAATGTATTGGCACATCAAAACCTTTCAATCTCTTGGGCACGAATGTTGTGTAGCCACTCGTAGACTTACTTTAGAATGCGGAGAAGATTACTGCACATTTAATGAATCTGGACTTGTGCAAAAAGGTCCAGTATTTTATAAGTGGGAACACCTTCACCCCGACATGGATTTAACCTTTACAGATACACTTGAAGGCTTTGATGCAGCAGCAACAATAAGTAAAAAAATTCCACATGTTTTGGCACCAAAAATGAAAGTATTTGCGTGTATAGTAGTAAAATACGATATTAATAATTTTAATAATATACAAAATGTTACTAAAATAATAGCACATCCAGATGCAAAACAATGGAATGGACATTTTGTTCCTAAGTATGTTCCACCTTATGGAAAAATTGGTGATAATATCTACATAAGTCAATTAATGGAAAGATATTACACAAAATACTTAAAAGATTTAATAGAATTAAAAAAACAAGGATATCCAGTTATTGTTGCTGGAGCAAACGAAGCACCAGATGGTGTTGTTGGTGATTTAGATTTATTACAAAATACTAGATTTTTAGTTCATGATAAAGATTATGGAATATCTTGTGGTGCAGTATTAAAGGCTTTAGATTCAGGTTGTATGGTATACATTAGTAAAATTAATAGAATTGAAATTGGATTATCTGATGTTCCAGATAAGTGTTTTATATTTAACGATGATATTTCTATCAAAGATGCATATCATAAATATAAAAAATATGATAAATGTGATATTCAGACAACATACCGCAACGTAAGAAACATAAATAATGCAGTGGAGCGATTGAAAGATATTCTTTGTATGATGTAAACCATGGAAAAAATAATAATAACAGGCGGTCTTGGTTATATTGGTTCTGAATTATGTAAATTATATTCAGGCGAAGCTCGTTTCAAAAACATAACGGTAATTGATTCTCGTTTTATTTCTGAAAGAGTTAAACAACTCAGAGATTGGGGTATTAATTTTGTTCAAGGATCGATTTTAGACGAATCTTTTATTTCTAGTCTTATCAAAGATGCAGATGTTGTTATTCATCTTGCTGGTATAACCGATGTAGCATATACTAAAACCGAAGCAAATGAAGAAAAAGATATTCAAATACGCCAAATAGGAATTAATGGTACTAGAAATATTATTAAATATACTAAAAAGAATTGCAAAATTATATTTCCTTCAACACACGTTGTATTTGAGGGATTTTCTGAAACTAAAATTAATATTGAAGAAACAGAACAGCCATGTCCAATTTTGACATATTCTATTGGAAAAGCACAATCAGAAATTGATATTATTCAATCTAATAAAAATTATATTATTCTTCGTTTAGCCTCAGTATACGGTTATTCTACCGATACTACAAGAATGAATATAATGCCTAATTTATTTTCTAAAATTGCATCACAGAATGGAACAATTAGTCTTTTTTCTGGTGGAATTCAATTAAAAAGTCTGGTTCCTTTAATTGATGTGGCTAGATGTATGAAATTTATGGCAGAAAATAATATAAAGAAAGAAATATTTCATCTTTCAAAAGAAACTATGACCGTTAAAGAAGTTGCAAATATCTGTAAAGAATTTAATCCTAAATTAACTATAATAGAAACAAAAGACGAAATTCCAAATCTTGGTTATACATTATCTAATAAAAAATTATTATCTACTGGTTTTCAATTTTTATATGATATTAGACAATGTATTAAAGAAATGATTAATAATTGGTCAATCAAAGATATAAATTTAGAATTAGAATATTTAGATAAGGGTGGTAAAGAATTTGTTGATTCTCGTGGTAAAATTTTAAATTATGAACTCACAGAACCAATTAATATGATTGGTTATATTGAATCTAAAAAAGGAACAGTAAGAGCAAATCATTATCATCCAATTCAAGAACAAAAATGTTTACTTGTTAAGGGTCAATATATTAGTGTAATAAAAGATCTTTCAATAGAAAATGGTCAAATTGAAACTAAACTAGTAAATGAAGGTGATATTGCTATTATCAAACCAAATGTTGCTCATACAATGATATTTACAGAAGATTCAATTTTCTTAAATTTGGTTCGGGGAGAGAGAGAACATTCAAATTATGGTATTACGCATACCATTCCATATATTCTTGTAGATGAAGAAACAAAAAATAGACTTCTTTTATCATATAAAACTTCATGTAAATCGTGTGGTAATAAACATTTAGATAGAGTTATCTCTTTAGGCAATTCACCTCTAGCAAATAATCTTAAAAATTCTATAAATGAAAATACTGAAGTATATCCACTAGAAGTTAATTACTGTTCAAAGTGTCAAAATTGTCAACTTTCTGTTGTTGTACCACCAGAAAAAATGTTTGATAATTATCTTTATGTTTCTTCTACAACATCAGTTTTCAGAAACCATTTTGAAAATGTAGCTTTACAATATATTGATGAATTTAATTTAGATAATACTTCTTTAGTTGTTGATATTGGAAGTAATGATGGTGTAGGTATTAAACCATTTATGGACAGAGGAATAAAAGTAGTTGGAGTAGATCCTGCTAAAAATATTGCAAATATTGCAAATGATAAAAATATTCCAACTATAAATGAATATTTTGATCATAGCACTGCAATTAAAATTATTGAAAAATATGGAAAAGCAAAATTAGTAACTGCGTCTAATGTTTTTGCACATTCAGATAAGTTAGTAGATATTGCTAATAGTGCTTTTGAATTATTGGATGATGATGGTGTATTTATTGTTGAAGTTCAGTATTTATTAGATACTATAAATGATTTAACTTTTGATAATATTTATCACGAACATGTAAATTATTGGAGTATTACTTCTATTAATAATTTTTTTAATAATTTAAATTTGATAGTTTATAAAGTAGAGCACATAGATACTCATGGTGGTTCTGTAAGAGTTTATGTAAAAAGAAATGGATGCTTAATAGAGCCTAGCGTTAATATTTATCTGGAAAATGAAAATAATTTTGGTATTAAAACCTTAAAAACATATAAAGAATTTGAAAAAAATATAATTAATATTAAAAAAATTGTAAATGAAAATTTTAAAAAATTAAAAGAAAAATACGGCACAATTGCTGCATATGGTTCACCAGCAAAAGCAACAACTTCTTTAAATTATTTTGGTATTAATAATAATTATATTGATTATACTATAGAAGATAATCAGATGAAAGATGGTAAATATATTCCTGGAGTAAATATTCCTATTAAAAATAAAGAATATTGTATATCTAATCCACCAAAAATTATTGTTGTTCTTGCTTGGAACTTTTTTGAACATATTAAAAATAGTAACAAAATATTATTAGACATGGGAATAAGGTTTATAAATATAAAAGAGTTACAAGATATTAATTTTAAATTAGATGATAAACCACAAATAGATACTAAGAATTTTATATATTACATGTAAAGAGAAAGTTAAATTATGCCTAAATTATGCCTATCGATGATTGTTAAAAATGAAACTCACATTATCAAAGAATGCCTGGATTCAATCTACAAGTATGTGGATTACTGGGTCATTGTGGATACTGGTTCCACAGACGGAACTCAAGAGTTAATTAAAAACTTCTTTGCCGAGAAGGGTATTCCTGGAGAACTTCATGAACGCCCATGGGTAGGATTCGGTGATAACCGCACAGAGGCTCTACAACTCTGCGACGGCAAGGCAGACTGGGCATGGATGATTGATGCCGACGACTATGTGGAAGGAGAGTTTCAGTTTCCGTTTAATGTGGGAGAAGTTGAAGCATTTGCTCTTGCGTTTGGTCGTGGCGAGTTCAGTTGGTGGAGAACTCAGATTTTCCGCACAGGTATTGGCTGGAGATACGAAGGCATTCTTCACGAGTACCCAACAAAGCCAAATGTGGAAACTACTCCTCCAAAGATTGCAAAGCTGGAAGGAAAATATAAAATTGTTGCTCGCACCGTTGGAGCACGTAATGTAGGCATTGATCCTATCGAGAAGTATAAACGGGATGCCATCATGTTGGAAGAAGTTCTGGTTAAGGAACCAAACAATGTAAGATACCAGTTCTATCTGGCTCAAAGCTATTTTGACTCTCAGCAATGGGAAAAGGCAGAAGCCGCCTACAAGAAGCGTGTAGAGATGGGTGGCTGGGAAGAAGAGCAATACTATTCAGCTTTTCGTATCGCCATGTGCCGTGGTCTTGCCAACAAGCCTTGGATCGAAATTCAGCAAGGATTCCTAGAATCCTGGGAACTTCGACCACACCGAGCAGAGCCTCTTCATCAGATTGCACGAGTCTACCGAATGATGGGTCATCCACGACTAGCCTTCTTATACGCAAAGATGGCTCTTGATATTCCGTATCCAAAGGATGATATCTTGTTCGTCTCCGAAGATGTCTACAAGCATGCTGTTCTAGACGAAATTGCTTCCACTGCTTTCTATGCAGGAAAGCCTCATATGGGATACTCTGCCTGCAAGAAACTATTACTGGAAAACCTGCTTCCTCCAGATCAGGTTGAGCGTGTGCAAACCAATCTGAGTCAATACTTAAAGTTCTTTGAACAAAGTAATCAAATGGAGATTATCAAGCAGTTAGATGAACAAGCCTCAAAACAAGCCGAAAAACGAGACCATAAACCTGCCCTATTTCCAGCACAAAAAAAGAACTTTAAAACTAGAAAACCAGTACATCGATAAAGCCTAAATACACGTATGACCGCAAAATACGACTTAACAATCAATAAAGGTTCTAATTTTGAGTTTTGGCTTCAGTATCAAAGAGAAGACAACACTCCAGTCGATTTAAGTGCGTATACTGCCGCACTGGTAGTTAAACGATTTAAAGGACAAGAATATCCTATTTTGTCTATGAATAATTCTGGCTTGACTTATGGGTATAGTTCTGGAAATACTCTTGGTCTTTCTGGTTCGGGCAATATAAGTCTTAATACAGATTATGACGGAACAGGAATTACTGGAGGAATTTCTGTAAATATCACAGCAAACACAACAAAAAAACTAACTTCAGGAAGTCATTTTTATGATTTAAATTTGATGATAGGAATTACGTATTCTCAAAAACTTCTTGAAGGAAAGATTTTCATACAAGACGGATCACGTTAATGAAACTCAAAATTCGTGAACTTTTAAATAAGGTTTTGTTTTTTAATAAACCTCAGGAAAATATAACTAAACTTAAAATAATTGAGCAAGTTAAGTTTAATACTGTTTCAGTCAATACTGATTTTTTTGCTAATGATTTTTTTAATTTTCTTCCTACAATAACAAGTATTGCTCCAACTTCTGGTTTAGTAGCTGGAGGAACGTCATTTACTATAACAGGTACTAATCTTACTGGTACTTCTAGCGTAACTGTTGGCGGTGTTGCAGCAACCAGCGTTGCTGTTGTTTCTGGGACTTCTGTTACGGCTGTTACTCCAGCAGGAACAGCAGGCGTAAAGAGTGTTGTTCTTACTACTCCTGGAGGAACAGCCACTGCATCAAGTGCATTTACCTATATTGGCGTACCTACAATAACAACAATAAATCCTAGTACTGGTGTATTAGCTGGAGGAACACCATTTACTATAGGAGGAACTAATTTATTAAATACTTCTAGTGTAACTGTTGGCGGTGTTGCGGCAACCAGCGTTACTATTGTTTCTAGTACTTCTGTTACCGCTGTTACTCCAGTAGGAACAGCAGGCGTAAAGAATATTGTTCTTACTACTCCAGGAGGAACAGTAACATTCTCAAGTGCTTTTGAATACACAGATATTGCTGTATTCCCTACAATAACAATTATTGCTCCAATTTCTGGAGTATTAGCAGGAGGAACAACCTTTGGCATAACAGGAACTAATTTATCAGATACTTCTAGCGTAACTATTGGTGGTGTTACCGCTACTAGCCTTACTAATGTTTCTAGTGTTTTTGTTACTGCACGTACTCCAGCAGGAGCAACAATAGGCTTAAAGAATATTGCTTTAACAACTCCTATAGGAACAGCAATATCAGCAAATGCATTCACGTATATTGGCCTACCTACAATAACAAGTATTGCTCCAACTTCTGGTGTATTAGCAGGAGGAACAACCTTTGGTATAACAGGAACTAATTTATCAAATACTTCTAGCGTAACTGTTGGTGGTGTTACGGCTACTAGTCTTACTAATGTTTCTGATACTTCTGTTACTGCACGTACTCCAGCAGGAGTAACAACAGGATTAAAGAATATCACTTTAATAACTCCAGGAGGAACAACTACTGCACCAAATGCATTTACGTATATTGGCCTACCTACAATAACAGAAATTACTCCAAATTCTGGTCCAGTAAGCACCGAAACAACTGTAAATATAGATGGCACTAATTTATCAGGTACTTCTAGTGTAACTGTTGGCGGTGTTGCGGCAACTAATTTAAATATATTTAGCCCATTTAGCGTAGGGTGTGATTTTCCAGTAGGAACAATAGGTGCAAAGAATGTTGTTCTTACTACTCCAGGAGGAATAACTACTGCACTAAATGCATTCACGTATATTGGCGTACCTACAATAACAAGTATTTCTCCTACTTCTGGTGTAGTAGCAGGAGGAACAACTATTACTATAACAGGTACTAATTTATCAGATACTACTATCGTAACTATTGATGGTGTTGAGGTAACTAGCTTTACTAATGTTTCTAGTACTTCTGTCACGGTTGTTACTCCAGCAGGAGCAACAATAGGCGCAAAAAATATTGTTCTTACTAATTTCGGAGGAACAGTTACTGCACCAAACGTATTTACGTATATTGGGCTACCTACAATAACAAGTATTGCTCCAGCTTCTGGCGTATTAGCAGGAGGAACGACTTTAGGAATAACAGGAACTAATTTATCAGGTACTTCTAGCGTAACTGTTGGTGGTGTTACGGCTACTAGTCTTACTAATGTTTCTAGTGTTTTTGTTACTGCACGTACTCCAACAGGAGCAATAATAGGAGTAAAGAATATTGTTCTTACTACTCCAGGAGGAATAACTACTGCACTAAACGCATTTACCTATATTGGCGTACCTACAATAACAACAATAAATCCTAATACTGGTATATTAGCTGGAGGAACATCATTTACTATAGCAGGAACTAATTTATCAAATACTTCTAGCGTAACTGTTGGCGGTGTTGCGGCAACGAACGTTACTACTCTTTCTGGGACTTCTGTTACTGCAGTTACTCCAGCAGGATCAGCAGGCCTAAAGAATATTGTTCTTACTAATCCAGGAGGAACAGTTACTGCATCAAATGCTTTTGAATACACAGATATTACTATAATACCTACAATAACAAGTATTTCTCCAACTTCTGGCGTATTAGCAGGAGGAACAACTTTAGGCATAACAGGAACTAATTTATCAAATACTACTAGCGTAAAGGTTGATGGTGTTACCGCTACTAGTCTTACTAATGTTTCTAGTGTTTTTGTTACTGCAGTAACTCCAGCAGGAGCAACAATAGGCCTAAAGAATATTACTCTAAATACTACTCTTGGAGGAGTAACATCAGTAAATGCATTTACTTATATTGGCCTACCTACAATAACAAGTATTGCTCCAATTTCTGGCGTATTAACAGGAGGAACAACCTTTGGCATAACAGGAACTAATTTATCAGATACTTCTAGCGTAACTGTTGGTGGTGTTACTGCTACTAGCCTTACTAATGTTTCTAGTGTTTTTGTTACTGCAGTAACTCCAGCAGGAGCAACAACAGGCGCAAAGAATATTGTTCTTACTACTCCAGGAGGAATAACTACTGCACTAAACGCATTTACTTATACGGATTTTAATCTTGATTTTGCAAGAATACAAGTATTAGCAGATACTCGTATAAGTGATTTGTGGGTATTAGATACTACAAAAGCAAAACCTGTTGGTGTTGTTGCTGGGAAGTTTTATGCTCAAAGTGGCATTGATCGTTCTCAAGGAGGTTACACATCTGCTCCTAATGGAAGATTGACAAAATGGGCACAACCATTATTTTATACTCCCAGATCTATGGCAGATGTTATTAAAGGAACAACTGCAATTTCTGGCTTATGTGCAAGCCTAACTTATAATAAATTTGGCATTTTAAAAAATTTAAATTATTTTTATGGTGGACAGACCTCTGGTAGTGAAGGATCGGTTAATATGTCACGCCTATTGAGACTCAAAGAAGGAATAACTGGAGGAAAAAATGTAATCAAAAGACCGTATTCTTTTAATGATATTAAAACTTTTGGTTTAAGTGCAGGTCATACACTTTTTGGTAATATTAATAGTGATAAAACAGTAACTGCTGTAGCAATAGCATACAATAATCCAAACTCTTGGTCTCTAAAAAGAAATATGTTACTAAGTAGTTTAAGTCAAATTGATGAATGGCAATCTTATAGAGTTTTAAATTATTTAACACCTCTTGCTATTTCCTGGAGATTTCAAAAAGAAATCAGACAAAATAGTATAGGATTTTCAAATAATGTTTCACAAATATCTGAATCAGAACTTAACGCAGTAAATACAGATACTCTAAATCATCTTAAAATATTATTAGACGAATATAAAGACCATTATCCGCTAGCAAGACCGAATAACGGAGTGAATAATACTCTAGGTAGTAACCAAACTTGGCGTGGAGAGGCAACTAGTGGCTATCCTATGGGTCTGTGTGGTTCTTTTGGTGTTCGAACATCTCCATATCCGTTAGGAGCAACTCTTGATTTTATTCCTGCACTAGGAGTAAACGGAACAACCTTAGATACTTGGTCTCCTCAAGGATGGACAGCAGATACAGGAATGTATTTATTTGACGGTTGGGGTATGAGATATATTTTAGAAAATATGATATATTTGGACGGAGTAACATCAGTAATAGAACCAGTTACAACAACAACTCAACTTAAAGCAGATTCTTCGTGGAATAATATTCTTATAGAAGTAAAAAAATTAATGCTTAAAGAAATTTTTGATTATGTGATACACACAGAAGAAGGAAGAGCCTGGTATGCTAAAAGAAAGTATTGGCCAGACGGTTCAGAGCGAGACTCACTGATTTATGCAGACTCAAACCCAAATCGAATATGGACAGAACAAGCAACTGGTTTAACAGGAATTAAGTATTATTATAATCATTATTTTAATGGAACTGGTTATTGGTATCCAGAACCAGATAATAAAGGATATGTAGGAACCAATCAAAATATTACTCCTATGGCATATCGTATGTTAGCCACAATGTATTTGTATCCTTATATGACACTAGACAAAGAAAGAACTGCTCTTTTATCTGCGTATAATATGATGGCAGAAGAATGTGCTTCGGTGTTAGAACGATTTTTAATGGGAGTTACTTCTTCTCAAGAAAATAGTGCTGGATATTGGACGGAAGGTTGGGGATATGCTGCACAATCTATGCCAGATTTTTTGAAAATATTAACCTCTATGAAAACTATGGGAGACAGGAGACTATGGGACAAAAAGTCAACTCCAGACTATTTCAATAAAACAATACCAGGAATTTCTTATAGTTCTTGGACAAACAATACTTGGAAATGGATCGTTAGTAGAATAATGCCAAATAATTTAATTATTAATTCTGGATCATGCAATAGTTCTGGATGGGAAACTATAGGCAACTCTTATCAATTTACACCGTGGGGAGTGTATTTAACTGCTGTGAATGCAAGCGAAAGTCCTACTCCAGGAACCACGGGATCTGCAATTAGCGAACTTCATGATTGGTTTGATAATAACGCAGGATACGAAGAAGAAATTGAATATTTTTACAATGTTAGAAAATATCAAGAACGTAATACATATAACGAAAAAATTAACACTCCTTGGTTTTACTCTCCAGGGGACTGTATAGTTACTTGGAAGTCGGAACACGTAATACCAAAATTTCAAAGTGATTGGACTTACGGAAATAATACAGAAAGACCTGATGGTAAACCAGGATACGTTGTTAATAATTTTAATAAACCTTTAATTTTTGGTCTTTGGGCTAAGGGCGTAGGAGTTAGTGACGAAAAAACTAATGTTGATTGCGGTCACATTTCTGCTTATTTGGGCGACGCTGCATTACTAATAGAGACTGGTGAACCTAGACAGTTACTGGAATTTGATAATGATAAAACAAATAACTATTTTTACGAAAGAGAAACTTTCAGGGTAAAAGGACATAATGTTATGCAATTGGGAGAAAGACTTGATTACAAGAATCCCAAATATGCTCCTTGGACTGGAGTAACATTTACCGCAACTGGTGGTAGTGCATTTTTAAATGCAACTTCAAATTATAATGTTAGACCATTAAAAATAAGTACTCCTCAACCATTGGGTGATAATCGACCTAATCCAAAAGATGGAGGTTTTCCAACATGGGCAGAAAGTGATCCTGCCTGGGATAATGTATCTGACGGATTTTTATATCTTGCAGGAACAACACAAATAGCGAATACACGAGGAGGAGATACTGCACAATATTTGGCTCAATCCAGTAATATTCTTGGTGGATCAGAAACTATAGACGGAAGAGCTGGTCAATACGTATTTGAGCCGTATCAATACCAAATAAAAACCTGCACAAGAGGTATTACCTGGGAATATTCTGCTGGTGTTGCAAAAATTAGAATTCAGGATATTGTGGGAATAAGTGCATTCAACAACAATCCATCGTTCTGGTCAGCAACTGGTCCGTATGCAACAGGACCAGACACAAGAGTATATTATCGTTTTCATACTGGATATACTGGAGCAAACGATATAGCAGGAAATCCAAGTTCAACTAGTTGGCCATTCTTTACCACCACAGACGCAGGATTAACTTTCTTTTCAGTTTCTGGCACAAACAACAAGACTTGGCAAGCAGCGTGGACACAACCAATACCGTATAATACAATGGCATATGATGGTGTTGTGAGCAGATTAGATTCTGTTGGTGTCACAATGACCTTTGTTGGAAGTCAGCCAATTAAATTAACAAAAGAATTATCAGTAAATCATTCTTTTAAATATTCTTCAGTAACTAAACCAGGAATAGGAATTACTGCTCCTAGTCGCCATTACGCAATTAATATTTTGTTAGGACTATCTGGTGGAGCGTTTCACGACGAGAAAAACCTTACTCTTAATACCACTATTGATGCGGCAGTTAAAAAGAGAGATAACTTTACTATATTATTTCAAGAGGACGTTACAGTACAACAAGAAAATAAATTTAATGCACTAGGAGCAAAGAAATATTACATAAACTCTAGAGGACTTTCTGCAGGTAGTTGGAATTTATCCCAATCAAACATAGATGCAGCTGTTGCATATTTAAAAGGAGATCTTAATGAACAAGGAAGTATGGTATTTGGTAGAGGCATAACTGCAACCAGTAAATCTTTTATATTTTTAGATTTTGAATCAACGTATGATCCTATGACTAAATCAGGAGGACCTACTGTAGATGTCATGTTAGTTGATGGTCATACAGGACCAAATGGTTTTACAGGACCAGACGATCTTAGTTTTGATCAAACTTTACTAGATGGTCGAATATTTGGTCAAACCTGTGCAAATAAATATTTTTATGAATGGATTGAAGGTGGAACGTCAAATAACGGCACAACATTCCACGGATTACGACATTATTTTCCAGGATGCAGTTTTGGTAATTACGGACCACATTGGTGGTGGGGAAATAGCCAATGGTTTGGAAAAACTGATGCACAAATTGACGCACAACTAGAAATAGCCGCAAATACTCTTGTGGCTGGTTGTTCTGCTGCTTTTAAGGCATTTGATATATTTTCTCCTAGTGTTTATTCTAATGTTAATACCAGAAAATTAACCAGATGGAATAATGCACAAAATGTAAGATTGTATAAAAAAATTAATACAATAATGGGTACCAATAAACCAATTATGCCTTGGGTTACTCCAACGTATTGGCATAATGGTACTGGTACTCCTTATACCACAGGCAACGCACCAGATGGTTATACAGGTTTCGAAGCTCAATATACTCCACCATGGACAATACTTCTAGATACTGACATTGTTTATGAAAATGCAGAACCTCTGATAGCCGAAGGAGCCGATGGAGTAATGATTTGGGGTAGTCCAGAATATAGAAGCATTCAAATACTTGGTCGTCCTGGTTGTTCGGATTGTAGTGAATTTTCGTTAATTGGTTTCGAGGGACGTACTGCGCAAGCTGTTGACGGAAAATATCAACAATGGCCATTAGATAAAGCAACAACTCCAGGTGCAAGTCCTACTGGAATAACATTAAACGAATGGTCTTTCTTTACAGGTCAACGCCAAGCAATTTCTGCTCACGAGAACTATATAAAAGGCAGAGATATGGGTGTTACTGGTAATCGTTGGTGGTGGAAAGAAATTTCAGGTTCTACAGCGTATACACCACCAGAATGGGGAAATTTAAACACCAATCTTCAATGGAATGATGCAAATATTACTACTGGTACTACTGGTGCAGAAATAATTACAAGAACCTATAGAGATACTTTTTATAATATGGCAAAAGTAATTAAAGAATCATACGGAACAAAAGATCAATGGATCTCTGGAATGACTGGACCAATTAAAGGTCTTACTGGTAACAGAAGAGTTAATGGAGTACAACAATAATATGAAAGTTAAAATAAAAGAAAAATATGAAAATATATCATTTATTAATATAACTAATGTATATAATTATTCTATACTAAAAATAACAGATAAATCTAAATATATTGTTTTAATTTCTGAAATAAAAGAACCTGTATTTTTTGAAGGAGAACCAGAGGCTAATTTTATTCCAGATATTCCAGGAGGACGAGAGGATACTGATAATGCATTTACAGACGCACCTTTTCCTGCAATATTATTATAAATATTAAATGAAACGTTTTTATAATTATTTTCAGTCTACTGAAACTCCTCCAGGATATGTGGAAGGACAGTATTCTTACGGATCTAGTTTTGTACTGAGTGAATCTTGGCATGATTACGCTCAAGGATCCGAATTTACTCTAACAGACAATGATGTTCCTGATCGTGTTTATCGCCACGGAGTCGGTGTGGCTGCAGGACAGTTTCGTGACAGCAAAGGAAACGTGGTAGCGGTTACAGGAAACAGAAACGAATTACATAATTTGTTTCAGTATCGCCCTCAAGAACAAACCCAATACCCAGAACCACAAACCAGAATAGAACGAGAGATTGTTCGAGAAACTGGTATTCCTGGACCCAAAGGAGAGAAGGGTGAAGACGGATGGGCTGGTCCCCAAGGAGAGCGAGGTCCTCGTGGAGATGATGGCCTTCAGGGTGTTCGGGGTCTACAGGGCATTCAGGGAGATCAGGGTCCTCAAGGGCTAGGCGGAGAACAGGGTGATATTGGTCCTCAAGGAATACAAGGCGACCAGGGTTCTCAAGGAATACAAGGACCACAGGGTGTTCAGGGAGATCAGGGTCCTCAGGGGCTGGGAGGAGAACAGGGTGCTATTGGACCTCAAGGCGAACAGGGTACACAGGGAGAACGGGGTATTCCAGGCATTCAGGGCAAGGACGGCTCACAGGGCATTCAGGGGCTTCCTGGAGCCTCTGGCAAGGATGGTAAGGACGGCAAAACAGGTAAATCTGGACCTCGTGGAGCCCAAGGAACTCAAGGCAAGGCAGGTCCAAAAGGTGATCAGGGAGTAAAGGGAGATCAGGGTCCGATTGGTCCAGAAGGTGCTCAAGGAGCCATAGGAGAATCGCCAATATTAACTGCCCAGTATCCTTTGGTATTAGAGGATAATGAACTAACCTTTGATCCCAAGAAAATACAAGAATTTTTATCTGGTTTAATTAAGAGCAAAAGTGACGCTGATCGAGTCTCCCATAACATGGGACTGATGGCTAGTTCTGGTGGTGGTGCAGTCGGCATCTATAAGGATAAAGCCAGAATTATTAAATCAGTAAATGATATTAATTTTATTGGTAATAATATTGTGGTAACTCGCAAAGGCAAACAAGTTGATGTGAGTGTTACTGGAGGAGCAGCAGGAGGAGCATTCTACGAATCCGCTACTAGTCCTATAGCTACTTTAATAGACGGAGATCGTTGGTGGAATACTAATACAGGTAGACTATATACTTGGATTGGAATTTGGGTTGAAATTTAACTTATAAATACTGTAATGCCAATAGAATTTACTCCTAATCCTAACGAAGGCGACCTCTACAACTACCTTGATTCAACGTGGTTTTGGAACGGTGTTGCTTGGGATAAGGTAGATGCCACGATTACTGCGGGTGGTGCAAATGTATTCACCGCACTCAACAGATTCAGTGCAGGTATCTCTGCTTCGGGTGCAACATTCTCAGGAAACATCTCAGCACCATGTTTCAAAACCTTCACATCGGGAGTTAATGTTGATTTGAATCTGAATGTACAAGATTTGGTTGGTCTTGAAGGCGCAAAGATATCCTTTTATGGAGTAGACAGTGGTGATCCTGGTGCTACAGGGTATGGAGTTGTATTTGGTGCAAACGGAACATCGGCTATTCCATTTAGAATAACTGATTATATTGATGGCACTAATTATTTTCAGATTGATGCTAACAAAATCATTACAATAGGAGATGTTGATGGTGTTTATGGTGGCACTAATTTATCAATAAATAATACGACTCAAACTATCGCCGTTACTGGTAGACTGACTGCATCGGGTGCAACATTCTCAGGAAATATCTCTGCACCAAACATTGTAAACTCATGGAATGGTGCAACAGGTGCAGTGACATTCACCAACTATGTGACATCATTCAACGGCAAGACAGGTGCGGTGAGTGGTGCATCTCTTGGCGCAAACACATTCACTGGACTCAACACATTCAATGCGGGTATTGGTGCATCAGGTGCTTCTTTTACTGGAACTGTTACTGTTCCTACACCAACCAATCTTACAGATGCAGCAAATAAAAGTTATGTGGATTCTCTAGCATCAGGAATTAATTGGCATCAAGCAGTAACTGCATTGAGTGATGTTCAATCTGCAAGCACATATGTTGCAGGAACTGTGGGTTATGATGGAGGAACAGGTGTTGGTGCGTATATTGAAGCAAACGCAAACGGAGCATTGACTGCTGTGGATAGTGTGAATGTTGTAGTTGGCAATCGTCTTTTAATGATAGGCAGAACAAATACAATAGAAAATGGAATCTACACAATTACAAGTGTAGGTAGTGTTGGAACTAAATGGAGAATTACTCGTGCCACCGATATGGATGGTCATGATGCTGCATCTGCAATTATTGCAGGTGATGCTGTGTATGTTACAAGCGGAACAGATCATGGTGGATTGGCATGGATTGAAACAGGCACAGGCACAGGCACAGGCGGTATTCACATCATTGGAACTGATGGAATTGTATGGACACAATTCACAGGAACAGCAACATTCACTGCGGGTGCGGGTCTCACCGCAAACGGCAGAATCATTGATGTGAATGTGGACAACTCAACCGTTGAAATTTCATCTGATATATTGCGAGTAAAAGACAGCGGAATAACAAACGCAAAACTTGCAAACTCTAATATCACAGTCACTGCAGGAAACGGACTAGCAGGTGGCGGTTCGGTGGCATTAGGCAGTAGTGTGACCTTGACCAACGCAGGAGTCACTGCTGCTGTGGCAGGAACAGGTATTTCGGTTAGTGGAGCCACTGGTTCTGTTACAATTACGAACACAGGCGTTCAATCATTCAACGGCAGGACAGGTGCGGTTCAAGGCGTGTCTGCTGCTGTGGCAGGAACAGGGATTTCTATCTCTGGTGCAACAGGCTCGGTTACAATTACAAACACAGGCGTTCAATCATTCAACGGTCTTACAGGTGCGGTGACAGGAGTAGCATCCGTGAACGGCAGCACAGGCGCAGTGGTTACCTATGTGGGAACAACAGGCAATATTCCTTACCGATACGGCGCAGGAGTTGGAATCACTGCAAACAGTTACTTTACTCTACAGAATACTGATATTGGTATGCCCACAGACATATTGATTCTTTCTGGTGCAACAACTGATGGTATAGAATATAGTATAGCATATGGAAACCAAGAAGCGATGGGACTAGAATTTCATCGAGCATATGCTGGACTAGGACTAGACGAAAGCGGTGGAGCCGCCATTGTGGCAAAGGGTATCTTTAATGATGGTGGTCCATTTAACTATGGAAGTAGTTTGTGGTTAGTGACTCCTTCTATTGGTGGTGGTACAATACGCCTTGCTCCTCAAGGATATGAAGTTGTTCAGGTTAGTGCGGGTAATATGAATATTAATGGATCATTAACCACCTCCTCAACAGCAACTATCGCAGACACACTCACGGTAAGCAGTGGTGGTGGTGGTGCAGTGTTGGAGTGGGACGGCAGTCTACCTATACCAACAGTTCTCACTGTTTACGACAGCGGAACCCCAGCAAACACCTTGACCTTGAAAGGTGATGGCACATTCTCCCAACTTACCACAAGCGGAACAATTAGTGGTGCAACAGGCGCATTCTCAAAACTGTTGACTTTGAGTGGCGGTCTTTCTGCTTCTGGCGCAACATTCGCTGGCGATATAGCCGTGAACGGTGTTCTTATTGGTCGTGGTGCAGGCAGTGTGACAACAAATACGGTTCTTGGCGCAGGTGCTGGAGCAGCCAATACGACTGGAGCAAACAATATTTTTGTGGGATCTGCAGCAGGTGATGCGGTCACGACAGGCGCAAGAAATATTGCGATTGGATCTGATGCATTGGGTGCAGGTGTCACAACTGATTCTTGCGTTGCGATTGGATACAATGCTCTTCTGTTAAACAGAGGCAATTATAATATTGCTATTGGTGATTCTGCATTAGATGCAAGCACCACGGGGTTTAGTAATCTTGCTATTGGAAATGATGCTTTGGGCTCATTAAACTCTGGTTCGTACAACATGTCACTTGGTTCTTCTTTACGAGCAGTAACAACTGGTCAAAATAATGTTGCAGTAGGACAATCAGCAGCAGTAACTATAACAACTGGAGTTAACAACATTGCCATTGGAACATTTGCTTTATATCAAGCAAATACATCTTCGAGTAGTAATACTGCAATCGGAAATCAAGCAGGCGGCGCAGCAAATGCTTCTGCAACCGTTCAAAATAATAATACATTTATTGGTGCGTCATCAGCACGAAGCATTACAACAGGCAGTCAGAATGTTGGAATCGGAATGGAATCAATTTACGGTATTACTGGTTCTTCTAACAACACAGCACTTGGATATCAGGCTGGCAGATACACAGCCAATGGCACAACCGAACTGACCGTAACTGCTAACTCTCTATATCTTGGATACGGAGTTCGTGGATCTACTAATTCTGTAACCAACGAAACGGCTATTGGTTATCAAGCCGTTGGTCTTGGATCCAACACCACGGTGATTGGAAACTCTAGCACAACAGCCACCACGATCTACGGAGTCTTGAATGCTCCTGGTGGTATCTCATTGTCTGCTGGTATCACATTCACAGACGGAACATATCAAACATCAAAAACACCAGACTTTTTACTTTTCAGTATGGGAATCATCTAATAAATACAATAGGAGAATAACAAAATGGCAACTTCAGCACAATATGTCACAACACCAGTTTTAGAAATCATGCAGGGTATAACCGCAGACACATCCAGAACTGCACCTACTGCAGCAAACACTTACTTGGTTTGTCAGGGTCCAGCAACCGCTTCGGGTTCAGGTGTTGGAAAACGAATCACAAGAGTCACTGTTTCTGCCACAGGAACCACCACTGCAGGCGTTATTCGGTTTTGGATCAGTGTGGACACAGGAACAACAAAGCGATTAATTCTAGAAAAAATTGTTGCCGCCAATACTCCAAGTACAAGCAATCCCGTTGTTCGTTTTGATGTACCTGAATTGGTTGGTCTTGTGCTTCCAGGAACAGTTGCTTCGGCGGTGACAAGTCTTTACGCAACCACAAACAACACAGAAACATTCAACTTTTTAGTTGAAAGTGGAACTCTATGAATCAAGGTATATTTGGATTACCTCCAAACAATAAGATTGGTTACGATACTCCCGCTCTTTTGCATCCGTTAGCATATGTGGATGTTATGAATAGTTCTGCAAATGGAACAAGTCAGACTCTTTATTATATGCCGTATGGGTTTCAAGCAACAGGATCCACAGTAACTATTGCTGCAAATACCCTATATTTCAATGCATTTTGGATTGGTAAACCTGCCGTTGTAAAATATATTTCAATACGAAGTGCTGTCCCAACCGTCGCAGGTAACTTAAAATTTTCTTTTTATGATTCCGAGTCTACCACAGGACTACCAAACAAATTATTATTTTCCTCTGTTAGCGTTGCTCGTGCTGCTGGTTACGGATACACCACAGTATATACTGCTCATGTGTTAAAAATAGATAAGCCTGGATTTTATTGGACAGGTATTGTTTTTGATGCAGCAATAGATAATTTGGAAAGATTCAGTGGAAGTGGAGCAAATCCATTCCCTTCATCAGGAACACTTGGAAATTATCAAGGCTACGGAGTGTCTACTCCTCTAACATTTGGTGATCCTCCATCTTCTTGCGAAGGAGTAAAATTTAGTTTATTAGATAGTGGCTCAACACCATTGACTCAATTAGTCATGACCTCACAACTTCAAAATATCACAGTTCTGAAAGGATAATATATGAAATTTTCCACACAACACATTTATTATCCTGACGGAACTCTAGAAATCATTGATGATCGTGTTTTTGAAGACTGCAAAACATTTCATCTGGAACGAATCAAAAAATCAGCCACGGAGCGAATACTTGAATTGGCACCTGAATATAAACAAAGAAACGCCGCTCTTGGTTTACTAACGCAAGGAGAAACAGATGCCATAAAGTCCACAATTCAAACCATAAGGAATGCTGTAAACTCTGCAGAACAACAGATTCTTTCCGTGGTTTGGAATGGCACAGAACAAACTCGTGCTGCCGCCTGTGACGCTGTGCAGGCAGTTCGTTGCGAATAAGTCTCCTATATACTACCATGAGCACAGAATACACAGCAGAAGATACAGCAGGACACATTCAAGGATTACAGGATGTGGCGAATCTGATTCAGATCATTATTGCAGGAAACTATCCTGCGAATACTATTAATCCTGAATCGCCCACCACTCTTATGGGGCGACAGACTGGACATATTCGCATCATGCTTGCGATGCCCCATATTCAAGCATCGGGTGTGGATCTGAGCTCATTTGAAACCGCTGCCGATGACGGTGAAGCCTGGGCAAATTCTCAATAATTTTTACTTGACTTTTCCTTTTCCTGGGGTATATTTGATTTAGTGTTTGCTAGACATTAAACCAACCAAAGGAAAATACTATGAATCGTGAAGATCTGCTCAATATCCATGAAACCCTTACTCGCCGTGCTCGTGAACTAATGGACAAGAAAAATCGTGACTATGCAGGAAAAGGAGGAATTGAACCATTTGCTAATTTTACAAGAGTAGAATCGATGGGTATTTGTAGCACCGAACAAGGATTTCTTTGTAGACTTACTGATAAGATGAGTCGTCTTTCTTCGTTTGCAGAAAGCGGTAAACTTGCAGTGGAAAATGAATCATTTGAGGACACAATTATTGATGTTATCAATTACATGGTTCTGTTCTATGCCTATCTTCAAGACAAGACAAGCAAGGGAAATTCTTCAGAATATAATCCTACACAATTAATTCCCCAACAACTATTAAACGAAGCAGTAAAGAAATTCAACCGAGAATACCAAATGGAAATTGAAAAAACTATTAATGATAATGCCGCTATGTTCGGAGATGTACGCCTTCCAACTACCAATCATAAATGAGTGAATTCTATACCTCGGTTCATCTTGTCGGAAACGACATTAAAGAAATCTATTACTGTAACGGAAAGCGAAGCACGAGAAGTATTCGATTCCAGCCCACACTATTCACTCCTTCCCTGAAGCGTGACGTAGAGTGGCATACACTAGAAGGAATTCCGCTTGAATCCTATAAACCTGGAGATGTGGCTGACTGTAGAGAGGTGTTTACCACATACGAGAATGTTGAAAACTTTCAGATATACGGCAACGAGGATTATGTTGCCCAGTATATTGCGGAACGATACTCTGGAGAAATTCCTTATAATTATTCAGATCTGCGTGTTGCATTTCTAGACATTGAAACTGAGTGTGAAAACGGATTTCCTTCTCTAACCGAGTACAATGAGCGAGTGAGTGCTATTACTGTGGAGATGGACGGTGTTCGCCATTCGTTTGCCATTCACGACTTCAGTATTCCTGATGTAGAATGTCATGTGTTTGGGGACGAACAAGATATGCTTGAAAGTTTTGTGGAGTACTGGGAACAGAATTATCCTGACATTGTGACTGGATGGAATATTCGATTCTTTGATATTCCGTATCTCTATGGTCGCATCGCCAAAATCATAGACCAAAAGACTGCGAAGCGATTGTCTCCGTTTCGTCAAGTGCGTGAGCGAATAATTAATCGCAAGGGCAAGGATCATAACGTATACGACTTGGTTGGTGTTGCCACCATGGATTACTATGAGTTGTACATTAAATTTACCTACACGAATCAAGAGTCGTACAGCCTGAATAATATTGCCAGCGTGGAACTGGGAGAAGCCAAGACCAATTACGAAGAGTATGATGGTATCAAGGATTTCTACACCAAGGATTGGCAGAAGTTCATGGAGTACAACAACCAAGACGTTGTGTTGGTGCAGCGACTGGACAAGAAATTAAAATTGATGGAACTGGTTGTGGCAATGGCATACAACGCCAAGGTTAATTTCATGGACATCTTTTCTCAGGTTAAGACTTGGGACTCTATTATCTACCACCATCTGAACGATAAAAAGATTGCGATTCCTCTAAAAGTTTCAGGAGAAGAACAAGACACGCAGTTTCAGGGAGCGTATGTTAAAGAACCTATAGTGGGTCTGCACGAATGGGTAGTGGCATTCGATTTGGATAGTCTGTATCCTCACTTAATTATTAATTATAATATGTCTCCAGAGACCAAGCACAAGATGGGTAAACGAAATACCCTGAAGCCTGAAGACATTCTACACCCAGAATCGTATGATGCCCAAACAAACTTTATTCGCCTAGAAGATCACCAGAAGTTTGCCAAAGAAAATAACATTGCTATTACTTCTAACGGCATCTATTTCAAAAGAGAGAAGCAAGGCTTTCTTCCTGAACTGATGGAAACCATGTATTCAGAGCGAAAGATGTACAAGGAAAAGATGTTGGACTGCAAGGCAGAACTTAAAAGTCTGCCTAGCACAGCAACTAAGAAGGAACGAGAACTTCTAGAGTACAAGATCTCCAAGTATAATAATTTTCAGTTGTGTCGCAAGATTCAACTTAACTCCGCTTACGGTGCTGTTGGAAACCGATGGTTTCGCTATTACGATCTAGATATCGCAGAAGCAATCACCATTTCTGGGCAGTTAAGTATTCGTTGGATCGAGAAAGCCCTGAACGAGTTTGTCAACAAGATGGTTGGCACCACAGGAAAAGACTACGTGGTAGCATCAGATACCGATTCCATCTATCTGTGTCTTGATAAGGTGGTGCAGAAAGTTTTTGCTGGCAAAAAACCATCCCAAGAACGAATTGCAGAAGTAATACAAAAGATTTGCGAAGACAAGATTGAGCCTTATATTGAAGCCAAATATCAAGAACTTGCCAATACCATGAATGCCTACAAGCAAAAGATGCACATGAAGCGAGAGTCTATCTCAACCAAGGGTATTTGGACTGCCAAGAAACGATACATGCTGAACAACATCATGGGCGAAGACGGAGTATTATTAAAGATTTCTGAACTAAAGATGGTTGGTATCGAGACGGCAAGGAGTTCTACACCACTAATGGTGCGTACAGCACTGAAGACTGCTATTAGTATTATTATGAACAAGACGGAATTAGATGTTCAGGAATTTGCAGAAGATTTCAGAAATAAATTTAATAAGGCTTCCATACAGGATATTGCGTTTCCTCGCAGCGTGTCTGGACTAGATCGATACGAATGTACTACCGCAGTATACAAGAAGGGAACTCCTATTGCGGTAAAGGCATCCCTGTTATTTAATGATTATTTGGAAAAGAATAATCTAGAGAAAAAATACAGAAAAATTGCGGAAGCAGATAAAATTAAATTTATCTACTTGAAGGAACCTAATCCGTTCTCTATAGTAAGCGGAAAAGAACAAGTAATTGCATTTATGCAGCATATTCCTAAGGAACTCCACCTAGATAAGTATGTGAATCGAGACCTACAATTCGAGAAATCTTTCAAAGATCCCTTGACAAGGATTCTAGATGTGATACAATGGAGTGTAGAGAAAATTAGTACCTTGGAGAGTTGTTTTGAATGATAACAACAGAGTTTGTTTGTGCCACAATTATTTTTGTTTTATTCTGTTGTTTGGCTATTATTGGATTTTGTGAAACGGTTGAAGAAATTAAAAGAGAAATAAAAGGAAAAAAATGAGCTTTTTAAACGATATTATTAAAAATTCAGGTAATGAATACGCTTGCACGGTGGAAGACGGTATTGACGGCAGTGATGTTAAGGGTTTTATTGATACAGGCAGTTACGCATTTAATGCTTTGGTGAGCGGTTCCCTATACGGAGGAATCCCAAACAATAAGATTATTGCTTTGGCTGGTGAGTCTGCCACAGGCAAGACCTACTTTGCTATTGGCATGGTGAAGCGATTCCTGGAAAATAATAAAGATGCTGTGGTTCTTTACTTTGATACGGAACAAGCCGTAACTTCAGACATGTTTATCAGTCGTGGTATTGATGCTAAGCGTGTGGCTATCTTTCCTGTAGCGACTGTGGAAGAGTTTCGCAAGCAACTTATCACTATTGCCGACAAGTACCTAGAGCAAGATATCGCCAAACGAAAGCCTATGATGGTTGTGTTAGACTCTCTGGGAATGTTGTCTACAAGCAAGGAAATCAACGACACAACAGAAGGCAAGGAAGTGCGAGATATGACTCGTGCTCAAGTTATCAAGAGTACATTCCGTGTGCTTACCTTGAAACTGGGTAAGGCAGGAATTCCTCTTATCATGACTAATCACACCTACGATGTTATTGGATCTTATGTTCCAATGAAGGAAATGGGCGGAGGTTCAGGTCTCAAGTATGCTGCATCCACCATTGTATTCTTGTCAAAGAAGAAGGACAAGGATTCAGAAGGTCAGGTTATTGGCAACATTATTCACTGCAAGTTATACAAGAGTCGCCTAACCAAAGAGAATCAAATGATTGATGTTCGACTAAATTACGACAGCGGCTTAAATCTTTATTACGGATTACTTGACTTAGCTCTAAAGCATGGTATATTTAAGAAGGTCTCAACTCGCATTGAACTTCCTAACGGAGACAAGACTTTCGAGAAGACCATTAACGATGATCCAGAGAAGTTTTTTACCCCAGACGTAATGGCACAATTAGAACTTGCAGCAGCAAAAGAATTTAAATACGGTCAATAAAATATGAAAGATTTTGAGCATGTCCTTTTAGAAGGACTTCTCTTTCGAGAAGACTTCTACAAGAAAGTTATTCCATTCATTAGTTTGGAATACTTTCATCGAAACCCAGTGCAGATGTTGTACACCTGCATTCACGACTTTGTTATTCAGTATAACAGTTGTCCTTCAAAAGAGGCAATCAGTATCTGTCTAGAAAAGCATAAGGGTATCAGTCAGGCAGACTATGATATCTGCATTGAGATGCTAGAGTCGTTTCAAAAAGAAGAAGCAGACAAACACAACATTGATTGGTTGGTGGAAGAAACCGAGAAGTTTTGTAAGGAGAAGGCTCTCTACAACGGCATCATGGAATCTATTCACATCATTGACGGCAAGAGCAAGGACAAGACCAAGACGGCTATTCCTGACATCTTGAGCAAGGCTTTGTCTGTATCTTTTGACACACATATCGGACACGACTACCTAGAGGATACTGAACTTCGATACGATTTCTATCACAAGGTAGAGCAACGAGTTCCGTTTGATCTAGAGTACTTGAATACGATTACTGCGGGTGGAACACCAAACAAGACGCTTAATATTGTCATGGCTGGAACTGGTGTAGGTAAGTCTTTGTTCTTGTGTCATCATGCGGCTAACTGTATCTCGCAGGGCAAGAATGTTCTCTACATTACTTGTGAAATGGCAGAAGAAAGAATTGCAGAACGCATTGACGCAAATCTATTGGATACTACACTTGATTCCTTGCGTGATCTCAGCAAAGAGGTCTACGACAAAAGAATTGATAACATGAAGCAAACGGTCAAGGGTAAACTTATTATCAAAGAGTATCCTACTGCAAGTTCTAGTGTGAATCATTTTCGTGTCCTGTTGGATGAGTTGTGGCTGAAGAAGAAGTTTAAGCCTGATGTAATTTTTATAGATTATTTAAACATCTGTGCATCCTCTAGAATGAAGCAGGGCGCAAATGTAAACTCATACACCTACATCAAAGCCATTGCAGAAGAACTACGAGGATTAGCCACAGAACGAAACGTTCCTATCTGGTCAGCCACGCAGGTTAATCGTATTGGCTTTGGTAATTCAGATTTTGGTCTGGAAGACACCAGCGAATCGTTTGGTCTTCCTGCTACTGCTGACTTTATGATTGCCTTGATTGCCACAGAACGCCTAGATGAGATCAATCAAATTATGGTTAAACAGTTAAAGAATCGATACAACGACACCGTGGCTAATCGTAAGTTTGTGCTTGGTATCAATCGATCCAAGATGAAGTTGTACGACATTCCAAAGTCGGAACAGCCTCAGTTATCGGACAGCAATCCACAAGATGCTCCTGATAATGATGAAGATCGATTTAACAGTAAGTTCAAGAAATCAAGTAAGTTTACAGGATGGAAAGTATGAGTATATACATCGACAAAAAGTTTGTTAATTTTGTAGGAGCAAGCCTAGAAAAGTTTGCTTGGAAGAAGGATACTCTTGCTTCTTGTCGCTGTCCTATCTGCGGAGACTCCTCTAAAAATAAAAACAAAACTAGAGGATTCTTCTTTGTTAACAAGAATAAATACTTCTACAAGTGTCACAATTGTGGTGTTTCGTGTAACTTGTACGGATTCCTAGAGAAAGTTTCTCCTTCTTTGTGTAAGGAGTATTCGCTAGAAGTCTGGAAGGATGGAGACGGACTAAAACCAAAAAAGAAAACAGAACCAGTAGTGGCTATTAAAAAAATAAAGAAAAAGTATACAATAGAGTTGCCTTCAGTATCAGAACTTCCACCAAACCACCCATGCAGAACATTTGTGGAACTTAGAAAGATTCCTAGAACCGCATGGAAGTATCTGTACTATGCAGAAGACTTTGGAACATGGGCAAGAACAATTAACTCGGAATCTGCAGAGGCACTAGAGCAGAGTTCTCGTCTAGTTATTCCTATTGTGAACGAAAAGGGTGAAATGGTTGGAGCACAAGGCAGAGCCCTTAGTGTTACTGGTGATCGCAATGCTCGTAAGACTGCTCGATACATCACCATCAAGACAGAAGGTCAGGAACACAAGGGATGGTTTGGTTTGGATCGTGTAGATACTGGAACCATCTATGTGGTAGAAGGTCCGCTGGATTCTCTATTCATTCCTAATTGTGTTGCAATGATTGGTCTTAGTGATGCCCTAAATGTTCCAAGTCATTTGAAATCTAGATCTCTTGTGTATCTTATAGATAATGAACCAAGGAACGAGGCAGTAGTGATAACGATAGGAAAACTATTAGATCAAGACAAGAAAGTTTGTATTTGGCCTGATCATATCAAACATAAGGATTTAAATGATATGATCATGGCTGGTATGTCTGAAAAAGAATTAATAAAAACTATTAAGGAAAATACTGTGTCTGGTCTATCAGGAAAAATCAAATTCAACAACTGGAAAAAAATATGAAAGAAATAGATTTCGAATCAGAAGATGCTGCTTTAATTTTTTGTTTTCTTTTAATAGAATATGTAAAAGGAACTGACCCAGAATTATTTAAAAAAGCTCATGCCTATGCTAAAGATAATACTGGCATTGATATAACAAATTTTGAAATTGATCTTGATGATATTGACGACGACGAAGACAACGACGACGATGAAGAAGAAGATTTTGAGGACGACGATGAAGAAGAAGATTAAAGTTTTAGACTACGGACATGTTGAGTATGTCGAGCACATGGGAAGTGACCTTACTGTGGTTAATGCTGCTCGTGTATCATTCAACAAAGAAAGTGAATGGGACATAGACGAACAGGCAAAACAAAGGTTAACCGCTAGTGAATCCGCATACTATGAAAGCGATCTTCATGTTTTGTCTAGTAAAGATATAAAATTAATTAGTTACCTAGCAAAGCATCAACACTGGACACCATTTGCTCATCCTCAAATCACACTAAGAGTCAAGGCACCTATCTTTATAAGAACACAATTGTTTAAGCATAAAGTAGGAATGGTAGAGAACGAAATGTCACGACGATACGTTACAGATACACCAGAGTTCTATACTCCTACTTGGAGAAACGCTCCAATCAACGGAGCAAAGCAGGGAAGTTATGAGTTTGTTGATCCAGTATTGAGTATGGAACTAGATCATATGAACGAACGTATCATTGAAAGTGCACTACACACATACAAATATTTACTGGAGAATGGTGTGGCACCAGAACAAGCACGTGCCATTCTTCCACAAAGCACGTACACCGAATGGTGGTGGACTGGATCGCTGTCTGCATATGCTCGTATATTTAAACAACGATCAGATGCTCATTCGCAATGGGAAGTTCAACAATATGCTTCTGCTATTGGAGAAATAATTGAACCATTGTTTACTAACTCTTGGAACGTTCTCACTAAATAATTTATAAATTAAAAGGAAACTTATCATGCATTTACCAACACAATTTCAACAATTCATTCACCTTTCTCGCTACAGCCGCTGGCTAGAAGAGGAGAATCGTCGTGAAACCTGGGAAGAAACTGTGAATCGTTATTTTCATTTCTTTGACGGTCATCTGAAAGAAAATACTAAATGCAAGTTGGATAAAGCAACAAGAGAAGAGTTGCGCCAAGCAATTCTTAATCTAGAGATCATGCCTTCCATGCGTTCTCTGATGACGGCAGGAGAAGCACTAGAGCGAGACCATACAGCAGGATACAATTGCTCGTATGTGGCAGTTAATCGAGTAAGAGCATTTGATGAAATTTTATATATTTTAATGTGTGGCACAGGAGTTGGATTCTCCGTAGAAAGGCAATACGTTGACAAATTACCAACAATTGCAGAGCAATTTACTGATTCGGACACTACAATTATTGTACAGGATTCAAAGGCTGGTTGGGCTAAGGCTTACAAGGAATTGGTCTCCTTACTTATTGGAGGTCAAGTTCCAAAATGGGATGTCTCTAAAGTACGGGCTTCTGGGGCGAGGCTTAAAACTTTCGGAGGTAGAGCCAGTGGACCTCAACCATTGGTTGATCTCTTTAGGTTCACTGTGGATACTTTTAAACGTTCCGCTGGACGCAAACTCACAAGTATCGAATGCCATGATATTGTCTGTAAGGTTGCAGAGGTTGTGGTGGTGGGAGGAGTGCGTCGATCTGCTCTTATCAGTCTATCGAACCTCACCGATGAACGTATGCGTGATGCAAAAACTGGAGCATGGTGGGAAGCCAATCCACAACGGGCACTTGCGAATAATAGCGTAGTGTATAGCGAACGACCAGAGATTGGTACGTTTATGGAGGAATGGGTCTCTCTTTATAAATCAAAGAGTGGTGAGCGTGGTATTTTCAATCGTGCTGCCGCACAAAAACAAACAGCAACATTAGGTGATCGTCGTGATGCCACCTATCAGTTTGGAACAAATCCATGCAGTGAAATTATTCTTCGTGACCGACAATTCTGTAATCTTACAGAGGTGGTTGTTCGTGCAGATGATACTGTTGAAACATTGACACGCAAGTGTCGTCTTGCCGCTATTCTTGGTACATGGCAAGCGTCCCTGACTCACTTCCCATACTTGTCTAGCGAATTTACAAAAAATTGTGAAGAAGAAGCCTTGTTGGGAGTGTCTCTTACAGGTATTCTAGATAATCATATTATGCGTGGCGAGTCTCAAGATGATATTGCTGAATTGCTCGGAGACCTTAAGAAGATGGCAATAACAACAAATGTGGAATGGGCAAAGAAGTTAGGTATCAATGCAGCGGCTGCTATTACTTGTGTGAAACCGAGTGGAACAGTATCACAACTAGTTGACGCAGCCAGTGGTATTCATGCTCGTCACAACGAATATTATGTTCGTACTGTTCGTGCAGATCGCAAAGATCCTCTGTGCCAGATGATGACCGACAAGGGATTTCCTGCAGAGCCTGATGTAACCAAGCCTGATCATGTTATGGTGTTTTCGTTTCCCATGAAAGCAGAAGGATCAGTGACACGCAATGATATGTCTGCTCTAGATCATCTAGAGTTGTGGTTGACGTATCAAAAGTATTGGTGTGAACACAAGCCGTCTATCACAGTAACAGTTCGTGAAGAAGAGTGGATGGAAGTTGGTGCCTGGGTGTACAAGCACTTTGATGAAGTTAGTGGTATTAGTTTCTTGCCACACAGCGACCATTCATATCGTCAGGCACCATACCAAGACTGCACCAAGGAAGAGTACGAAGCTCTATTGCTAAAGATTCCTGGGAACGTGGACTGGTCAGAACTCAAGAACTACGAAAAGGTAGATACAACTACGGGCACACAAACATTTGCGTGTACTGGCGATAAGTGTGAAGTGGTAGATTTAATTACCAGTTAAAATCTACTAATATTCTTAAGAAGAGTTGATGTATTATTTACAGGGGTTTCTACGTCTCTTGCAGAATTCTTTGCCAAATAATCCATATGTTGTTGTAGTCTAGTCTTTGTTGCGTCATCTACATGAGGAAGAAGAGCACTAAATGTTTGTGGTTCGTGTAATTTGACTTGACTCAATGCATTCAATGCTGGATGTCTTGGTTTTTGTAAGTAAGAATCTTTAAATGGCACTTTTGCTTTTCCCCAATTTGGAGCTAATTGCTGTGCTACTAATTGTGGCCAAGAAGTAGTAGTTGAAACACCAGTTCCTCCTGTAGATACTGGTTCAACAGGCAAGTTTTCTGATTTAGGAGTAGCAACGTCAGGAGCATGTTGTGCAAAAAGATCACTATAAATATTGTGCAATGCAGCATGACTTTTTCTTTGTTTTGCTGCTTTTGTGTCTATCTTTAATTGAGAAAGGGACATGTTACTAGGAGGATTTTCTGCAGAAATAGGCGCAATATCTCCAACAGGACTGACACGAGAAGATGCTGGATATAATTTTTCTAATACTCCGTACTTTCTAGTTGGTGATGCATCTTCTCTTTTTGCGTGACTCGCAATGCTAGGTAATTTAGTATCAATTGCAGTATCGTCATCAATATCGTCACCTGCGTGTGATTTAGGTTCTTCTATAGAACCATGTGCTCTATCAAGTTCTCTTTCAAGATTAATACCTATTTGTGATTGTCTTGAACCTGAAATCTTAGGAAGATTTGGAACTTCCACAGTCATATCAACACCTTCGGCATCAAATGTTTCTTTTGCTGCTTGAGTTGTTGGCTGTGCTCTTCTTGACTTCATTGCTATTAATTTCTTTTTTATTTCAGTAGCAGCAATTCTATCAGATAATGGAAGAGGTGCTCCTATTTTTACTGTTTTTACTTTTTTATTTGAAGTACTTGATACATCTTTATCAGCACCATCTGAATAATCATCAGAGGAATCAAGAACTTCCTTAGTTTCTCCTGCCAACCACTGTCCAGCAGCCTTCATTCTGCCTTCTAATCCCTGTAGCATACTAGACGGAATCAAAGGTTGTTGTATCTTTGGTCCTGACGGCGCAGAAGTTGCAGTTGCCATTCTACCTAATGTAAATTCGTTTCGTGTTACTGGATCATTTGGAAATTGAAAACGATCTTCTCTTTTTAGAGGCTCTGATTCAACTTTTTCCTTTTTATCTTTTACTGGCATATTTTTTACTGGATACTTATTTGGTTCCATGGCTTTAAAAGGAAGTAATATATTAAATCTTTCGGATGCTTCAGCAGCTTCTACTTCTTGTCGTGTAGCTCCTGCTCTAGGTCCTCCAGTTGCTGGGTTGTAAGCCCAGAATGCAGCAGAAGCTTCTTCTAATCTCTGCGCTAATACTTGGCGATAATGTTCAGTAATTTCTTGTTGTTCGTTAACAGGAGAAACTCTGTTTGGGTTTGTAAAATAATTATAAGGAGTCCATTTACGTTGACCTGGATCTGGTGGAGCTTCAAATTGCAAACTAGTATCTGGTGTATCAGATTGTGTGGTAGTTGATGTAATCGATTTATTAGCTGGCATTTGTTGATTCATGCCAACTCCTCTACTACCTAAAATACCTAGACCTAACATACCAGCACCAAGAACGGTAGCTATTGTTTTTGGACTAGTAAGAGTATTTCTTAATCCTTGACCAAATTTATAAGATGTTGACGGTGTAGTAACTGGAGTAGGAATGGAGGCAGGAGCCGAAGCAGGAGCCGAGGCAGGAACTAATTCAGTTTCTGCTTTAGAAACCATACCATCATTGTTCAAATCCCCATATTTTGTGGTAGCAGTAGAAATTGTTGAACCAACAGGTTGTTGTCTATTAACAATATCACTTGCAGTCTGAACAGAACTTAATCGTTTTGGATTTATTCTGAAACCAGGATTAATTATCTCACCTGGTTCTCCGAGAGCTGGATTTGAAATAGAAGAAATGCCAGACGAAACAGGAGTTTTTGATTTACCAAAAATTGCAGTTCCTTGCTTTTTAGTTATAGGATCAACATTTACACTTTGGGTAATAGTTGTTTCTGGTTCGGGTTTTGGTTCAGGTTTGGCTTTAACTACAGGTTTACTTTTAGTAGTCTTAGGTTTACCTTTAGTTTTTGTTGCTACGACAGGAGCAGCCACAGGAGCAGCCACAGGAGCAGCCACAGGAGCAGGAGCACCACTAAACAAATCAGGTTCTCTAGGAGCCAACTTCTTAGCCTTGGCTTCTAGCAATAAATCGTTACTTTTGGTATAAATCGCTCTAATCAAATCAATTTCACTATTTACTGGTTTTTGCATAAGGGGTTCCTTTTTCTACTTTATTTAGGCTTTTTATACTTTGTCTGTATACATACTAATGTATGAAATACCTCAGGCTTGCTGCAATAAGTTTCGCAGTAGTCTTCGTGGTGCTCCTCTTGAGGCACAAAGAAGCAAAGCCTATACTACCTAAAATCAATCTTCCTGATCCAGCAACCATGATTGATGACATTCTAGAGATAGACAGTTATCCAGGTTTTACTGTGGTAACTGACGACTGTGCAGATACCTATAAATGTGTTGGAGAAATATTCACTGCTGATGGTCCGTTCATTGGTAGTGGAACATTGATTGCTCCTAAAGTAGTGGTTACTGCGGCACACGTAATTAAAGGTTCCGATTTAGAATATTTCCGAACAAACAACAAGTGCTACAAGATTAAAAAATCTGTGGTACACCCAGATTATACAGAGGAAGGAAGTGGTAAAAATGATATCGGTTTACTTTTCTTAGAGGAAGCGTGTTTGGAAACTCCTGCAGTGTTACAGACAGATCCCCAAGAACTAAAACGAGGAGAATTATTAACAACAGTTGGATTCTCTCATAAAATTAAAAAAATTAGTAATGAACACACCTTCTGGTATTACGGAACCATTGTGGAGCAACCGACGTATATTCGTTTTCTTGCCTACAAAGGAAACATCTGGCTTGGTGATTCTGGAGGTGCCGTATTCGAGGACGGCGGTAAGCTGGCAGGAGTAATATCTGCGCTTATGATTATGGAGTATGATGTAGTGGATCAGATTGCTGCACGAGTAGACCTGTACGTTCCTTGGATCAGACAGATGGAGAAGATCAATGAGTAGGGTTCAACGATGTTTAGTTGCAGCCTGTAGCTTTCTAGTCGGAATTATTCTGGCTAGACTGTTTGGGTTTTAAGCCTAAATACCTATGTGAATATCACAAAAAGCATAAATAAAAGTGGTCGAGTGAGGTTCGAAGCCTCCCCGACCTACACAGAAAGGTTAGTTTCCATGCATTCTATTTATATTATCTACCTTGTTCGACTTAACGGAAAACCTGTTTATGTTGGTTTTACTTCCAAAACATTAGAAGAGCGTTGGAATAAACATTGTACAGATGCAACAAAATATATGTCGCCATATGTTTTTCATAAAGCAATCCGCAAATATGGAATTGAATCCTTTTCAGTAGAAACTATTTATACAGGAGATGATTGGAAATATACTTTACAAGTAATGGAGCCCCAGTTTATCACTGAATATAATACTTATATTCGTAATGAAGGTTATAACATGACTATGGGAGGAGAGGGAAGTGTTGGCTTCCGTCATAGCCTCGAAACTATAACGAAGATGTCAGAAGATAAGCAAGGAATGGGAAAGGGAAGAATCCACTCAGAAGAAACTAAAGAAAAGATACGGCAATCTCATATGGGAAAGAAACGAAAGCCATTCTCCGAAGAGTGGCGACAAAATATGGGAAAAGCATCTAAGGGCAAGAAACGAAAGCCTTTTTCGGAAGAACATAAACAAAAAATTTCACAGGCAAATAAGGGCAAGAAACGTGGACCTCCCTCTGAAGAAACACGCAAAAAATTATCAGAAGCAAATAAAGGTCAAAATAAAGGTATTCCGTTATCTGCTGAAACCAAAGCAAAGATATCAGCCTCTCATCTTGCTCGTAAAGAAAGTAGGCTTGTATGATCATTAGTGGCATAGACTACTCAATGACTTCGCCTGCAATTTGCGTATTTAACTCCGCAGAACCTTTCAAGTTTCAGAGATGTTCGTTCTATTTTTTAACTGATGTGAAAAAATATCAAAAATTATTCCTAACCAATATTCGTGGAGATCCATTCGACGACTGGAACTCTGATTTTGCCCGTTTTGAAAGCATATCAGACTGGGCACTACAGATGTGCATAGGATGCGACCAGATAGCCCTGGAAGGGTATGCATACGGCGCAAAGGGTAAAGTGTTTCATATTGCAGAGAATACTGGCGTTCTCAAATATCGTCTGCACCAGCTGAGTATTCCAGTAGAAGTGATTCCTCCGAGTGCTGTGAAGAAGCAGGCTGCTGGCAAGGGCAACGCAAACAAAGAAGAGATGTATCAGGCATTTCTAATGGAGACTGGAATAGATCTTAAGGGAACTATTAGTCCAGATAAGAAAGATGTCGGAAACCCAGTTTCCGACATCGTGGATTCTTATTATATCTGTAAGAGTCTGTATACGAAACTTAAGAGTTTGGGTTAGTATTCTTTTTTCCTGAAATGTATTTTACAGCCATATCTACCCAACTATTCTTTTCATTTAATTGAGTTTCTATAGGCTCTGCTTTTGATTCAATTGTTGTATCTTTTACAACATTTTGTTCGTATACTGGCAATCGATTACCGTTCACCCAAAGACCTGGGTTTTGTGCCCCTTGGCTCTTGGTTTGCATACTCTTTAAAAAAGATAGAAACATTGAGTTCATTTTATTCCTTTGGTTATACTGTATTTAGTGTTTTAGCAATTCCACTTGCGAAGAGACAGGGCTTTACGAGTAGGCTCTCCATTTGGTTTTTTCATGGCTCCAGGCATTCCGCCCATTCTTGCACAAAAAGATTTTCTTCTCTTTGCTGCTTTAGAGCCAGGCTTTAGTTTAGAAGGAGGTGTTGTTACTGCGGTCTTTAATTTACTTCCAGGATGTTCCATTCTGTAAGAATCAATACCCGCTGCATTCAGACCACCTTCAGGATTCTTTCCCTCTTTGCGTGTCCATGCCGCAGTTTCGTTTACTGGTACACAGTTAGGAACTTGACGTTTACCTTTACGTTTTGTGCCTACAGCCTTGTATCCAGTCCAACAAGCTTCTTTTAAGTATTCTCGAAACGATTTCATGATTCTGCATTAATCTTTTTTCGTTTAACCAGCACAGTCCATCCCCACGCCACTGCCAAGAACAGCACAGGAAGATACCACAAAATCCATCCCCAACCGTTTCGTTGAGAAATATTATCTGCGTGTTGTGCCGCATTAGTAGAAGTATCAGGAATAATCATAGGGGTTGTGTTGCAAGCAGTAAAAAAACAAAAAATCGTCAACGCCAATACTAAACGAGCCTTTGTGATAAGTTTCATATAATCTCCTTAAGATTTATTGCTGGCTGCAGCTGATCCAAAATAGAATCCTACAATTGAAAGTAGAATCTGTCGGTTTTCACTAGTAAACAAGTACCCATTTATTTCCACAAAGAATTTTCTGGTAGAAGAAGGAATTAAACCAAACAGTCCCTCTGGTGTAGTTGCATCAACTTCCACAAATGTTGGTGTGCCAAAGAACGGCAGTATGAATGGAGCAAGTAGTGTGGCAAACAGAACACCCAGCACAATAACTTGGCGCACAACACGTCCAGCATCCACTGAGACACGCTGCACGGCTTTATCTTGATTCTCGGTGGTCTGCTTGTTAGCAGCCATGAGTTGGTTAAACATCTCTTTTTGGTCCTGACTCTTCTGAGCCATGTAACGAAAAAGGAATCCAGTGAATCCGCCACCAATGAGTGAAATTAGTTCAGTTGGTATCATTTGATTCTCCTGTAATATTTAGGCTATTCTTCTTTCGACGTGCCATATACCGTCCTTTGCTCTGTTGTATACGTTTTTGAACTGAAACAGGCACTCCAATGTCATCAGGCTTCATTCCAGCTACGCCACCTGCTGCCACACTATTAGCAATAGGAGCAGCAACGGCAGCTTCTCCGTCTTCCTGTAAAACACCACAAGCCCGCAGTTCACGCATTGCTCCTTCTAGAAACAGTTTTCCATTACCTCCTGCTGCTTCACATTGTTCAGAAAACAAAGCAAGAGCTGCAGGAACATTAGTGAGATGAGCACGAACATAAGGATCAGGAACTTTCACAATAATTCTTTTCAAAGAAACAATCATCTGATCAAATGGTGTAAACTGTTGTAGTTCTCTTTGTGATAATTTGCCAATATCTTTTAGTTGTCTGCCATTAGCATCAATAATACCTAGACTATATGCGGCAAGTCTTGTGAATGGTGTAGTCAGGGCATCAATAAATTTATACATTGTAAAACTGGTAACAATTTGACTTAATGTATTTGCGTTCATGTGATTTCTTTTAAAACTTTCATTATTCTGTGATCTAGTGGAATGTCGTCTATTTTAACTTCTGGTACTCTTTTAGGTAGTATTTGAAGAAAATACAAAAATGTTTTTAAATATGAGTGATATCTGGGTTCAGTCTTAAAGAATAGAATTCGTGAGCAAGCTTCAACCCCAAACACATTATTAAGTATTAATATGTGGTTGAGAAGTAAACGATCCTTTAGTGTCTTTTTTAAATCATACTTGTTAAACAACCTCTTAATGTACTTAATTCTGTTGAGATCGTCATAAAACTCTGAAATACCAATACAACTGGGATTATCATACATTTTAATCGAATACAACAGAAAATTGTCTTCACTTAGAGGTTCATAAAGCATAATTTATTTTTGATTATTAAATCCAGAACTATTCAAAGGAGTATCAATAGCAGCAGGAGTATGTTGACCTTGTTCTGGACTATCTCCAGAGTATCGCATAACACTAGCAGTCATTTTGTACAATCCAGATGCTGCTTCTTCTACACCAAGAGCAATAGCCAAATGATCTCCGTCAAGAGTATCTTCTACGCCATCGGTTACTTTAAAACCATCCTTCATTAAATTATGCTCTGGAGTAGTACCAAAAGTACCACCAAAACGAGTAAGCTTCAGGTAATTTACAACACCAACATTAATCGGAGTCTTACCATTAAACTCAAAATCCAAACCAGCCAAGTTAATCTTGACTCGCATCAAAGATAAAGCTGCACGAGGATCTAGGTACTCACGACCAGTGAATGCGCTCAGGAAAGCTTGAATTCTTTGTACTTGTTCTGTGCTTTCGATACGGTGAATACCAAAGTCAGATGTTGCAGATCGAACATTCTGTGCTGGGTAACCACCAAGAGCTCCGCCTTCAGTATTTTCGGCTTCGTTTAATTGTAATCGTAAATCTTTGTACTTTTTCATTTTTGTCTCCTTTGTATTTATATGAAATTATTTGCCAGCAAAATATGGACTATTTTTGAGATTTGCAGCAAGTCGTCTCTTTCGATTTGCAGCCATGGTTAATCGATCCGAACCTTTAGCGTTGGCCCAGGTTTTTCGATCAGTAACTGTTTTTTTACTAGCCTTTTGTCTTTCTGCTTTTTGACGATTCTTGGGAACATTCTTACTAGATCCAGAAAGACCTGTTGTTCGGTTAGTATTTGGAATTTTCTTTTGAGTAGACTTCAACAGTTTTTTATTATATTTCTTTTCACCATCATCGTCCATCGTTATGCGAGCATCATTTCGTTTTTGTTTTCTGGTTCGCTTAGGAGCACTATCGTCTCTTCCGTGACTATACAATGAAGGTTCATAACCATGTTTATTTCTACCACCACCCATTACTTGAAAAGTAGCAATACGATGAGCAGCATTTTCCTTAGTATCTTTACCCTTTAATTTTGGTTTAAAATTAGGACTATTTAACATGGCATCTGCCATTCTGTCTCGTTTTGCTATTTCTGGATCAGTCATAGTAAATTCATTTTCTGGATTCACTACTTCTTCTGAGATAACACCAAAGAATCTGGATTTTAAACGATCACGAAGCAAAACTTTAAAATTTTCGTGAATCAATTCACCATCACTATTATCAACAATTGTGTGATCATGTTTTCTTTTTTTCTCAGGTTTATCAATTTTCTTTATATTAGTTTTAATATTTTCACACAATATACTAATAACATTTTCTGGAATAATTATATTCTTAACATAATCTGCTTCATAAAGAGCCAACTTATTTTTAAATGTTCCTAATATACCAAAATACACACCATTTGTGGTTTCTACAAGAATACGTTTGTTCATAAAATCAGTTATATTTTTATTAATTGTCATATGTTTGCTTTATATTGTTATTTCATTACCATCGATTATACAATTTAATACTACATTATCTATAATACTTGGAATTTTTAGTGTTATGTCTATAAATAAGCTTCCTGTTTTTGTTTTCAAGGGAGTATTATTAGTTTCGTCACAAACCACAGTATACGAAGAAATACCATTGTAAGATAAAATTATATTTAGTTCAGAAACAATGTTCAATTTCAATTTAGATCTAGTAATTTCGTTATTTAATTCGAAAGCATAAGTTTTAAATATATTTTTTATAGTTTTTCTCAACAGGGTTAAAAAGTATACTTCGTTTATTTTATCGTAATTATCAAAAGAAAATAAGTGTGTAGCTAATTTATTTCCGTTTAAAAACACAACATCATTATTATTTTTTGTTTTGTTGTATACTGCACTTAAATAGTTTTCGTCGTCATTACTAGAAAATTCATTAATAGGAGTAGGTAGAGTATTTAATAAAGACCCACGAGAAATACCTGAAAATGGTCTCCATCTATCCTTTGTTGTTGATAATCGAGCAATACATCCTGCAGCATCGGTATTTGTTGATATATTTACTATAGTATTTGTCCAAGGACTAATAATTTGTTTTTTATCTGAAAAAAAACAAAGATTATTATCGTTTGTATAATAATTACTGCCTTCTGTGGTACTATAATCAGGTTTATTCACAAATCTATAGTCTTGATTATTTAGAAAATTTTTATAATAATCAAGTATTCTAAATTTATCATTTTTGGTTGTGGCTATTATATAATGACTATGAGCATAAACTTTATCAAAAGATAAGTAATTTTCATTTTCTAGTTTTAAATAATTGTCTGTAGAATAAAGAACTTCTATATCACCCTTCATATTTACAGCGAAAGGTCCATCAAAATTCGTGCTTACGGAGGTATACGGACCAGGATAATGCAAATAATTATCATTACCATTAGACATTAACCAAGATACTACACTTCCGTCTGTTTTAAGAGCAACATATCTGGTGTCTATTGCTGTACTAATTTCTGGATCGGTGCAAATATGGTTATCTATAAGATTTACTGCACTCTCTAAATATACAACACTATTATTTGCAATTTGTGGAATATTTTTATTACTACTATTTCCCCAATGTACCACACTTCCGTCTGTTTTAAGAGCTAATATTTGATTCTGTATTACGATTTGAGAAGTACTATTAAGGGTAGTTAGAAGACCACAACAAGTTTGTGTTACGTCACTAAGTGTTTGTCCTAAAATTTTTATAACACTACCATAAGTAGTACCACCAGAAAGTGTAATTCCGTTTCCGTTAGAATTTGTTCCTAAATATTGATTATGAAATTCAGTTTCACCAACATTATTCACGTCTGTGTATGAATTTAAATCATTACTATTACCAATAGAGGATCTATAAACCGCACCAGACGGTATAACTACAACATTTCTGTTTTTTAGAATTGCCACTATAAAGGTAAAATAGTTATAGTTGTCGGCAGCTCCGCCAGAGTTCTCACAGTTTAGTCGAACCATACTGTAACTTGTTTTTGCATCAATAACATTTGTTAGTGTGGTTCCTAATGGCCACTGAATTGGTTCGTACCATTTTTGTTGTTGATTTATTACAATATCCGCCATAGTATTTGTATAATAAATTTTATTATCTGATATTGCAATAAATGAATGATCACTAGTGTAAACGTTAGTATAGGTTAATCCTCCACTATTCGTTTGATTATTATATACATTAAAATCTAAAGTAGCTCCCCCAACATGTAAAAATTTATTTTGTAGACCTTTTTGAACTATAAAGTTGTTGGTTGAAGAACACAACCCCGCTAGTGATCCAAAAGCATCAATACGCCCATTATTATATAAAGAAATACCACCTTTATAATAAGACACATAATTCTCCCCAGGTAAACTATTCTTAACGCTTTTGTCTATAACTATTTTGTCTATAATATTACTGTGTAAATTTTTTATAGATTTTACTTTTTTATCTTTAAACACCATCATATAATCTTCATAAAATTTCCAATCCTGCGTAATTCCTGTATTTTTTGAAGATGTTGTGTTGGAAAGGTTTATATAATCAATATCATTATTGTCTAAACCAGGTATGTTGTTTAATGGTGTTATGCTGTTCGATAGACTATGTGCTGGTGTTTTTTGAAAAGAAGGATATGCTGTTTTATAGTTATTTACATAACTAGTCAAATAAGAACTTTGATAAGTAGCAGAACCTTGGGAATATATGGTTATTGGAAAATTTAAATTTTCGCCAATTCCCCATCCATAATATGTTCCTCCAGCACTAATAGCAAAATTTGAAAATCCAGATCGACCTAATTTGATTCCATCAAAATTATAACTTGTGGGACAAAATACCTGAATAATATCAGTAAGAGTAATGCCATTTATTCGAACAGGAACTAAAGGTGGAGGAATATTTGTGGTAGTATTATTGTTATTTCCTGCATTAGTTAGAGATATACCATAAGGAGTATCAAGTGCTGTTAAAGGATGGGATTGTGGAGTTCCTGTTCCGTATATTAAACCTATGGGCACAGAACTACAAACTCCTGAGATATTATACCCAGTTTGAGAATATGCTTTATTTCTATCTTCCTGGCCCCAACACACCACATTTCCTCCAGCTGTTACAACACAAGTATGATGGTATCCTACTGCTACAGATTTAATTCCAGTTAAACCTGAAGGAGGAGTTGTTCGAAATTTGGTTTCTGTATTAAAAGAGGATTCAAAAGCAGTATATCCGCCTGTAGAAGTTACTACCGCTATATGATTTGGTCCAATACTTATATTTCCTGCACTAATTCCAGTTACCCCGCTCAAAACATTTTTAGAAAATCCCTTTTTTACTAGAGAAGGATTTATAATAAATCCTTTTGTGTCTGAATTATAGTAAATTTCTGTTTTATTATGTTTTGATCTGTCTAACCAGTCTGAAGACGTAGAATAATCTAAAAAAGGCACTAAATATGAAATTTCTGTTTCAGGAAGATATGCGTCTTTTTTGTCGCCTGCTAAATTTGCACTTGATTGTATGCTAGAACGTCCATTAGTGCCTATTGGTGTGGTTAATACTATGTCATCTGTTCTTGTGACATCAGTAAAATCTTTAAATTTTACTGATTTATTGTAAATATTTGTTGTGAATGATTTTAGATTTTTTTGAGTTCCTAAAAAACCTAAACAATCTTTTCTTGTTTTAGTTAACTCTATAGTATCCAAAAACATAGTATCACTTAAACCATCATTAAAAATAATATCTAAATCAACTAAATTATTGTTTCCGAGCGATCCAGTACTTCCAACAACGCAAATACCTCCATATTGAAGGTAATTGTAGATACTCCACCACTCTCCAGCCCAAGCACCAGTAGGACCAGAGGTTTTATACGAACTATCGTTTAGTCTACCCAACCAACTATTATAAGAAGGAATCGTCATAAGACCTATTTCTTTTTCAGAAACAGTACCAAACAAATTCAATAAAGTAGGTGATGGTATTCCAGCAATAATTATGTCATCTATAGTTGGCATTAGTTTTTGTTCCTTTTACATATTTATAAATAAAAATTATATGTTTTTATTTTGACTGTAATCCTAGTTGTATGGCAACAGAATTACGAATTTTTGTAATTTCATGAACAGCTAAAGTTTTATCCACAATCTCAGCTTTTACCGAACTACACCACTGAATCATTAAAAAACCAGTTATTTCGTTTTGTATCCAAATAGGAATTACTGAAAATGCTTCAACATTCCTAGATTCTAAATATTGCTTAAAATAACTATCTTTAAGGTCCTGAGAATAGTGTAATTTTGCGTTATCTTCTACCACAAGATTTAATAGAGGAATAAACATTGAACACAAAAAACCACGTATTCTTGAGCCATCAGAAGCAATACCTTTTTCAAGAGATTCGTGGGTAAGACTAAATTTCCTCATTGATACACCATCCATAAAATATTCGCCATTATGGAGTTGTATGATTTGAGCACGAGCAGAATCTGTTACTAATCTGAGTTCTGTGAGAAGTTCATGTATTTCACTGTGAACTATGAAAAAGTTGTCCATTTTCAGGTAACTCTTCAATTTAGACCAACTTTTCATGAAACCTATTATTACACCAATAAAAATTGCTGTATAAATTGCCCAATCCTCGAAAACTCTAACAAAATCTTGAGAAATATTAAAAATTCCATTAGGCATATTTTATTTCTTTTTCTTCTTTCGTATTTCCAAATATGTTTTACATCCTTCACACCTTTGTGATGGATTTTTTGAAAATGGCGTATCGTTACTCAATCTATCGGTTAATTCTGGAGTTCCTTCGAAACCAGCACCATGATCTTCGTGCATAGCTCTATTTTTATGAGCAGACATAGGCTCTAGGTTGTTTGTGTTATTATTTTGTGGGTTTCCGTCTTTATGATTCACATCTATGCCGTCACCCTTTTTAACTTTGCCTAATTTTATCATTTTTCTTCGAGCAAGAACTCGTTTGCTTCTATTTTTTCTTTGTTTTGCTGATCCCTGATAATTATCATATTCTCTGCGATAATTTCTCTCGTTGAGTTCAGAAATAGAAAATTGCTCGTTAAGAATTTTAACGGCATCAAAACTAGTCATACAACCACTATTAACTTGTTGTGCGAAATAATCATTACAAAATAAATATGATTCCATAAGAGCATCTGCTCCACGTTGTATTAAATCTTCCGAATTTCCTTCTGGATCAAAAATCATTTTGACTGGAATATTAATTATTTGTTCTGATGGTGTTCCAGAATTAATAGTAATAGTATTTTCTGTATCAGAGTCTCCTGAATAAAAATCAGAATACGATAAAGGCTTGACGAATACTGCGTCTATTAATTCTAGTTCGAATATTTCTAAAAAACTTAAAGGCATACTAATATAATCTTTAATTTTTTCAATATCCATTACTACATCCAATGAACTTTCGTTGATTTGTGACATTTTTTGAAATAATGATTGTAGAAACCCATTACTAGCATTTTCTTTTTTTGAAAATTTCAAATGCAAATCTGTATCTTTTGATTTTGAAAAATCATTAACAAACTCTGCATTTAATGGAATAATTTTAGCATCAGTTCCGTCTTTATTTGCAGTCAACATAGCTTGAGCAGATCCTGGATTTCCTTCAAACTTTCCGTTTCCAGTTAAAAGTTCTTGTAAAAACATAGACTTTATGTTTATATTTTCGTTAATGTATTGTTCAAATAAATTAGCAGATGTATTTAAAAGTTGTTGCTGGCGATTACTAATAAAATCATTTTTCATTCTTTGTTTGTTTAACAACAAAGATCCTTGTTGAATTGTTGTGGATTGAGTTGGTTCTATAAAATTTTTAGAAAAATCAGAACGAAGATTTTCTACAAAATCTTTAATCATTAAACTAAAAGATTCAAACATTTCTCTAGGATCTATTAGAGACAGAGAAGTTGTTAGTGCAAACCCAGCTTCTCCTTTTATTCCTGGTCTCATTTGTTCACCAATTTTAACAGAAATTCCTAAAGAATCTTCTTTTGACACACCAATAAGATTAATATTTCCTACAGATTCTGGAATATTCATACTATTCCATAATTTACCAGTAGGATATGATGGTTCTGCTAAACTAAATTTCATATTAGCAGCTTCTGGGAATGTTTTAGAAATTTCCTTTACTATTCTTTCTATACAACTACCTAAAGTTCTATTAGAATCAATTTCTTGTTGAAATTCGGTTGGTAGTTTCTTACCAGATAAATTATTCAAGGCATCAGGTAATAAAGAATTTATTTGATTGTAATCATGATCCCAATCAGGATATGTAGAAAATTCATCAGTAATTTCTTTTCCATTCTTTGGGGCACGAATATTTGGCGGAGGTGGCACAGATGCAGAAGATTCACTAGAAGATTTATCAGAAGATTTATCAGAAGATTTATCAGAAGAATCATCTTTTTTATTTTTTTCTATTTTGCCTAATATTTTTATAGAAGTTTTAGTATTAACAAAATTTTCCATACCAGAGTAATACGTTAGATCTCTTTTAGTAATATCGCCCTTGTCTACTTTTCCTATACGCCCTTTGATTACAGTATGAAGAGATTTATCAAAATCAGATTTTAAAATAATTTCTACTTTGTTGCTGTTATTGTTTTTTACAACAATAATTTGACTCATAATGTCTGTTTGTTTGTCTTGGCGACGACTTTCTTTTTTACGATTTCTTTCACGCTTAGCAGGATCAACTTCTGGTCTCATTCGTTGTTTTTCTGCTTTTAACGGAGTTCGTTTAGACTCTGCAGTTTCGTGTAAAGCCTTGAAGAAAGCTTCTTGTAATTTGTCTTGCGATTTAGTTGTTTTTGATTTATCGGGGAAAAGAATAGAAGATTCAGTTAAAAATTTAGAATATTCTTTAAAATTAAACCAAGATGGAAGATTATTTTTTAGCACTAATCTATTTAGGGTTTTTTTGGTTTGTCTTCAGAACCCAGGGACTCTATAGTAAACCCCTTAAACTGCTTTCTTTTGCCAGAAGAAACCTCCCACATAGCAGAACTATTTAGATTGTGCTGAGTACAAAACCTTTCAAAATTATCAGTAATATATTTAATGCCTTCTTTGTCGGTAAAAACGTAAATTTTTCTTGGTTTTTGTCGGTCCGTCTCTTTTCTGTGGAAAAATTGAATATTAATATTCACCATAGAGTTCCAAAACCAATGCTTTCCACGAGTTTCCCATCTTCCGCCGTGCTTGGCAAGAAGTTTTGCTCGGTTCTGAGCACCTTTAGAATTTCCATTAAACATGGCCCATTCTCGTGAATTTTGTTTATTTATGTTGTCCAAATTCATAATGTTCCTTCCATTCTACAATAGCAGCCTTTAGTGTGTCTTTATAATCATTAATGTTCTTTTTGAATACTTGAACTTCGCCTTCGTCACAAGAGATAAGAATAACAAGCTGGTCAACTTTCTGACCAGTCATTTCTTCCCACATGATTGCGTATGCTGTTCCTTGAAGAAAATAATTTTCAATATCTTTTTCTTGCTTTGGTCTGGTGCTGCCTTTGAAGTCTATAATACTCAAGACTCCATCATACTCTGCCACACAGTCTGTTCGACCAGCCAAACCTAATGATTTGCTCCACAAAAAAGATTCCACACCACGAATATTATCAATCTTGTCTATTTCTGGCTGAATCTGGTAGAACAAGTCAAGAGTGTAAGGATCAACAGACTTGGTGCATTCTGGAGTATTGAGCACATAAGACTCTAGCAGAGAATGCAGACGCACACCACGATTAACTGTTCGTCGAGCCTCTTTCGGATTGTTCTTTCTCCATTGTGCAAAGAACTGAGTTTTTTTCCAGCCAACCACGCTGGTCACACTGGGAAATGTGCCGTCTGGTGTCTGATAAAAGCCGTCTATTCTTTCGCCTGTCGGTAGAGTCACTAGATCATGATTAAAATGTTTCATAATATAAAATTAACCTTTAGTTTAAGCCTTGAATCCAGAGACCAGTTGTGACACCAGTAAGATTATAACTCTTTATAATTGACGGAAATAACGTTTGACTAGTTGCAGGAAAATTACAAAATGCACTTACTCCGTCCATACCAGTAAAGGTAAGAGTAATACCACCAATAGTACTAATATTCAATCCTCTGTGTTGTGGCATGAATGGCTGCATGGTAACACCGCCTCTTGTGGTGTATGTGCCTCCAGGAGTGAATCCTGCTGCGTGTGTATTACCATTATAGATGTTAAATATGTTTGAGTAACTTGGTTGTGAAATTGGTTTCATTGTTGTCCTTTAGTGTATTTATGTAGATTTTTTGCCAGCCATTAAGCGTTTAAAATAATTTGTTATATCCGAACCTTTACCGTCATATACTCGAAAATTCTTTTTTCCGAATACTGCTCGTCGAATTCCTTGGATGCTTTTTGCAAATATTTCTAGTTTCTTGCCGTCTTGCACTACAACAACTTTATACTGTTGTTTCTTAGCACGATTTTGAACTGCAGTCTTAGTATTTAAAGTACCTGAACGAGATTCGTTTACATTAAGAATATAATCATTGTATTTTAAGTTATTTTGTTGATCATAAAAAGGATTAGCACGAGCAACAGAAGCTCCATATCGTTCTGTTGGTGCATAACTATCGGAAGACGGAGCATCTGGCAATACGCTACCATCAGCCCATTGAAACTTTGATTTAGTTTTTTCGTCAGGTTTTGCCAAAATCTTTTCGTCAGTTTTTGTTGTAGTTTTTGCTGGAATCTTTTTGTCAGTCTTTGTTTCAGTCTTTGTTTCAACCTTTGCTAATGCTCCAGTCTTTGCTTTTGGTGCAGTCTTTGTTGCTAAATCAGTAATAGTCTTTGCTGCTAAATCAGTATTAGTTGGTGGAGCTGTGGTAGTCGTTGGTAAAGTAATTGGTGCAGGTTTTAAAGGAATAGTAGGAACTACACGAGTTGGTGGAGTTGTTGGTAAAGTAATTGGATCTAAAGGACTCTTCGTTATAGGATATACGGTAGGAGTTGTTGGTGTTTCAAATTTATTTGGTTCCATTTCTTTTACTGGACGACTAGTTGGTTCTGCCTGTTTTGGTAATTTTTTATCTAACCAAAGAAAAATATCTTTAAGTGGATTAGATTTTAATTTTTCTTTTTCTAATACTGTGCTACCACTTTTAACAACTTCCTTGTCTACTGCTTTTAAAAATGAATTTAAAAACTGTTCTTGAATAGTTTGTAATTCTGGTTTCAACATTCTTATTCTTTGTTTTTCGTCTTCGGATTTTTCGGGTACTTGCATATTAGAAGGAACTAATTTTTGTAATCCAGATGTAGCTGCTTTACCTATATTTTGCGGAGTAGGAATACTTTTTGCTGCTTTTTTCTTTAGTTCTTCTCTATCTTCTGGAGACATATCATGGTAAGCACTGGCTGCGTCTAGTGCTACACCAATAGGCAGTCCTACTACAGGAATTGGAGAAATAACAGAAGATGCTGCATCTAATCCTGCTCCATAAGGATCTCCTGCTAGAGCTTTTTGGCCAGCACCGTATAATCCTCCTACTATAAGACCTGCTCCTACCACAGGAGCAAATTTTCCAATTTTAGCACCGATTTGACCAGCAACTTTCATTGCATTCGGAGCAACTTTAGTTGCAACTTTAGAAACAAGTGGCGAAACAACTTTAGTTGCGGCTAATTCTCCTCCATACATCGCCGCCATATCAACACCCATTTTTGGTAATGTGTCCATATCTTTTGTAAAAGGTTCAGCAAGATGAAGACCACCAACCCAACCAAGTGTACGAGCTAATGTTGGGTTATGCCTTAATTCATACCCTCTATTTCGTGTTAAAGCAGCACCTTCTGGTGCCCAAGGCATTATATTTTTCATCATCCCCAAACTCACAGTTCCTGCTTTTCCACCAACCAATGCTCCCGCAACTTCTCCTGGAATTTCAGTTGTTAAACCAGGTCCAAAATATTCTTTTGCCAGATCTCTGCCTATTTGTGAGCCAATAATTGCAGGAGCTGAATTTATAAGACCTTTTCCTAAAGTATAAGGAGATTTTACTACAGCTTTAACTACAGTACCAGCAGAAGGCATATTCCAAGAAGGAGTAGTAATTTTTTCTCCAACAGGCTTTACAGATTCTGGTGGTACTTGTGTCTTTTGTGCTTCAGGTCTAACTCTTTCTCGTTTATTTGCTTCTTGCCAATCTGCGGCTTTTTGTTGTTCTGCAGCTTTTGCTGCTTGTGCTTGTCTAATTCTTTCTTGTCTAGATGCTTCTTGTTGAGCAGAATTTCTTTTTCCTGCTTCTTGTTGAGCAGTTTTCATTTTTTCTGCAGTAGAAGCGTTTTGTGCTGCTTCTGCGGCTGTTCGCTCTGCGTTTGCTCGTTCTCCCTTTTTTCCAGCAGCATTATCCTTTTTTGCTGCTTGTGCCCTAGCATATCGGTCTCGTATTTTATCTGCATTGCCTGGAGCACCCTTTATTAATTCTTCAATATCTTTGGGAGAAGCATTATTAAAATAAGCATCTCCAGCATCTTGTTCATTAATAATCTTTTTAGACAACCAAGTAATATCATTACTAGTAATTAAACGATTTTCGATTAGTATGTCTGAAATATTAAGCAATACTATATCATTTTCATTAATTAAATTAATAAATTCACCGATAGTAGGATAACAGCCATACGACTGTTTCCAGTTGTTGGCTGCTTCATTCAAAATTGATTTAATTTTCCAGGTTTGTTTTATCTGATTATACTTATCGCTCATAATAAGTATTTATAATAGATTACTTTGCAGGTAATACAAACCGAACACTCCAATACCACATCGGGTTTCCGTTACCAAACAGCATCCAATCCTCGATTTTCAGGGGATCGTAACTGCGCCAAATGCCTGTTCGCATATCCACAGTAAACACTTTGCCTGTGCCGCCAAGTTTATGCCAGACAGCCAGACTTTGAGGTGTTTGTTGTGCGTCGCTCAATACTGTAACCCCCTGTTGCGACATCCAATTATACAGATTAGGGGCAATGTCGTGACCAATCCAGTCACCATGCACTCGAATCATGTCTACCGCATACACACGGCGACTCCAAGGCAACACAATAGGTGCGCTAACAAACTTGGCGTATGCCACCGTCTTGCCGTTCACCGAGCATTTGACAATCATGCCGTTACCTTGCTCTGTGGCAATCTTCTTGGTGCTGACCTCTACTGGAAAATTAGCAGCGTCAGGCAGGCGACTATTTGTCCAAAATGCTTTTTGGCACTTCCTGTCCCATGTATGCCCCTTCACGGCATTTTCAAGTTTTGTATTGTGGTCCGAGTTAATAACGATATGCGGTGTTAAAATCATACTGTAATTATACCTTATAATTGTGGAATGTCAAATAGATTAGGTGAAGAATTTTGAATATTGTTTATTTGTTCTTGCATTTCATTTATTTCTCTATTTAATGCAATTACTGCTCTAACATCCAATTCAGGATAAGAAATAATACCATACTCAACAGCCTCTATTTTTTTTTCTAAAGCACATATACAGGCTTCTTTAAAAGATGAAAATGTTTTAGAATATTCTTTATTGGGTGTAATGGTTACTCTAACTCTATATTTTCCATTATAAGTTGAACCGACACCTTCTGGTAGGTGTAAATTAGATTTTTTCTTACATCCATGACCAAAAATACTATTAATAGCCTGTGGTATAAAACAACAGGTATTGGGACCGTAAATCTTATTACCCTTAACCAACAAATCTTTATCTAATTCTAATCCTTCCCACTTTTGATTCTCCATCCAAAGGCGAAATTTAGAAAAATAACGCCATTCTGGACATACAGAACATCCAATATAAGTTGGTCTTGTTTTATGATAACGAGATGAATAACATCTTTTTAACATACCTTCCCATTTTGCATAAAATTGACATCTCCAAATAATTTTATTATTTCTTTTTGTTATAGTATTATAATCGGAATCATTAAGCCCAACACCATAAACTAAGGATCTCCTACTCAAAGAACTTTTACTTGCAAGTTTCATCTATATTTCCTATTCATTTACGATGATCGTAATATAATTATATTATTAAAAATTATTTTTACGCTTCCTGTCATACCTGTTATTTTTTTCAGCAGGAGTCAATTTAGCAAGTTCACTTCCGTACCATCGGAAAAACCATAATCTTTCTTTTTGTTTATTTGAAAGTTTTTTTACTGGAGGCTTTTTACCCATATTTTTGAGTTGTTTATTTGGTTCCATAATCAAATCCTTGTATTCATTTACGATCATCGTAATATAATCAAACCCTTACGATCATCGTAATATAATCAAACTCTTTACGATCATCGTAATATAATCATACCCTTACGACCATCGTAATATAATCATACCCTTACGACCATCGTAATATAATCATACCCTTACGACCATCGTAAACCATTAGTGCCACTTACGACCCTTCATACCATTATAACGGTCAAACTTATGGTGGCTGCTCTCAGGCGTAGCCGCCTTCATACGAGTCATAAGTTCACTCCACCGCCCACCAGTCATCTTGTCGGGTGTCAGGTTATGATCTGCCCCTAGTTGTGGCGTACAATCAGCCCAAGACTTGTGGACGCATTTCCTAGCCTTACATTTTGGGCAGGGTTGTTTCAGCGGTAATTCAGAGTTTGCCATCGTCTGGAAATCTTCCCAAATATGTTGGCATTTACGGCATTCATAATTATAATTCGGCATGATGTATATATCTGTTCTTGTGGGAAATCTTTAGAGAACTAAGACCCATAACAAACATACATCCGATAACGCAAAAGTCAAGGGGAACTAACCACGAATTTTATGGGACGCTGCGTCAACTATCAACAATCGCCGACCCCAGAGCGCAGCCGTCTGGACGCAGGGCAAGCAGAACCAAGTTATATTAATATATCCAACAGCACCCCCCTGAAGCCTTCGAGCCATAGTAAACTCTAATTTTGAAGGAACTGGGAACTATATTAATATAGTTCAAATCTGTCCGTGAAATCTACCAGCAAGCCCGTGAAAATTATTTCACAGAATAATACTTAGACAAGGCTTTGTAGACTGTGCGTGGAATGGTCAGGTCGGCACGGCGGCTGAAGTCTGTCGGCATAATGCGGTAGATGGATTCAGACAGGTAGGGATTTCCCACCGTGTTCCAGTTGCCGCTGTCACGCATCAGGTGGTGCGAGTAAATGTATAGGTTTGCATACTTGGCGTACACCTTCGGATTAATTGGCAGATCGTATTGTCTTGCGATCCTGACTGCCCGAATCTCGGCATCCCTCTCATACGCCATGACTCGTCGGAACGCCTTGTGGACGATTGTAGGGCTTGTCTTTTCTTTGCCGCCACCATGCAGCCAACGGCTGACGATCACATTAGCGTGGCAGTCTGCATTATAAACATTGGCAGGGGTTTCTAGCCATTGCTTGAAGTGAGCATACTCATGGACGAGGACTTGCAGCCAGTCAGGTCTGCCCCCTGCCACCTTGATCACTCGCTTGTCCTCGTCAAAGAACCCCGACGATCTCCAACCTTCACCCGAATTAAGTTGCTGTCCCTTACCAATTAAAAAACGGAAACCATAAGAATGGAGTTCCGCTTTAATAGAATCTAAGAATTTAATAGTTTGGGGGTTTCTATGCTGCACGATACCACCTACCTTCTTACTCCTTATATATGAGCCGACATACTTGAAACGAGCCGATTTACCAAAGTCCTTGAAACAATCTTTTTCTGCAAGGATCGAATGAAATTGCTCTTTAACTTGGCGTAAGTGGCATTTCCCATATTAATATCTTCGTAGGCATCAACCGTTTCCTTGCGAGTGCATCTAATAATAAACACTTGATTGAAACTTTGTTGTGATTTTTCATTTAGAGGCGTAGTATCTTCAGAATCATAATACATTCTTTGAGAACGATCAGAACACACAGCCAGTAGATAATTCTCATTGTTCCATTGGGCAGTAAATTCCGTAGTATCTTGATTGTATGAAGCAGGACTCAACTCAATAATTTTATTATTCTTTCCCATCATGGCAACATTGTGGGAAGGAATACGAATGCCCTTGACTGATGTAGAAGTATCCAAGAACAGAAGAATTGCATTGCATCCAGTATTATCACGAAGGTACTCCACACAAACATTTGTGGTCAATCGCTCGTGCATCGAGTATGAAGCACCAGTCCGTTTATTAATAATACGAGTCGGTCTGCGTACACCAATATCATCATCATCCCCATAATAATTCCTTGAGATTGGACTTCCCGAAGTCGAGCCGTCTGAAATTACTACGCAGTTCAATATCTCGATTTTATTCTTTTTACGGAAATTAATCAAGATTTGATTTGCTGCAATAATCGCATCATCTAGCGGAGTATCACTCAATCGCAAGCACCACGGAGTGTTGGGGCAATCTCCACCAAACTTGTAGCCGTACCCGCCAAGCACCGCACCCAAGAAGAACAGGTGTCGCATTGCATTCATGTGTTCAGTCTTACGCATCTTGCTAGATGCGAAGTTGTAGAGATGGAATGGTTGGGCTGTAACAACACCAGTCTGACCGTAATTGCTTTGAATGTCTTTAACAGAAAACATATTTTTCTGCAATTCTTCTGCCGCTTCACTATAATCGCTATATGATTTGTTATCATCTTTATCGTAATTTCCAGTCAAGACTGGGGTGTTTGTACTGAACGCATACACTTCGTATGGCACACCGATGCGGCGAAAGAAAGATGTAAGAATATACATTTGCTTCACAACATCTTGGACAAGAGGTTGCATCGAGCCACTCCAGTCGAGGAACACCACGAAGCCGTGATTCTTGCCGTTAGGCTTCACGGTGAAGTGCTTGAAGATGTCCTCGCTCCATTTGTATTGTGTGAGCAAGTTCATATCCAATACGCCAGTCTTGGCAGTCTGATTACGATGGTGCTGTTGAGCCGCCTTCTTGGTCAGGAACACCTTGACCATTGCATCGACTGTTGCGTTGGCTTCATTGGTGAACGCATTGTATGAGGTCATAATTTCTTCTGTTGCCGCTTTCATGCCTTTCGACTTGGAGTTGGATAAAGAGTTTTCTATAGCATTCATAATGTCAACATAAGGAACGATAATTTTCTCAAGATTGTATTCGGGAAGATACGCAGGAGCATCTTTATCAGAATAATAATTATCTTTGACCTTGCTGTCTAGCCATTGCTTTTGTGCATTAGCCGTGAATGATTCGGGTGCAATGTTGTGACGCTGCTCGGATTGCTCTCCCTCTCTTGATTTAGGATCGCCATCACCATTAGTTTCGTATTCGCCATCTTGCCCATCGCCACCCTTTGTTGGCTTGCCCTGTGGTCGATCACTCGTTTCAGGCTCTTGGTTGGCTTCCTTCTTGGCTTCGTCCCACAAGCGACGAGTCACCGCACACACTTCCTCAAAAGTCTGTGCCGCCTCAACATCATTGATGATGGCTTGCTCGTCGGCACTAAATGGAATCTGTGTTCCTAGATGCTTGCCAATCTTAAAGTGCAAGTTGGTACGATCAATGATTCGCATCTTGGTATAGTCTGCGGCACTCAAGTCACCAAACATTTGATTCTCGGCAAGCCACTTGTATCCCTTGTAGTAATCACTACGCAATCCTGCATACTTCTCTTTGATGAGTCGTTCAATGCGAGCATCTTCCACGATGTTAAGATACATGGCAGCACGGCTCTTGTCATCATTGCTTGCTGTCTTACCAACAACAGAGTCAATGAACTGCTCCATGCCTTCAGGTGGCGTGTGGAGTGCGTGGCTGACTTCGTGTGACAGGAACAAGTCATACGCCTCTTGCGTCATGTCTGACCAGTCAGGCACGGTCAGGACACGACTCTTAACATCCATTGATGCCGTCTTTGCCTTTGAGTCAAAGATCACCGAAAGGTTTTCTGTTGACATTAGTTTTGCGAAAGTGCTATGACTGCCGTGTGATTGTTGTGAGATTGATTTCATGTCAGTATTGTACCAAAGTTTTGAGTGGTGTCAAGTAGGTTTGAAAGATTTTTGAAAGATTTCTAAAATAAAATTTCCCCGCCCATTTTCACGGACGAGGAAATATGAAAATATATTAATATACTGGATTTCCCTGTTTTGTGATAATATAATTCGACCACTCAACAATTTCAGGGATTAGATAAACTCCGTACTCAACCGACTTTCGTGCTTTGTCTTGCACAATCCAAGTTGGTGCAGACTTGAATCCAAACTGGATTCCCATCTCATTCAACTTGTCACGCTTCACTTCTGCATAGGCAATTCCTTGATCGACTAGAAACATTACAAACTTCTTTTGTCGTGTTTTTAATGCAAGAAAATTTGGTGCTATCTCTTTAACTTTTTCGTAATCACTCGGAACATTAATACTTATATTCATTTCACAATCTCCTTTGTTGTTGGTTTAACATCAGTCCATTCATCATCGTCGTAGGTTACATCATCTTCGTCGGTGTCAGGGGGGTCGGGAAATGACCCCCCTGCCTGTTGCGAGAACGAATTACGCATTGTCGGCTTCCTGTGGCTCGCTGCCGATGCTGTTGGGTTGAACAGGTGGTTTCCCAGTAAAAGGATCAATACCATGATTAACCTCAACACCACCATTGATCGTAGGATCAATCTTTGTGTAGAAGTTCATGAATGCCGTCTTGGTTTCAGTATCGAAACGGCTCAATGCTCGCTCAATGCTGACCATGCGAACTTCCAAGACTGCATACAACTTTGCAATGGCTTCCAGTCGGCGAGTGGAAATAATCTCGCTGACTGCACCTTCATAGAACGCCTTGCGAATGGTTTCCGACCATCGTGTCAAAGCATCGGCAAAGTCATTGTCACGCTTGCCAAACGCTTCCATCTTCTTGATGAGAATACGCTTCTCTGTGCCACGAGGAGCATACTCTTGCTCGTAAGTGAAGTCGAAGCGATCCAAGAACGCCTCGTTCAAGATGTTAGTTCCCACAAAGCGTCCATCGTCGCTGCCCTTGCCTTTGGTATTGGCTGTGGCAAGAATGGTGAAGCCCTCAACAGGACGAATCCACTTGTTGATCTTCTTCAAGAACACGCCCTTGCCCTCAAGCACAGGCTGCAAGCACATAATCTTATGTGATCCCAAGTCCACTTCGTCGAGGAGAAGAACGCCGCCGCACTCCATCGCCTTCACGACTGCACCATCTTGCCAAACAGTATTACCGTTGACAAGTCGCATACCGCCCAACAAATCATCCTCGTCAGTCAACTCGGTAATGTTCACACGAAACAGTTGACGCTTTTGCTTGGCACAAATCTGCTCGATCATGGTTGTCTTGCCATTGCCTGACAAGCCAGTCACGAACACAGGTGCAAACTTCTTGGACGAGATAATCTTTGCAATCTCGTCGTAGTGTCCCCACGGAATGTATGTTGCATTGACATCAGGAATCAACTGCTCATGGGATTGCGAGTTGGTCATAACGGCTTGCATTGTAGTATCATTCATATTAGAGTCCAGTAAGTTCTGCTCAGGTTGAGCGATTGGTGGAAGTAAAGTTTCAGTATCAAGTTCAGGGACATTGAATAGTCCACGACTGACTCGATTTTCGGGAGTGACTGCCCAAAGTGGTGTGACTCCAAGTCCCACGCCTTTTGCAGCCACAAGAATCTGTTCACGGCTCAACGGATTAGTGTAACCTAGTCGTTGCATTTCTTTAATTACGAGTAATTTTTTTGAGTGTTTCATATATGTTCATTCTAGTCTAAGTTGTTTGGTTTGTCAAGTGGTAAATCAAATAATTTTAAAATTATTTTTTATCTCCGTAGATTACAGGTTGTTGGCAAGCGTTCTCGGCTTGCAACAGAATGTTCTCGTTTACTACATTATCCAAGACTAAACAAGCACCATGAATCCTGCCATACAAAGCACCGACCATTAACATGGAAGTTTCGATAAACTCCCGCACATCATCGTTATCTTCGTTTGCCGCCTTCAAAGTTTCTCCGCAATTCATCAGCGTAAAGATGGCTAGTGTCATGCCGATTGACTCGTCATTGGTCATCACTCCCTTAGCAAACATTTGCTTTACATGGTCAGGGCAAATAGCGTGTGAATCTTCAAATCGTTTCCATTGATCTTTTGTCATTGTATTAGTTTCTTTCTTGTTTAATAATTGTCTGCGTCATTGTATCCATCATACTCTAGTGGAATCGGTTCAGGATCATACTGATCTTCGTCATCAGCATCTAAACTCTTATCTTCATCGTCTGATTCTTTATCTTCCGAATCAACAACATCCATTTCGTTAGTCTGTGATCCATCATCTATTTCAACATTTTCATTCTCAAGATCATCTAAATCAATATCATCATCCAAGACAAAATCATCAGAATCTCTGTCAAATTGTTCACGATAAAATTCTTCGTAGTTCATTATTTTGTACCTTTCTTTTTAATAACTTTCTTTTTAGTCTTTGTTTTCTTAAACTGGTTTATAGTCATCGTTGGCTTAAAGTCATCCACGAATTGTTGTAGGCTTTCGTTTACTGATTCGAATATCTGATCCATACAATTCATATCACAAAATTTTTCCAAGATCATTTCACATTCTGCGTCAGTTAAAGACTGAGAACCATCACACATTCTTACATCTTCAATTTCCCAGTATGTTGCAATTATTTTTGGATCATGACCATCAGCCATGCTTTTCATAAATGCGATCTCGTCACTCATTTTTCTCAATCTCATTGTGTTTCTTCTTTCATGTCAGTATTGTAGCAAAGTTTCGGTTAGTGTCAAGTGGTAAATCAAATAATTATTAAATTTATTCAACTTCATCCAAGTCGTAACGATCACTCTTGGCGTTCTCCATTGCATACTCGTAGCACTCATAGAATACATCGGATGCCTCTGTGTTCTCGTCTGTGGTTGGTTTGCTGTTGGGGTAATAGAAAGTCTTGTGACTGCTCATATCCTCGGCAAACATGACGATCTCGTAAATGAGAACATCTTCGCAGATTAGATCAGAACCATCTTGCGGCTCTGTATTATCTAATTCCCATTGCTCTAATGCCGTGAATGTAAACACTCTTGGAGTTCCAGTATCTACTGGAATATCTCCGTAAGTAAGTTCTACTCCATCATATTCGACTGTCTTTTCTAGTTTCTTAATCATTGTGTAATCTCCTCTTGTTCGGGTGAAATTGTAACTGAAATCATATCATGTGTCAACGCATCAAATCCATTTTCTTCTAATTTATTTTGAATTACTTGTTGCAGTTCATTTGTAATATATTGAACTATAAGATAATTTGATTGAACAATAAATTCTACATTAACCATAAAATTTTTCTTATTATTCGTCATATTGTTTGTTGTCCTCTACATAAATGTCATCAATGTCTATTGTGTAAGGTGGTGAAATAAACCACATTTCGTCTAATTCAGTATCATATTTTTCCATTGCTTCCATGTAAGATACTGATTTGTCTATTGTGATTGGTGACTCACTTTCAAATTCCACAGCAAACGGAACGCACTCGTAGAATTTAATCACCGCAAATTGTGAATATAGTTTATTTTTTCTCAACGAAACACCACACTTTCTCGCCTTTGATCTTACGCAATTTGAAATACTTTGAATAATCTAAGACTGGACTTTGAAATGCTTTCTTGCGATTATTCAATTCTCTACCTAATTCTGCAATATCATTGCCCACTAAAGTCTGTGTATCATGAATGTACACGATCTTCTTGCCTTCGTAGTGGACTTCGTGAATACCAAATCCATCGCCCATTAAAGGGGGATATTTTAATACACGAAAGTTGAACGAGAAATCATATTTATATGTTTTTGTTTTCATTTTTTTATTGTAGCAAGAAAGGTTTGTTGTGTCAAGTGTTTTTAGAATTAATTTTAATTTTTTTTCATCGTCTGCGTTCATTGATTGCCGTTGCCCTTCGTATGTTTTCCTTGTCTGCTGAATTGATCAATACAAGTTCGGGTGCTGTTTTATGTGACCAGTCCATGAAGCCAACATATCCTGTAGCCTTAGAACATTTCACACAAGTGTCTGTGTCAGGCAGACACTCTAATCGAGATTCTCCAATATCATTTCCGCATTCTATACAATGTTTCAACAATGCCATCCTTTCGTGAATGATTGCTTGATTGTTTTGCATTCAACAAACTTGTCGGCTGCGTGGTGCATCTTACGCATCTTGATTGTTCCCCTGCCAACAGCACAAGGTTTCGCTGTGTGCAGGGCAGGGGAACGCAGAGCCAGTCCCTCTCTTTCGGCTTCAAGATCGAATCTGTCAAGTTGTCGCTTGCTCATCATCATCTCCACTTCCAAAGATAAATTTATCCATCATGGTATCTTCCATTGTAATGTGTTTTGCGATTCTGACTTCATCCTTAAAATCCATACTGTTAAAATCACAGTAATGAATAATATCTGCGATCATGTCGCTTGGATTCTCGTACTCGTAGCCCCACTCTTTCATGGCAAACTTCATGAGAGATTGGATTCTTCGTGCTGCATTCTGTTCAACGCTCATTTGTTTTGTTGTCCTTATTTAATTCGTTTTCTTCCATGACCAGTCCAACATACCAATACAACAAATATCCCAATACAGGTAATGTAAAGCCTACTGCAATACCACTAATCAGTATTATCATATTAGTCAATGTCTACCGCCTTTGTTGCATACCATTCTTCGTGGCTCTCATCTTTAGAAAACTCTTTCAGGAAATTTTCTTCTGATCCTTCATAATAATAAAACATTTCATCCTCATCTTCGTGATCCATGTCAAGAGTTCCTATCTTGGCATAGAAATCTGAATCTACATCTTTATAATGAATCATTACAACAAACCATGTTCCGTTTTCTTTGTTCATGTTTACTCAATTCCTTGAATTACATGAATCTCTACGATAGAATCATTACGGAATGAACGCCACTCCTCAATATCCAAGTCAAAGATTGCTGTAGTATTATCTTGTTTCTTATGATTATACTTACGATCACGCCATTCTTTCGGCATCAACTCAAGGTTCATTGTGCCACGCAACTTGCGTAACGATCCGTCTGCCTTTACAAAGGTTACTCGCAGGTAACCTTTGAATTGCTTTAGATTCTCAAGTGCTTCCGTACTCCATGCTTGTGTAAGCGTACTCATTGCATATCTCCTTCGGTTTGGGGTTTAGTGTCCAGTTCTCCACATTGCGCCAATTCAAGTTTCAGCATCATATTTTGATTCTCGGCTTCACGCAACTGCTGATTCAATCCAATGATTCTGCCTAGTGTGATGCCAAGATACTCGGTAGTCTTTTCACACAACTGTGTGAAATTATTGACTGGCTCAGGCTCTACATTTTCTGAAATGCTGTCAATAAACTCAAGAGAGTCTGACATCTTATCAACAATATCTTTCACATCACGACACAGGTCAACAACTTCGCCAATGTCCATTGCTTTATCATAATTAAATCCCAAAGCAACTTCGTCGGGAGCATTTTCAACAACATGGCTGATAAACTGGTCATAGGTAGGTTTCATCGGTAATCCTCTCGGTAATCGGTTGTGTCCATTTGAAAGTCATAATCTACATCATCAAGTACATACTCTTGGTAGAGTTCATTCATGTATTCATTGTATTCAGGTTCGTCGTTCATGTGTGTATTGTAGCAAAGTTTTATGGTATGTCAAGTAGGTAATCAAATAATTATAAAATTTCTTCAACTTCGTCTAGCCAACATTCGTTGTTAAATGACAGATTAGAAGTTAATTGTTTTGTCTGATCTGTTACTTCCGCAACGATCCATTCGTTGTCATCCTCATTGTTTGCATCACACTCAATAATGATATGAAGTCTGATTTTCTTTGGTATATTATTATTTGGTGTATCGTTCATATTGTTCTCCACGGATATGCCCATTCTTGCAGTTCGATTTGTTCAGCCACAAACAGTTTAAGTTTGCGTGTGCTTGCCAAGAATGTGCCTCGGCTGTGATGAGTGAGTTTATACATCCTTGTTTTTTTGCCATTCGGCGTTGAGAATATAATAACAGATTTTATTTTCAAGAATTTCCATCCTTGCTGTTCAAGCAATTTCCTACATTCTTTCACACTAAGTTTAGTCATGTTCTAGACTCCGAAGAAAGTCATTGAACTCCATATCAGACTCCATCTTGTCGAAGTGTTCTTTGTGCGAGTCTGCGAAATTAGTTGCGGCATCAACACCTAGTCTGTCAAGGTAAACTTCCAATAGTTTGGGCAACAACTTGATTCCCTGATCTGTCATCTTGCTACCTTTACGGCAATTCTCGGCTTCTGAAATAACCTGCCAGTTTACAGGATGATCCAAGCCACCCAATACAATAGGAACAATATGATCTATATGGTATTGGATTCCAAGTTCTTTCTCCAGTCTGACACACTCTGAAATTAGTTTACCACGCACAATCATTTCATCGTCTGTTAATTTAATATAAATTTGTTTCATTCGTGATCTCCTCTTGAAGTTCGCATTTATCATGTTAATACGACTACGGACTGGGTTGTTTAATCTTGCTTTACGCTGTCGATCTCTGTTTTCTTGTGTGTGAGTAGCATTGTATTTTGTGCGATAGGCTTTGATTTCTGCTGATTTGATTGCTCGATACTCTGCTCTACGCAATAATATCTTTGCACGATTTGCCACATAGTGTCTGCGTGAACACGCCGCTTGATCTTTTGGATTAGAGTATGTCATGGTGTCATGTTCTCCGCTTTGTATACAATACCAACCAAGAACTTAGCCGCATCACAGGCAGCAATGAATTGCAGTTGATTGTACTCTTTAAGATTCCGTGCATTATCCTTCGCTTGGGCAATAGCCGCCGACTCTTGTGATTCAATGATTGCAAGAGTCTTGTTGCGAGCATTACGCAATTTGGTGAATTGATCATCCAAAACGCCATCATACTCTTTCATTGGTATATTTCCTTTCGTTTGCTTCGCATTGACCGTTCATCCATGCAGACTCGTTTGCTTCGCATTGACCACTCATCCATGCAGACTCAATTAAATTTTTAAATGTTTCAATGGTGATATGAACATGATTCGTATGTTCGGGTGGAGTGAGTGCGAGTGCGATTTTAAGGAAATACTCTTTATTGATTTCCTGTTGTGTCATCTTCTCCATTATGATGCAATCTCCTGCAATTCTTTGTTTGTTATCTCTAGTTGTTCACACTTGCCACCGATCCACGCCATGCCGATCAGGTTCTTGAATGCTTCAACGCTGATGTCAACACGATCCTTCGTGTGTTCGGGTGGAGTGAGTACAATGCCGATGTTTACGATAAAATCCTCAGACATGGTTGTTTTTTGTGTGTCGCTCATGATTTGATTATAACCTCGATTTGTTGCGGTGTCAAGCGATAAAACGAATCTTTCTTAGAATTAACAGAATATATTTGCACAGTAGATGGTACTTTATCACGCACCACTTCTGCGGAGAATACCGTTTCATTACAGATTGTATCATAAATGTTGGCTTCACCTGTTGGCAAGCCGTTGCGTAACATATTGACTGCCATCTTGGTTGCCCACGACTCTGCGGCTGCTCGTGTGGCAAAGGTTTCGTGTGCTTCCAATTCTTCAGCGTCATCGCTGAATGGATTGCAGTATGTTCCTTCGTAGCGTGTGGGTGCGACTGGGTTTCGACGATTTTGTGTTTGATTGCTCATACTAGTTAAACGCTTGAGTTTGGAGTTTGTGACACCCATTTTCTATAATTTGTGTAATTTGGAAATCTCGTAAGAATGTTGAAAGAATTTTTTTGTGTTTTACAGTATTGTGTGAAATGCTGAATACCATCCGTACTGTAGAGTTTAAGTTTAAGTTTCTTGTAATCTTCCCACGATATGATCCAGTATTTTCCTTTATGGTGTTGCATGATTCCCTTAAATACAGTTTCGTGAGTTAAGAAGTATTTGTGAGTGTCAGGTTTTTGTTTGGTGTGAACAATAACCCAACGCACACATTTACCATCACGCCTGACAAGTTGACGAAGGAATACTTTATGTTTTCCGTGTTCAAATTTTCCTGTCATCAAACATATTAAAGAGCCAAATTGTTCGTATATCTTAGGAGATTTCATAATTTCTTCCAAAAATTTTATTGATAAGTTCGGCTCGTTTTAGGATTTCATGAGTTTCTATCATGCTAAAATACTGACGCACACATTCTGTTTGATTCTTGCCAATGGCAATTCCAAGATACAATCCGTCATGTTTATCATCGTAAACTACAGGAATACGATATTTGCCTCGTGACTTATACATAAGGTTTTTGCAGGGAAGTGCTGAATTATTATGTGATGTTACGATTCTCCATTGCCACATCGTAGCAGATTCTTTAAGAGTTTCTAACCACTTGATCAAAAAGAATGGGGACTCTCCTTCTAATAGTGTTCTACGCCATTTCATAGTGTAACTTTTTCCTGTTGTTTATAGTATTCAACCACTCGCATCACAGTATCGTGTATCGTCTTGCCGCCGATTGGTTCTTGTCTTGTATCATGTCCAAAAGTATTCCACAGATTAGGAATTGATACTATATACGAACACTTCAAAGCATTTGGTTTGGGGCATTTCACCATTGTGCCGCTGTATGTGCATGATCTCTCAGTTTCGCCACATCCGTATTCATCATAAATCCACTCCCATTCTGTTGGGGATAACTTGCAAATTGATATGAAGTATACGCCACCGTATATGCTACTAGTCGAATACTTTTTTTGTTTCCATTTCATTTTCATAGTTTTGCTTTCTCCTCTTGCTTTTGCCAGTTTACAAGTCGCATCACAGTTTCGTGTATCGTCATACCCCCGAACATAAGGTCGGGTGTATCCTCTCCGAAAGTTTTCACAGGATTAGGAATTGTGATTACATGAGTGACACAATCAGATACTCTCGGATATTTCTTGATTGTGCCGTGTGCAGAAAATGTGCCACCTTCAGAATCGTACTCGTTATATGCCCAGTCCCATTCTTGTGGACTAGAGTTGAAGATACTCTTTGGTGGTAACTTGCGAATTGATACAAAGTATACGCCAGTATCAGTACAATGTTTTTTTGCTTTCCAATTATTCATTTGATGCAGTTCCTTATAATGTACAACCAAAAACAAAATCCTAGACTCCAAACAATTACTCTGCCAACTACCACAATCCAGTCGTACTTGTCTTTCATATTTCTATCCCATATCGTAAATCCATGAAACGCTGAACCACACGGAACTGCGTTTCCTCTAAGACAGTTCCAAACCCAAAGTTTGGACTGCGACTGTGTATCTCGTAGCAGCGTGGACTGGACTGTTCCATTGTGTTGGCATGAAACACATTGTTGTCGAGGAACACAGTCCATTGCCAACTTGTCCTGCTGATCTTCACAATCCGCAGAGTGCCGCCTTTTACTTTAAGTTCTCGTGAGTATTGTTTCATAGTGTGATTGTACCAAAGGTTGTGGGGTGTGTCAAGTGGAAAACCAAATAAATTTAATAATTTTAATCTAATAGTTCGGGTGCAATAATCATCATTCCGACCAACAGAATGATACAGACTACGACAATGGCGGCAATCAATATCATGTGCCGTCCTCGTAGAAGATGGCATTCAAGACAAACGACAGGCATCCCAAAGCAAGGTAACCAACCACAACCCAACACATAAACTTGTACGCTAACTCTAACATAATACTTTCTCCTGTAATCCTAAACCTATTTTCTGATTCAATACATTCTGTTTCATCCAACGACTCCTAACAATGAACCGAATCACGGCAGGAACTAGACGCTTGCCCTTTGTGCCGCACTCTGTGTCAAGCATGATCCAGTCCCTTTCCTTGCCAATACAGCCCCACAATTCTTTGATGGTGTAGCGATTAGTATAGAATCTGCCTTCTTCTGCCATGTCCATGATGTCAACATACCAAACGCCACCTTGCAGAATGGCATGACCACGATAGAAGGTGTAGTCCCATACGCCATACTCATCAGGTTGCTCTGCCCTTTTCTGATAAGTCCATTGCCATAGATCATCATGTTGTTTTACACGATTGGCTTGAAATTCATCGCCACACTTCAGAGTCTTTATGATACGGTCTTTCATGTTGGCTCTTTGTAGTCTGTTATGATGTCTGATATGCTACATTGTCGGATTATATCTTCCACGGCTTGGGTTGGAGTCGTGCCGTGTCCCACTATGCCTTTGAATGTGTCTTTCAAACACGCATCACGCTTACGCTTCGCAATGTAGGAAACACTCTCTTGTATACGCATAAACATCATAAATTCCGTATTCTGTCCTGTGCTTTCAGAGATAAGCCACTCAAGATGGTTCACCGCACTTTCTTTGGTTGTACCATGTCCGACTAGATCATCGTGCTGTAGCGACAGGGCAAGGAATGTGGTAACCTTTACGATATCAAAACCGTAGGTGGCACTATAAACATTGTCATCAGGATATGGGTAGGATTTGTCGATCATTTGAACGCCTCTTGCAACTGAATGTACTTCCATTCTTCGCCGCCCAGTCTGTCATGCCAACACACTTCTTCTACGGCTTCCTGCGTAGGGTAGGCAGAGTGGGGTTGCCATTCTCCCCAAATACGGCTCTGCTCGTCTAGTCTGCGAACTAATAATAAAAACATTATTTGCCACCTTTCTTGTTAAGTTGTTGGTCTAGATCATGTAGTGCGCCTTCACGAGTATCGCCACGACCTACGCAGTCGTTTTCACCGTCTTGAAATGCCACCCACCAACGAGATTCCGACAAGCGTATCTTGCAGTCTTGCCATACGATCTCGTCCATTGAGTTGCGATTGTACTCCCTGACGGCTTGGCGCAGATTGGCTTCGGCTTCCGACGAAGTGCCGCCTGTGCCAACCAAGCCATCTTCCTGTCGTGCTTCGAATACAATGTGTTCTAGAATGTGTTTTTGTGCAGTTGTCATATTAGTGTAACGCTTTCTTTGTTGGAGTGTGACAGAATAAAATTAAAATTATCCGTTTTGCTCATAAGAGTTGTGGTGAAGGTGAAGTTCGGTGCGCCAATCGTAGGTGGCAGGGTCGTTACCGTCCCAATGACCGTCATTAACAGTAACACCACAGCGACGATCCATGAGTTGGGCTTCCTGTTGGGCTTCAGAGCCATCATAGGGATTAACAGAATAAAAGTCTGCGAGTCGGCGTGTGGACTCCTCTTGATTCAGGATCATGGTGTCACCTTCTACCTCTGCCACCGCAGTCCACATGAGGCGGCAACAAGCCATGTCTAACTCGTCGGTAAACCAATAGAGTACATCACGAAACAGGCGATCTGTGCCGAATCGAAATACCGCTTTGCAGTATCCGTCACCATCATGTCCTGCTGAGTGCAGGGGACGAAGGCGAGCATTGCGTGAGGCAAAGGTCTGGGCGAAGTCAGAGTATTGTGAGAGTGTTGGAGTCATTGTGTTCCTTGAGTGGGGTGCGATTTTGGCGAACATTCGCCGTTTTGAGCATCTTAACCGCAGTTTGCCCCTTTGTCAAGTGGTAAATGAAGATTTTTAAAAGATTTTTAAGGTGTCAGACTGTATAAAGTGGGGCAGTATGGGGCGAAGTGGGGGTGTGGGATAATATGTGGAGTTTTAGCCGAAAATAGGGGTAAGAGTCTGAGGGTCAACTCGCAGCCCCTAGCAGCCCTCTCAGAGGCTCTCAGATGCCCTCAGAAGCGTCCGTAGCCTTTTTCCCGCCCTCAGCACCCCTCAGCCCTGCAACGCCGCCCTGCGGCTTTAGATACGCTCTGCCACGATCTGAGGAATCTGAGAAATCTGCGAAATTATTTAAAATTTCTCTTGACTTCCCCAAATTCCGCTGTATACTGTGAGCAGACGCAGAAGTGCTACGGCTGTCCTCTGAGCGCACCGAGTTATCGGACTCCGTGGCGGCAGGGGGCGACTATCAACATTCGAGTCCGATAACTCGAATAATAATAAAATAAAAAAGCCTCATCTCGGTGGCTCTAAGTCAGAGTCGGATGAGGCTTGGGCAGGTGTGGCAGACACTCGCCTGAACTGGGATTTATACCCCGCCTGACGATTTTCCCCCTGTTGAGGGTACTTGGCGAAACAACGCAGGGTGAACAGGTGTTGCTGACACCCATGACAGAGCAGATAGGTGTTGTTTATAAGCACTCACCTACAAGGTTTTTGTATTCGTGTCATTTGCCGACCCTCACAGTATAGTATCCCACAGGATAATTCTTCTTTGCACAGGCTGTTCCGATATAGAACCAACCCTGATCCCATGAATCAGACTCCTCAGCCAATACCGCATCGGCTGGCATGATCTCCTGATTCACCGTCATGTGAACCATCATAGCCGTCTTGAGGGACTTGTCCGAGATAGGCTTGCCACAGCAATGGCATTGCTGCTTCGTGACCCTCTTATGAACAGCGTACTCCTGCGCTCTAGAAGGACGCTTGGCAGGGACGCAGACGATAAGGTTTCCGTTGATGTCTTTGAGTGTTGGGTGAGTTTGCATACTGTTAGAACGCTTTCGTTAGAGGATTGTGACAGCAATTCCGAAACATTTCCAAAGGGGCTGGCAAACGCTGCCATCCCCCAGTAGTATACACCATGTTCAGGTGGTTGTCAAGTGAGAAATTAAATTATTATTGTAGCGTCTGATAACTTCAGCCGTCCCATAACTCCCCTGCGACTATCAACTTTTCGCCGCCGAGTCCGATAACTCTGGCGAAATAATAATAAATAAAAAACCCCCCTGCTGTTTTACGAGCAGGGGGGTCAGACCTTTTAAAGATCGTCGAGGGGTCAGGCGTTCACCGCCATCCACGCTTCAGCCTGAGCGTAGGCTTTCTGCTTGATGTTCGAGCCTACCCCGAACAGGTTAGACTCCATGCGAAGGCTGTCATTGCTGTCCTCGCCCTTCACAGTACGCTCATGGTCGCACCATTGCGTCACCGCATTCACCGCTGCCCAAAGTGAACCCGCAGACTTCACGCTTGTCTGCTTGGTGTCCACCCAAAGGTTGGTACGCCACGCATCGAGAACCTGCTCGTAGCGTGTATTGCCACGACCCTGTGCCTTTGGCGTTCCGTTCATGCTGTTGTACACTTCTTGGAAGAAGGTATCAGCACTAGCCGTAGTCACTTCACGCTGTGCCAAACTGTTGCAGAACGAATTGAAAGATGCTGCCTGACCCATTCCTGCTTCCACCCATTGCTGAATCATGGCAAACCTTGCTTTGCTGCCTGATCCGTGGCGAATTGATGCAGTATCAATGCTGCCCTTCATACCCGCCAACGCCATCATGTAGGTGTTTTGGCAGATAATACGAACCGAGTTCAAGCCACCTGTGGTAGCCTGTGTGCAGTCATGGCTAGTGCCAAGAAAGAACCGATTCGATACGGTGTCACGCTCATCGCCGCCGATGTTGCACTCGCCAAGATCAACCTGAAAGAACACACGCTTGCCGCCATTGAGTGAACCAACCTGAACGCAACTAGTACCACTAAAGTTAGTGATTTCATAGCACAATTCGGCAAGTTCATGGTTTTGGATGCTAGTGTAGCCATCCTTAGCCACCGCAAACACCGAGCCTGTGTCCTCACGAACGATGGCACGATAATCGCCACCGCTGAACGCAGCACCATCCGCACCACACGCCACGATGGGAAGAGTAGCCACAGTCCAATCCAAACCCGCCTTCTTCATGATTGAGATGGGGTCAGCGGTGAGGGTGGAACGGTCAGCATCAGTAACATTGTAAAGTTGAATCGACATTAGTATCTCCTGAAAGAGTTGAGTGAGAAGTGTCAGAAGGAACTTCCTGCTGACTCACACAGTATAACGCATTCGGGGATTGAATGTGACTGTGTGTGAGATTATTTTTTATTTTTTCTTGTCTATTATTATACAGGAACATCTAGTCCGATAACTTGTGCCGAGTCCGATAACCCCTGTGACTATCAACACACCGCTCCTGAGTCCGATAACTCGGTCTTGGGCGGGGCAGCAAAAAACCCCCCTGCCCTGTTGGGGGCAGAGGGGTGGTCACACCCGTGATCTTTTCCGATCCTCCTAGTTTACTTCTTGATGTACTCCGTGATGTACCCGCTGATTGTGCCGTCACCGTTCACAATGCCCTTGCCATAGGCTTCGATCAGCCAAGCCATTGCTTCTCCGATCTTGTTCAACTGCTCCACATTGAGCGTGTTCATGAACTCCTTTGCCGCCCATGCCGTCATCTCATCACCGCTGTGGCTGAACACAACCAATTTCATTCCAATATGGGAACTATAGAACTCAGGGAAAATCTCCATCGAGATGTTCTCAGGTGAACCGTCGAATGTCTTACCAAACAACTCATTCTCAGGATCACAGGCAAATTTGAACCCATCCTGATTAGCGTTATCCTTCAACAGCAACTCATCGCCTACTTCGTGATCCGAACCATCCAAGAAGAATGGAGATTCGAGCAGGTTGACCACATGGTTGTACATTCGTGAAGCGATTGACTTCTTGTTTGCCATAGTATTGATGTCTGTGAGAGAGAACATTAGTAGCCTTTCTGAAAGAGGAAGTGAGCGGCAACACCTTGTTGCCTTCATCAGTATAACGATTATGGGGATTGAATGTGACACCGCATATAAAAAAAAATAAAATTATTATCGAGTCCTATAACTTCCAGAGTCCGATAACCCCATGGTGACTATCAACAAGCCAAAAAAATGTCCCCCCCCGAAGGGAGGGACGAGGCGAACCTCTTTGTTGCTTATTGCACACAGTCTTCATCATCCAAGTCCTCGACGGCTTCGTCGAGTTCTCCAAGCACCTTTGTTGCAGGTTCGACACTCCAACGGCTTGGTCGCTCTGCACGGTACTTGATTCGCTCAATCATCATTTTCGCCTTCTCAATCTGACACTCCAACAGGTCAATCTTGTCCTGCTGCTGACGCAGCACCACCCAAGCGTGAGCCTTCGCATTCTCGTGACGCTTGATCTTGTCCTCCATCTCCTCCTGTGTGGAGGAATCGGTGAAGAACGGAACGATTACGACAGGCTCGACGGTGGTGACGGTTGTGATTTGAATGTAGTCTTGCATTTTGGTTTCCTTTATGGAAGAAGTGGCGGAGCAGCCCCGTGGCTTACTCCGCCCACCCTCTTTAGTCCTTTTCCTTGAATGTGTTGTTCGCCATGAACACCTGAAGTGATGGCAACGCCTGAATCAAACGCTCCCATTGTCCCTTGTACAGCGTGACAGGGAAACGACCCAAGCCGTAGACGCTTAAAGCACCCTTCTCAGACACCTTGAAGCCGATTGGCTTGAAGTTTGTTGCCGCCTTGAGAGCAGCGTTCTCCACCGCCGCTGCCTTGAGAGCAGCGTTCTCCGCCATTAACTGTTGTAATTGATCAGACATTTGTAACCTTTCATAAAGAGTTGAGTGAGGGTCAGCACCTTGCTGACTTCATCAGTATAACGACTTCGGGGATTGCGTGTGACACCGTGCCTGTAAAAAAAATAAAATTATTATCCAGTCCTATAACTTCCAGCGTCCCATAACTCGTGGTGACTATCAACATCCCAAAAAAAATCCCCCCCGCCAACATACGGCGGGAGGGATCAGGGGGTTGTCGGTGGGGGGAGGGGGGGCGGCTACGATGCCGTGCCCCCCTGCCTGACACCATTAGGCGATGGTTCGCAGACCCTGTGACCAAGCCACCAAGCGGCGGCTTGAGCCGTTCTCGACACGCAAGTGTCGTCGCTTCATGCGACTTAGTGGGTCGCTCTGCGGTGCGCCTACGAGCAGGTCAATACCTGCCCACTCGCTTCTATAGCGAGAGCCAAATTGGGTGCGAGCAGCCGCCTTGAGAGCGGATCGGAAGATGTTGCCTCGTTGAGCAACCATTGTGCAAGCCCATGCGAGGCTGTTTGCCTCGTCTGAATCCAACTTTCTTGGCTGAACAACAATGTGAGCGGCAAATTCGCCCACAAGAGTGAGGCGGTGAAACGCCTCTTGGTTAGGGGTGCGGAAGGGGTTCGGACGGTTGTTGAGATTGAGTAGTGTCATGTCACCATTGTAACGCAATTGGGGATTGAATGTGACGCAGGGTCAAATAAAAAAAATAATAATGGGGGGTGTCCTGTCCGAACAGTAAAATGGGTTATGGGACTCCCAACGAGCCTCTGGGGCTAGCACACAGACTCGCAAGTGGCAAAGGACGGCAAACCACGCAGACCCCCCATCCCCATACCCCCCTATTTGATTTTCATGGATCCCCCTCTGGAAATTTTTTTTTTTTTATAAATATATCGTGCTATCCTTTATCCAATACCTCGCAGAAGCTAAAACTGCAATGGAGCGCATAGAGAGTCGTGC